>Ga0302325_10010658_pt1 | contig 19880 bp, 17 predicted proteins | sample Palsa_T0_2_FD_201948 | JGI IMG/M metagenome (GOLD analysis project Ga0302325, IMG submission 201948) | Peat permafrost microbial communities from Stordalen Mire near Abisko, Sweden - Palsa_T0_2 | ecosystem: Environmental > Terrestrial > Soil > Palsa > Peat permafrost | place: Sweden: Abisko...
AGAGAAAGGGAAGCGGCGAACGCAGTGGTCGAATGGCATGGTAGCTCCGGCCGGATTCTATGCTGACGACGGCGAATTTGTCACCGGCCCTAGCTATGATGTAGTCACCGTTCCTCTGTAACGTTGGTCAACCACGTCAGGCATTCGAGGTCGGTTCTAATGCAATTGGAAGTCATTCGTGAGATTTTCGATGCTTGGGAGTAGCCGTGCCGCGAATTGCTAGGACGGTCGTTCCCCGAATCATGAAAGCCTTCAGAAGGTATGGAGTTCTTGGATCAATTCTCCGAAGTCCGCTCTTGCCGATCCACCTATATCGCGAATACAAATACGCACGAACACTGTCGGAGCACACTGGACCTAGCGAATTTGATCTGCGCTATGGTGTCAACACGGATGGGGACACTAGCGGTGTGACCTATTTGAGCGATTTGGAGATTCCAAGCGCAAATTGGATCCACGGAGTGGACTACATCCCAATCTACCCTGACCGATTTGCAGCGGCGATTTCGAAACTAGCGATCAAATTTGAGGACTTTGTTTTTGTCGATTTCGGATCAGGCAAGGGGCGCGCGCTACTGCTTGCGTCACACCACCCTTTCAAGCGCATTATCGGCGTTGAATTCTCGCTGGAGCTTCACGCTGTGGCCGAGAAAAACATCCAGCGGTACACAGACCCGCACCAGCGATGCCGGGCGATCGAATCTGTCTGCATGGATTTCACGGAGTTCCGCCTTCCGCCTGATCCTCTGGTTTTGTATTTGAATCGGCCTGCCGACGAAGTGATGTTATTCACGTTGATGAACAACGTGCGGGCTTCGTTCGATGCACATCCACGGCAAATGTATCTGATCTATTTTGCTCCGGCGTTCGATCAGATTTTCGAACGTATGAAATTCCTGATCAGGATCGTGGAAGACAGAAAGCATAATCTCGACATATATAAGAGTGTGTGACTCAAAGAGGACGTGTGACACCTTGTCCCAAGTTCACGTCAACTCTTGCCGTGAGCTGTCGGTCGTCAAAGCGACGTCGTGGAATTTCTTAAGAGTGAATGCATTGCTCACGGTCGTTCACACTCGGCCAAAACGCGCGAAGATCCTTTTAGCGCCGTTCGATCTCCTGACAGTTTCTTCAGAGTCCATGGAAAAGGGAATTCCGTACAGCCGCCCGACTTCGCTTGTTGCCTGTGCTAGATTCTGATTGAACACACGTGATCTGAACGCCGCAGCCATACGGCCAGCGGAGGCGGATCGGCGCCCATCGTCGAGCTCGATACCGAATCATTCGGTAACGGTGTTTTGGCCCCACAAACTTCCACGTAGGATTCCGACAGCACTGCGACGTACTTAGGCGCGGGCGACGCCAACATCATCTCGGCCGTTTCGCCGAATGAGGTATCTGTGCCACGCGGGTAATTTCAGGGCGTCGCGGCGCGGCTGGATGAATTCCGGCCGCGCTGCAGCTTGATCCTGCCGGCGCGAGTTCGAACGAAGTTCCACTGATCGAAATTTGAGAGTGCCGATAATTCGGGAGGGAACGCTTGCTTACGCGGAGACTGCCTGCGCAGCCACCGCCGGCTGTTGAATTTGCACCAGCGGCGAACTTCGCAGCGCCTGAATCTGTACCAATCCTGCTCCGGCGGCTTTCTTTTTCTGTAAGTTCACGGACAAAATTCCCGTCCGCGCGTACGATTTCTCGCAATCCTGCGTCGAAGGCCCCCGCATATTTCCTTCCATGTAGGCAAGTCCCGGGCAGCGCGTACAAGTTGATACGTTGCCGCACGCCGAGCAGTTCGGCAGGTCGCGAACCCGGATGGATCTCACTTCATTCAACTGCTCTGAATGATTCCAGATATCGATGAACCGCTGCTTGCGAACGTTGCCGCTCGGCAGCGGAAACTGCACGCAGGGATACACGTCACCGTACGGCGAAACGTAGCACGAATTGTGCGCCGCGCTGCATGGAACGTGATCCATCTGCGTGGAGCAGTCGGACATCTCAGCGACATCCGCCGCAAACTCCGGGTCGCCGAGCACATCTTTTAACTTTTGTTCGCTCAGATTGAGTTCCAGCGGCGCGCGGTCGCCGTCCATCATCGGCGTGATCATCGTATCCAGCAAGGCGTGCACGCCGAGCTCCTTCGCGAGCGCGATCACCCCAGGATAATCCTGCGCCGTGTCCTTCATCAGGACGTTCGCGATATTGACCTTTAGGCCTTTTGATTTCAAAAATTTTGCCGCCTCGATCGATCGCCCCAGCGAACCCGGCACTTTTGTGATCGCGTCGTGAATCTCGGGCCGGTGCGAGTAGATGCTGATCTGAACCGTATCCACGCCCAGCTGGCGCATTCGGTCGGCTTCGCGGTCGCCAATCAAAATCGCGTTCGTCTTCAGCTTGACGAGGAACTGCATCTCCCGCGCATATTCCAAAATCTCGAAAAAATCTCGGCGCAGCATGATTTCGCCACCGCTCAGCGTCAGCATGAAGACACCGGCTTCCGCCAGTTCCTTCAGAAGCTTCTTGATTTCGGCGGCGGTCATCTCGCCGTGGTCTTCGTGGTCGAGATAGCAATGAACACAACGCTCGTTGCACCGGTAGGTGATGTCGAGATGTACACTCAAGGGAACACCAAGGTCGAGCGCCCGCTGACCCATTTCTTCCATCAACCTCATTTGGTCTCCTGTGGAATGGGTTGTTCGGACACCAGCAAAATCCCGTGGCCCGCGAGTTCCGTCACAAACGCCTCTGCATCCTGGAAGGCCGCTTCCGGAGCGACGTCAAACTCCTTGCAGACAACGCGTTCCACGATTTCATTCAACGGCGTGATCCCATCGGCAGCCTGCCAGATCGCCGACGCCGTGTCGTTCAGGTCGAACAGTGTCGAATCTTGCGCGGACATGACCATCATCTCTCCGCCGAGCATCCGTGCCGCGACGCTCTTGGAGCGAGCGATATACAGCGGGCTCATCTGACCATCTCCCACACTCGCGAATCAGGAGCGAACGTCAAGCGCTGCACCGGGACTTCCCGCACCAATTCGCACGCTGACGCGAAGACGTGCCCGACCAGCTCCGGATCTTTCGCAAAGAAAAGCACGCTCTCGAGCACTCCGCGCACGGCATCCGCTTTGCTAACCGGCTCAATCGTGTTTTCGTTTCCTTTCGCCAGCAGATAGACGGCCGCCACCGGAGCAGACACATTCTCGCCCGGCTTCGCAAGTTCGCCCGCAAACGGCGTGCCGAACGCAGTATAGCCTTCGCCAGTTCTCGTCACGTAGGAAATTTCGTCGGAAAGCAGCGTGGCATCCGGTGGCGCCAGTCGCGATATGGTCGTCTTGCCCGCGCCAGAGACACCGGCGAAAAGGTATGCCCGGCCGTTCCGAACCACGCTGGCCGCATGCAGCAACAATCCCCCTCGGTCTGCCAGCAGGAGCGAGTGCACAATCCTCATTGCGGAGTCTATGGCGTACGGCAGCGCGGATTGGCGGATCATTCCGGTGCCGGCAGCCGGACTCCACTCCGCGTGAAAGTCTCCTCGCTCAAGCACCCATCGCCCGTTTTCGAACCTCACGTTCGGCTCGTCCTCCTCCGTGACTTTTCCGGGCGGAACGATTTCGACGTTGAATTCAAAGAGCGGCTGCGCCTCGGCGTTGACGAATCCGCTGTATCGATTTTCGAGGATGTTAAAGAATTCTGCGCTGTCCGTACGCACTCCGACCGGCAGCCCGCCAATCTCAATGATTACTTGGTGCGCGGTCGTAAAGCTTCCTAGGTCTCGCAGAACCATCTCCTAAACTGCTGTCACGCACAAACGCAGCTTAGAGTGTTGCAAAATCCGGAGCGGTGCGCAATGGAACTGTGCGTCTTGATCGGCAGTGCCAGTGCAAGAGAGCGCGCACCGCAAAGTCCGATCGCCTCAGCGCCCACGCGCACGCCTGCTTCCACAGCGTCCACTCCGGCGCCACGCGGCGTTCCTCACGCTCGACGCTCACAACTTCGCCGACGATTTCGCTCGCGTGAACCGGCGCGTCGGGATGCTCCATGCAGTCGCCGTGCGTCACGAACTGGTCTCCGCGGCGCGCGATCACGCGGTGCGCGACAACTCCGCTATTGCGCCTGTACAAAATCACCTGTCCTGGCTGGATTTGATTCGGAGGTTTTCTCTGGACGATCAGGCGATCTCCGGGCCAGATCGACGGCAGCATGCTCGCTCCCGTGACACGCAAACGCACCCCACCGAACGTTTGCGCCACCTCCGCGATCAACTCGCACTTGATCGCCGTCGTCGGGTCCGCTACCCAGCTCACTGGAAGCCGCCGGTTACGAGGTTTTGGAGCTAGCGTTGCAAGTCTGGCTCTGGCCGTGAATCTTGCCACAGATAAGAGCACGCGTTTCAAACACACGCTCGTGTCGGAAGGCCGGCTTTCGATACGGTTTTTTCTCCCGGACGCCCGTCTCAGTATCCGCTCCCTGCCGTGCGTCTTGCGAGTCTTCGTGGTTTCTCATACTCACCTGTTAGATGCTACTGTAGGCCCGTTTGGGTCAGCTTGACCGCATTGTAGGACCCTCTTGATGCATCCGTGGCCGTTCCATCTGTGTTGTTCACCGTCTGCGCAGCCGAAAACTCGTCCGAAACCGAAAATTCAATCGCCGTCGCAGTAACCGCTGTCACCGTTTGAGTGCCGTTCACGTATCCGCCGCAGGTGCTCGAGGGGGTGCACGTTACGCCCGCGATTGTAACACTGTCGCCCACATGAAAACTACTCGGTGTCGCAACATCAAGGGTCACAGTCATGGAGCCGCAGAACAGGCATCCGGGGTCGCTTCCACCGGTCACGGTCTCGACAAGCGTGGTAAACCCCAACTCAGCAAAGTAGATGCTGTCGGCACCGATGGTCGTAGAGTACTGATCCACTACGATCCCGCTCGTTCCGCCAACCGCAGGGGCGGGTAGGGCATACGGTGTAGCGCCGGACGACGTGAGCGCCCCGTTTGTGATTTCGAGGCTATTCATCGCGCCGGCCACGCTCGCCGAGCCGTACCCGTAGAAGAGATAGTCCGCCGTGTTGTTGTAGTTCTCATCGAGCGGGGAAACTTGCAGCCCCGTTGTACTGCTGATGGTTGCATTCGTGAGCACCGGCGCCGTTCCGGCCGTCATTGTTGCGCCATTGTTGATCGTTGCGGTGCCCGTTGCTCCACAGCTGCCGCAGCTCACGTTCACAGTCGGCGCAGACGAATACCCACCGCCGCCCCAGGTGATCGCGGCGCCCGTGACGGTAATCTTGGACGTTCCGGTCGCAGTTGTTCCGCTCGTCGGCGCGGCGATCGCCACTGTCGGATCGGACTCGTAGCCGCTACCCGCGGACGTCACCCCGATGTCAAAAATGCTGACCTTGACCGTCAGGGTTGCGCCGCCTCCGGTCGTGTCGCCGCCCGCGTTGACGATTGTCGCCCCGGGGAATGAGGTGTAGTCGCCGTCGGGACTCACGGATACGCTGACCACTTTCAGGTCCGCCGTAGCCGCCGCCCCGCCCGAGCCGGTGAAGCCGACCGTTACCGGCCCAGAAGTGTAACCCGTTCCGGCCGCGGTCACCGCCACGCTGACCACTTTATCGGTGGCGACCGACGCCGCGGCGCCGCTTCCGGCGCCGCCGCTGAAGCTGATGGTTGGGAGCGTCGTGTACACTCCGTTGACGCTCACCGTCACCGTTGCGACCAGCATGTTAGCCGTCGCAGTCGCGGCGCCGCTCGAGAAGCCAACTGTCGCAGGAGACGTGTATCCGGATCCCGCTGCGGTGACGCCCACGGTGACCACTTTCAGATCGGCCGTAGCTGACGCCGCGCTGCTGCTGCTGCACGAGCCCGTGCACGTGAACGTGAGGGTGATCGGCCCGGACGTGTAGCCCGTTCCCGCGGTCGCGACCGACACGCCGACCACGTCCGCAGTCACCGTTAGTGTTGCGTTGCCCGTCGTCGTTGCCGTCGGGAACGCGGTGTACACACCGGGGGCCGTGATGTTCACGCTGAGAATCGAGTAGGTGGCTGTTGCCGTCGCCTGCGTGGTGAAGCCGCCGCCGGTAACCGATACTGTCGGAAGCGCGCCACTGTACGAGCCTGCGGTGCCAATAGTGTAGCTGACCACCGTGAGCGTTGCGGTACCCGTTGCCCCGGTTGGGGTGAAATTCACCGTCGGTGGTGCTGTGTATCCGGATCCGGCCGCGGTGACCGTTACGCCAACGACGTCCACTGAGCTGATAGTCAAAGTCGAGCCGCCGCCCGCCGAAACAGTCGGGATTGCGCTATAGGAGCCGGCACCTGTAACCGCCACGCTCGCTATGGTGGCAGTGGTTGTTCCGGTTGCTGCCGTGCCACCGCTGGGCGTATTAAACGACACCGTCGGGAAAGTCGCGGTAGAGCCTGCCGCCGTTACGGCAACGCTAAGCACCTTGAGATATGCGGTGGCCGTTGCGGTGCCGCTGCCAAAGGCCACAGTGGGCTGCGACGTAAATCCCGTGCCCGCCCCCGTGACCGCCACGCTGACAACTTCGAGCGCTGCGGTGGCCGCCGCGGCGGTCGTCACCGTGCAGGTGCAGGCGAAGGCCACCGTCGGGACGCTTGTATAACCCGTGCCCGGCGCCGTAACAGTAACTCCCGTAACAGGTCGACGGTTCATCGCGCAGCCGTCGGCGCCGGACGAGCCCACAGTCGCAATTGCCGTCGCGCCGCTGCCGCCACCGCCAGTGAAAGAGACCGTCGGGGTCGCACTAGTGCTATAGCAGCCGTTAGCCGTAAGAGTGACCGACACCACCCCGAGCGCTGCCGTACCAGTGGCGCCGCTGCCGCCCGCGCCGCTGATCGTGACTGATGGAACCGCCGTGTAACCGGACCCGCCGGCGGTGACAGTTACCGAGCTAACGCCCATCGTCGAAGTCGCCGTAGCGCCGCCCGCGCCGGCGAAGCTCACAGTTGCAGGAGCCGTGTAGAGCGTCCCTGCCCCTGTAACAGCGACGGAAGTGACACCGTAACTCGCTGTCGCCGTGGCGCCCGTTGGTGAGAACGCGACCGTCGCTGCGGAGGTGAACGACCCGCCTGCCGTTACGCCAACCCCAGTAACCCCAACCAGCGCGGACCCCATGGCGCCGCTGCCGGTTCCACTGAATCCGACCGTCGGGAACGAGGTGTATGACCCGCCTGCGGTGATGCCTACCGCGCTGACGCCCATGACCGCCGTCGCGGCCGCCGCCGTATTCGCCACGCAACTGCCAGTGCAGCTAAAATTCACCGTTGGAACCGAGGTGTAGCCCGCGCCCGCGACATTGACGGCGAGCCCGCTGAGGTCCATGTTCGCCGTTGCCGAGCCAGCCGTTGTGTGCGCGCCGGTGATCGTAATAGCAGGGTAGGTTGGGTAGCCATTGTCCGTTCCGCTCACCGCGATCGAGAGGAGGCCCACCGTAGCCGACCCCGTTGCACCTGTAGTTCCGCCCGGGAATGAGACTGTCGGAAGCGCTCCCGTGTAGGACCCGCCAGAAATCAGACTCACCGCGTCAACGCCCAGCGCCGCGGTTGCTGTGGTGCCGCTCCCGCCTCCGCCGCCGCTGAAGGTCACGCCCGGAACCGCCGTGTAGTTCGATCCGCCCGCGGTAACAGCAACCGTGTTCACTCCAAGACTCGTTGTCCCCGTCGCGAGCGTTGTGCACCCAGCGCCGCAGCTAAATGTGGCGGTGGGAAGTGACGTATAGCCCGACCCGCCCGCCGTCACGTTGACCGTCAGAACACCGGCGGAAGCTGCCCCCGATGCACCCGTTCCGCCGGGGAACGAAGGTGTCGGAATCGTGTCCGCGTAGGAACCACCTGACGAAACCAAAACCGCATCAATACCCAAAGCTGTGGCGCCCGTTGCCGCGCCGCCCGCGCCCGTCGTGCCGCTAAAGGAGACGCTTGGAACCGCAGTATATTTCGAACCACCGGCCGACACCGCCACAGTGTTAACGGCCACGTCTGTAACGCTTGCCGCCGCGCCCGCGCCGCTACCACCGCTCAAGGTGACCCCTGGGAAGGATGTGTAGCCAGTGCCGCCAGCCGTGACAGTGACGCTATTGAGGCCTCCCGTTGTAGCTGCAGTTGCGCCCGTGCCACCGCCACCAGAGAGCGTAACCGTCGGATTCGTCGCGCCACCGGATCCCGGCGTGATCGAGATTGAGGCGACACCGCTATAGGACATTTGGTACAGGATGGGATTCTGGGCCGCGGCAGCGGTGCCAGTCACGTAATAGTGCCCAGTATTGGCGCCCGAACCGCTGTAGTTGAAATACTTGTTATCAAACGTGCCTAAAACAGGAATGGGGCCCGAGGTTCCCCCTGTGCCCTCACCGATAATCGCAAGTTGCGGATTTCCGAGAGGTGTAGTTGTGTCTGCCTGCACTACCACTGCATGGGTGTTCGCGGTTAGGCTCGATCCAGCCACGCTAGCGGCATTCGCCCCCGTGTAGCCGAGGACCGTGCCGTCAAATCCGTCCACCTCGGGGCTGTCAGTGATCGCGGTGCCATCAGCTACGCTGCCACCACTACCCACTACGAGACTGGTAACGGTGCCACTGGTCGAATTGACTGAGTAAAGATAGCCGTCTTGCCCGCCGACAAACAGGTTTCCACTCGTGAAGTCCAGCACTGGCCCTGTAATTTCTTTGGCCGTACCATTTATCTGAAGACCGCCGCTAAATGGACCGCTCGCCGCAGGCGTAGGTGTACCGAAAAACACCCCGGACACGGCGTACAGCGTTCCACTGTCATCACCAAGATAAACCGTGTCAGTTTCGAAATCGTAGAACGGGTTAGCGCGTGTTGTAGTGTTCGAGCTGTACATCACGCTCACCATGCATGGTGCCGTACAACCTAGATAACTCCCTGCCGAAACCGACGTCGGCTTGGTTGGGTTCGCAACTGTTCCTGTTGCATTGGCCCATCTCAATATGTGCAGTATTGAGCAGGGGCTCCCGTTCGTGCAGCCGTCGAGGCCCGAACTACTGTTTGCGCTTTCAACAAACAGGACCTGCGTTCCGTCAAGAGACAGAACTGGAGATGTCGTAATTGCTCCACTTGATTGTGTCGACGTGTCGTACGCCCATTTGACATTCGGGGTTGTGCCACATAGAGGACTGGTGGCTGTACTCGACGAGTACAAGTCGTCGATCGCGACGAGGTTCGCTTGGAGAGTCGTACTTGCCGCGTCCAATCCGTATACGACGAAATCGCTAAGGCAGTTTCCTGTCGGTGATGTGCCGCCTGTACCAGTCAGCGGTGAATTACCCGCGTTGAATTCCGCCGGCCACATATTTGGTGCCACGCTTCCGATACCGAGCGAAACGCTCCAGTCACGCGATGGGTTCGCAGGGGCGGGAGGAGATTTTTTCGCCGATCCCTTTGCAGCATCAACAACGTCGGATGCGCCATTCCCGCTCGCCGGCTTCGAATAAACACCTGCCGCGGCATCTTCAGCAGAATGCTGCTTCAGCCACTGGCGCTTCGCTTGCAACTTGTAGGCCGTGCTATTGACGACCTTCTCCCATGCCTCGCCTTTGCCCCTCGCGACGGCCTGCTCCTTCGTGCCCGGGTTCGAGAACTTAAGGTAGTGGCTCATCCAGTCGGTAGGCACTCCCTCAGTCATGGTGCCGTCGGGCTGGAGGATTGGCGCATTCGCAGGTGCCTGAGCGTGCGAAGCCGTTGTGGAGAAAAACAGCAGCGTGGCGGCTCCGATCACACGAACACAAAGCCGAGAAAAGCGAGAGGTACGAGCGTTCATATTAATGCTCCCAAGCGCGCAGAATGCGCATGACGTTTTGCAGTATGACCCAAGAGCGGCTTACGCCGCGGACAACCCCGACTGTCGTGACTAATCTATACCTGTTACTTCGTACAGTGCTTAAATATTCGAAGGCCAGTACGTCTCAAAAGCTTCTAGGTCGCAACGAAATCAAGCTGGGCCGCAAGCTCTCGTCACTCGTTTCATCGGCTGGGGACTGCCGGGATTCTACTATTCACATCCGCGCACAATCAATGCTTTTTTTGTGCATTACTTTTCGCACAGATTACTTGAGGAATCGCTGCGACGCCCGCCGTGTACGACTGTTTTCAGCGGTTTACGCCATGATGCGATGCTAATTCCCCAAACGCCACTAAAGTTAATGCAAGCCGCGTGCCTTTCCTCTTCGCATCACTCGCTCACTGGCGTCGACTAGGTAGCTGTCGGCCTCTCGTCAGGCTCCGATCCGACTAGACACGTCAGGCCTTTAGCTTGAACTCTTCGGTTATTATGAGCACGAGGTTTCACAATTAAACGCTGAACTTCAGGAAAGTTACATTCCAGGTCGCGAAATTAAGTTCGCGTGAGCGAGTCGGGAATCGACGATGCATCATCCTCGCCGACAAATAAGCAGGTGCTTGCCGGTAACCTCAAAGTCGACATGCCCGTCCGTTCGGTTTTTATTGAGGCGGCCGCTCAGTTTGGCTTTTGCTGCAATCATACTGTCGAATCTCGATGCGCCACGGAAGTTGACCCAATTCAGGGGAAAAGTGCTGCTTCCAAATGTAGCCCGGATCGCGAACCAGGTAACGATCGATCCGGCTGACACAACGGTGGACGATCCAATCCGCGGCATCCTCGAGCGGCTGCGCGGCGCTGGGCGGTGATATCCCTCGAATCCAGACGACGTGGGAACTGATCGGCCTGCCGGCAGCAACCCACTCGTCCGCGTTCCACACACTAGGAAAATGAACTTCGTCTGGCAACACTCCGGAAAATCGCCAAGGGCGAACCGACGGCGGAGCCTGCACGGCATACGTCAAGTAGAAGAAGAAGGATTCGTTGTTGCTCAGGACAGTCGCGCCGTCGCGTAAGTCTCCCGCGCTTCCCACGGCGATATCCTTCCAGGGTTCAATGAAGCGCGGCGCTGCGTAGTAACGTCGCACCATCGTCCCGTACCATCCGATCCCTGCCGCGACACTCAATGAAAGGGCCAGCGCAGCGCGCCAGTATTTCTTTTCGCCTGTGCCCAGGGCGACGGCCGTCGGAAGAAGGAACCAAGGAGCGACCAACATAAGTCGCCTAGTGTTTAGGATCCCTACAGCCGCCATCACGGCCACGAGCAGCACAGCGAAAATCAAAAACCGGCGCGATTCACCACGAACGAGAAGAAACACCGACAGCAGCGAGGCAGCCACCGCCAGCGTCGCCGGAACTCCAAATTGCCAGAACCACGGGCCGACCGACTCGCTTACCAGTAGTATGTAAACGTTGTAACCCGCATTCAGGACCAGCAGTTTCCAAGATTGGTGGAAATTCGTTCGGCTCGCGAACTCATACACAAATGTGCGCCACAGTGGGAGAAACGCGATCAGCAAGACCGTTGCGGTCAGCAGCAGGCGTTCCATGGTGCCTGCTCGTCCGCGGTTTCTCAGCCAATAGTCGACGCCCAACAGCGCCAGCAATGCCCATCCGTAATAATTTGTGTAGATGAGCGCTAGCGCGAGCGCGCAAATTACGGCCCATTGCTGCGGGCTCGGCGAACTGCAATAGCGCAGATAGGCGTAGGTCAGTGTCGAAATCAGAAGAAAGGCAAACGAATACCAGCCTGCCAGGCGGCCAAAGTGAAAACCATAGGGCCAGAGCGCGCCGAGCCAGAGCAGCGCCGTGGCACTTCGATCGCCGCCAATTCGGCGCGCGGCGCACGAAAGTATCCATAAGCCGCCGAGTAGAAATATCGTCGCCGGCACGCGCAACCAGAAGAATGATCCGCCGGTCAGGCGCAACCAAAAGTGAAGCAGTAGGTCGTAGAGAGGCGGATGTTCGTTCATGCCGATACCGGAACGAAAAGCATCGAAGATGGCGCGTACAGGCTGAGCGGATCCGTCGAGCATCAGTGTTTCGTCATCAATGAAGCTGAACCAGCGGTTGGTATAGAGAATGCCTGCGCCGAGCAGCGCCAGCGGGATGAGATGGCGCGCCGGTTCCGGAATGAGGCCCGCGAAGATGCGGCGAGCCGCGGGGTCGGGATTGGAGATAGCACGCTTCATCAACGCGGCTCCGACAGTTCAATCGCTGTTAATGGTAAACTCGACCTCAAGACAGTAGCGTAATTCTGCTCTAACTTCTCTCCCGTTTCCACTGAAGCTCTAAACAAGTCTCGATCGGTGTCTTACTATAGTCGGTGTGCTTCCTGATGGCACACGACACCAGATGCCTCGACGGATGGATGCAGTTTCAGTGCCGAGCGGGTAGGACACCGATGGCGGCAAAATCTGGAGTCACCGGAAGAGGATCGGAGCAGTGCCTGAGAAATCGATCACGCAGCAGCAAGCGGGGCTCGTCAGACGGGCAAAAACGAGCCGTTGTGACCCCGCTGATCTCGCAGGGCCTGGTCTGGTGGAAGATTCGTTGTGTCGAGGGCAAGGGTAGCGGTACGATGCGTCAGAAAGTGAGCCAAATCGGAAATCCCGATTTTGAGGGCCTGCCGAAAGAAGTGTCGTCCGGCGGCCTTCTGCTCAAGGCGCGTGCTGGGCTTTTCTCGGGCCGCCGGAATAGTACTAGAATGACAAATAACACGGGCGATCGTACGAACGCTGATGGTTCTCTCGTTCCTTATAGAGCGAAACAAGGGCCCCCTATACTCCGGTTCCTAGTCGTTGCAAGTTGCTACGGCGGGTGGATGCTCCTAAAGAATTGGATAAGGATTCTTATTGGCCGCGAACCCGACTCCGATAAGCGAGGCTTATTTGTGTGGCGGTTCTTGTGGCAGTATGTCTTGCATCTGACCGGTCTCCGGCCCATACGCAAAATCACGTGTCTGGGGCTTAAAAGTGAAGGCGCCGGATCTCAGGCACTTGATATCATGAACGCGATGAATTTCGCCCGTTCTTCCGGCCTTACCTACGTGCACACGCCATTCACTTTCATTCAGCATGCCGACCGGCCCATGGAAGAGTGGGTCACAGCTTGGGAAACACTCTTCAATCTCGGTGCGGGTGAGGCCGTTTTTGAAGGCGATAGACGCGAGGTGGTCAGCTATTGCCATAGCGTTGCTGCACTCGAGCTATGCCTCGGATGGAGCCACCGTAGGGATGAACTCGCTCAGAGTTTCAGAGCCATGATTCCCGAGTTCAGGCGCAAATACTATCTGAATAAGTCTCCGCGTACGACGGATGAGGTGACGGTTGCCGTGCACATCAGGCGCGGCGATAGTACTGCCGATAATCCTCATTATTTCACGAGCAACGAAACGGTTCTAGGAACAATCACAGCGGTGAAATCGCTCCTCGAAACTCACAAGCTCAACTACAGAATTCGCGTGTACTCGCAGGGCAATCGTTCGGATTTCCCTGAGTTGTCCTTGCCCGATGTCGAGTTCTTTCTCGATGTCGACGCCATCTGGACGATGGAGCAACTGATTGAGGCCGACGTTCTGGTCATGGCTAAAGGGTATTTCAGTTATTACGCCGCGCTCATCTCCGACGGGATCAAGATTTATGAGCCCATTGATTGGGCTCCTGGGCTCCCGGACGACAATTGGATCCCCCGCCTAAGTGACGGATCCTTCGACTGCGCGGTTTTCGAGCGCCAACTGTCCGTACTCATCCAGGCTAAGGCGGTGGACGCAACCTTCGCTGTCGGATCTGACCGGCAAAGACCTAGCGCCTAACCGACCTGATCCAGCGCACGAGCAAGGCGAGAGACGGTGATAAAGTCGTTGGTCACCTCCTATATGTCTGCTTTCCAGCCCGTCGTATTCCCGTTACAGCCTCCAATCAGCTTTGCCACAAACCCGCATCAGGCTTAGAATTTATGGCTCTCGCGGATTGTTATGCCCTGTTCATCATCGAATTTCTCAGCTTATCGAAAGCCCTTTGTCTATCTCGCCGCGGCACTGACGCCGTGTTCCATAATCGTGCTATCGCAGAGTTGAACAGCAAACAAGTCTCCGAGATCTTATCCGAATTCCCATGACGTATCTCCTCGACGTAAATGCTCTCGTGGCCTTGGGCTTCCTCCAACATGAATTCCATGTTCGAGTCGCTGGTTGGGTGAATAGTCCGCCAAATACTACAGCTTCGATGAAGTCTAGCGCGGTCTTGGCGATATGTTGAAGCAGGTGCCAGTTGGTGCGAGCGAAATTGCTCGCGAGACTTATTCGAACTAAGCCACACGATCCGCCGGCTAGACTTCAGTGCGGCCTCGCTAAGTGACGACATTGAATGTCGGAACACCCCACAGACGGCACCAATGAGGGCACAAAAATATGAGCAGTTCGCTTATCACGGAAGAAAGTGCCTGAATTTAAATGGCTTAACGGCGCCGTCGCGGACGGAATGGGGTAGAACTTTGCGTAAATGAGGCAACGTGTTCACCTGAATCTGGATTTCACCACAGCGAATCGGTTATAACCGCAGTACATGTTTTCGCAGGCGATCGTTGTTGAGAATCTCACGAAGCATTTTCCTCCAGCGCTCGCAGGTTGGCGCGGGTACTTCCAGCCGTTCGTACGAGCGACCCAACTCGCCTTGGCGGGCGTATCCTTCAGCGTCGAATCCGGCGAAGCGGTCGCAGTCGTTGGGCGCAATGGCGCCGGGAAATCAACGCTTTTGCGAATCCTCGCCACGCTGCTCATTCCTTCGGCGGGCCGGGCCGAGCTCGGCGGCTTCGATCTCTCTCGGGATTCCGCGGGTGCGCGAGGCAAGCTCGGCTATTACACGGGCGGGGACGACGGGTTCTACGGGCGTCTGAGCGCGCGAGAAAATCTCGAATTCTTTGCCATCATGAACAATCAAGCCGGAGCTGAAGTGTCTCGCGAGATCCGCCGCATAGCGGAATGGATTGGACTTGGCGATGTCCTTGACCGTCAGGTCCGCACATTTTCAACCGGCATGACTCATCGCTTGGGTCTCGCTCGCGCGCTTTTGCACCGGCCGAGCGTGCTCTTGCTGGATGAGCCGACCCGGAGTCTCGATCCCATCGCCGCTTCGGAGTTTCGCCGCTTTCTCAAGGGCCAACTCGTGGGCGCGCATGGCACCGCACTGTTTTTCGCTTCACATACTCTCGCAGAAGTCGAGGAAGTCGCCGACCGGGTGCTCGTGCTCGACTCCGGTCGAATCGTGGCGTGTGACTCGCCCGTTAATATCGGTCGCGCGGCCGGCAACATGTCATTCTCCGACGCGATTGCCTTGCTTATCACACACGATGGAGCCGACCGAAAGCCGAAAGCATGAACACGGCGACGGCACTGCAGAAAATCCTCGCGTTTTTCAATCGCGACATCGCCATCGCAAGAACGTATCGCAGCGCTTTCGTTTTCGAGTTTTTCGAAGCCTTGTTCGGAGTTGCGTCGTTCTATTATCTTTCGCGCTTCGTGGAGAGCCCCCAGCTCCGGAACGCTTTGCCGCAACGCAGCAGCTATTTCGCCTTCGCTCTGGTTGGCTTTGCGTTTTTCGATTACCTGAATGTCTCGATTAGCGCGTTCGATTTCAGCATCGAGAGTGCGCGCCAGAATCGCACTCTAGAAGCTCTCCTCGTCACACAGACGCCGCTCTGGCTCATCCTTGCCGGTTCCGCGATCTATCCTTTCGTACTATTCGCAATTCGCATGGTCGTGTATATCGCCTGGGGCGTGTTTTTGTTTGGATTTCCGGTTCAATCCGTGAATTGGCTTGGTGCGGCGATCGTCCTGGTGGCTTCTATACTTTCCCTGGTCGGCTTCGGAGTTTTTTCCGCGGCGTATCTTATACTGTTCAAACGCGGCAATCCGGCGAAGTGGTTCATCATCGGCCTGGCGGGCCTCGTCGGGGGATTGATGTATCCGGTTTCGATTTTGCCGCGGCCGTTGCAGATCCTCGCGCGACTGATTCCAGTCAGCTATTCGCTCGAAGGGATGCGCGCGGCCCTTCTCGGCGGAAGCGGATTGCGTGAACTCGCTCCCTCGATCGCGGTTCTTCTTCTTTTCGCTGTTGTGCTGATTCCGGTTTCGTTCGAATTTTTCTCCTGGGCAGTCCGCAGAACAAAGATTACCGGCACGCTCACACACCTCTGAACTTGAGGCGCCCTAATGACTGTTTCTGCCGCGACGCCGAGCCATCATCGAGGCGGGATTGCGGCAACTTATTCAGACTCACGCACTGACACCGATCCGTCGCCAGCGGGGAAAAATTCGATGAGGCGCAGACCTCGACAAATCGCGTGAAGGACTGATACCGCTCCCGCGGCAGAGTTCCTTCATGGGAACTCGGCCTCTTTCAACACACCGACGATCTGCTCTTCACTAAAGCGGCTTCTCTTATGGCACTTCTCCTCTCGCGGTCTTATACCGGGAGAAGCTAAGTTTTGGCTGGACTAAATTTCGGGGAGGAGGTCAATGATCTATTGTGCCCGAACAGCAATTGCAGCAAACAAAACGGGATCGGAGGAGCACCTTTCACCTGCACGGGACGACGTTGTGTCAGTTCCCAGGTTTCTATCAGGCGAATAGCAGCATCAAATCAACAAGATCACCAAGAACCCAACACATGAAGGATGCATCTCTAGTAGGCTTATTCAGATTTATCGACTCCTTAGCCTCGGCGGGCCCAAGGTGTTCGTGGTCTTTCTCTTAGGAGGATTATGGCACAGAGAACTCCAATCGAATAGGGCGAGGTATCGTCGTCCGAAATTGTAGAAAATGGATCGGAATCGCGCGAAGCGCAACAGCACTCCTCGCCGAAAACTGATGTGAGCGGTCGGCCGTCTGCCCGCAAGAGCACTGGCCCGCGAACAGCTCAAGGAAAAGAGCGAAGCAAGCTCAACGCTCTCAAACACGGCCTGCTCTCTAAGGCCGTACTGCTAGAAGGCGAATCACGCACCGAGTATCATTCATTGTGCGCCGGGCTGCGCAACGATCTGCAGCCCGCGGGAATTTTGGAAACCGTACTCGTCGAGAATGTAGCCGCATTACTGTGGCGCAGGCGTCGCCTCTTACAGGCAGAGAACGCTGAGATCTCGGAGAAACGGGATTTCATCGCAATCGATTCCACTGCGAAGCGACACGTTGAATTTTGGGATCTTGCCCGAAATCAAATCGGCTCAAAAGATTTTCTCAAATACTACACCAACCCGATGATCCCTCGGGTGGCCAGAGAGATGTTTTTGATTCTTCGTGAGGTCATAGCTACAAATGGTTTCAAGGAAGATTGTCGGCTTTTCAAAAGACTGGCCAGTGTTGATCAAGATGCAGCAACGCCATACGGTCTTCGTCACGTTTTCGAGATCTATGTAATGCATGTGTCAATGGCGAAGCAGGCTGAGGGTAACGGCGACAAGTCAGGGGACGCCGATCTCCAACAGAAAATGCTCAAGTTCATTGATAGTCGAATCGCTGAACTCGAAATGCTGGCGACGGCATTGGAGAGTTTTGGGAGGCAGAGGAATGAATACAAAACGTGGGCGGCGATTATTCCAGGACAAGAGGTTTCAGAACGCCTATTACGCTACGAGACACACCTGAGCCGGGAAATCGATAGAACCCTGAACCAACTCGAGCGCTTGCAGCGGAAGCGTCAGGGGCAACCACCACCGCCCAGGATTGACGTTGACATCTCGTGACGTTATTACCAGATAATTATTTCATTAACTAGTAAGTATACAGACTTATTTTTCTCGATACGGTAGGGCTTGTGTCTTCAAAGGAGGAAGCGTCGGAGATAAATCCGAATTGGTATCGCTTCTTGTTGTTATGACAGACGAGTGATACCGGGAAATCCATCAAACCCTGAATCAAAGCTCAAGATTCGCTCAATACCATGGTGCTCCATGATGGCCAGGTGGACTGCGTGGCGCGCAGCTAATTGTCGATCCCCCAACAAAATTTGTTTCGCTCGCTCCGCTGCCTCGCGATCAACAGCCAGCACTTGATCGACGACGCCAAGCAAAGCATCAAACGCTGGTTGACTTGCATCGCGGCGGTCGATGGCGACGTAGCGGTGCAGGATCTCCTGTAACACTTCTGAATCGGTAACGAGACGCTGGCGGTCGCTGACCAGCTTTTCCAGCAAGCGTTGCGCGTCGCTCTTGTGAGGATGAGGCGCACCAATGAGATACATGGGTATGTTGGAGTCGATCAGAATCACAGATGCGCACCACTTCCGTATCCCTTCTCGATTTCCGCAAGCATCACATCGATGTCGGCGACGGGATATTCGTGTTGCGCAGCCGCGCGGATGACTTCGAGTTTCTTGCCGATGCCGCCCATAGGCTCCTGCCGACCCGCCAGGTCGAGAGCCTGGCGGACCCATTCGGCGATTGACATTTGGCGCGAGCGCGCTATGCGTTTAATGTCCCGATACTGGGAATCGTTCAGAATCACTTGTAGGCGTTTAGCCATAGCATGAGTCTATTCGACTCATCTTGATGAGTCAAGTTCGTTGCATGTCGGGAGGGTTCAGAGAGCGCATGCTCTGGATAATTGACAGGATGCTAGAGCGGTTGCTCCGCATCCAGAAAGGGCGAAATTGCAAAACGAACTAGTCTAAGTTGCGTGAAATCTTGGGTTTGTCCTCTCAAGCGTATCGCAAAACACCCGAAATCGAGGCCGTTGTCGAACAACGGGGGTTATCTCGATGGCGCCGCTTTCTTCCCTGAGGATTCTCGGTTTCAGTCGCGCTGGGAATCGCGGGTTGGCGCGTCTGGCTCGCACGCAAAAGCCCGGGTGTAAATCGTGTGCAATTCCGGCGAGCCACGCGATGGCCTTGCCGCTACCCACGCTCGATGGTCTCGAATCCGTCCTCGAATCCATCGCGGGCGACGCGCGAATCTCTGCGGATTTCGCGGATTGGATTCGCGAGAGCCTGCGCTACGGCGGGCGGAAGATTCGAATCCTGCGCTACATCCAGACTCACGCAGGCGAAAAGGAAAAACCGCGATTGCTCGATGTAGGCGCGCAATTCGGCGCGCTCGCGATTTACGCGGGCCGGCTCGGTTGCCGCGCTGCGGCCGTGGACTACGGCCCATACGCGATTGCATTTCGCGAAGCTGTCGCCGATCGCGGCGTGGATTATCGCGAATGCGATCTCGCACGCCAGCCGCTGCCGTTCGCCGATAATTCGTTCGACTTCGTCGCCTGTACCGACGTCATCGAGCATCACGCGTTTTCGCCCAAGCGCGTTCTCGCCGAAATTCATCGCGTGCTCGTTCCCGGAGGCCGCGTGATCCTCGCCACTCCCAATCACGCTTCCATTTACAACCGCATCAAAATGTTTTTCGGCGGGAGCGTGAACGATGAATTCGATTACTTCTTCAACACAACCGCGGACGCGGAGACATATCCGGGCCATCATCGCGAATTCACGCGCGCGGAAATTCGATCCGCGCTCGAGCGGACGGATTTCCGCGTTCTCGAATGCCGCGTGATCGACGATGACATAGAATCGCTGCGGAATTTCCGGCGCCGCGGCGGCGCGAAATCAGTTTCCGATTCGCACGACTTCGTCTTGCGCGCGCTAGGAGAAATTTGGACGCCGCTGCATTTGCCCTTTGGCCGCTGGATTTGGGCGGCCGCCGAGAAGCCAGCTGCGAAATAAATCAGAAGTAGATTTGGATGTAGGTCGCAGGCACAGATAAATTCAATCCGCGCCCGCGCGACCGAGTTCGCACCGCCGACAAGCTTCCACGCTTCACACTTTGGAATAATCAGACAAATGGGATCTGCAGCGCGTGCGGTGAGTTCGTGCGCAGAAAAAAAATCAGGCGGCTGCGCGGCCAATTGCATAGCCGCGCAACCGCCCGATGGTTAGGGTTACTGTTGTTGTTGAAGCGTTCCGAGGCCAATGATACCAAAGGCCGTGGCCGTCGAGTCCATGTTGACATCCACC
>Ga0302325_10010659_pt1 | contig 19879 bp, 23 predicted proteins | sample Palsa_T0_2_FD_201948 | JGI IMG/M metagenome (GOLD analysis project Ga0302325, IMG submission 201948) | Peat permafrost microbial communities from Stordalen Mire near Abisko, Sweden - Palsa_T0_2 | ecosystem: Environmental > Terrestrial > Soil > Palsa > Peat permafrost | place: Sweden: Abisko...
ACAACTATGGAAACCCGCAGACCGGAGTGATGTGCACCGGACCGTTCGAGTTCAAGAGCTGGACGCCGGGTCAGCAGATCGTCCTCGTGCGCAACCCGCACTACTGGGACGCGGCGCTCGAGCCGATGGTCGCGCGCGTGACGTTCAAGTTTGTCACCGACTCGAGCACCCTCACCGACGCCCTTCTGACCGGGGAGATCGACGGCACATACGACGCGCCGGGAAGCTCGGTCACCGAGCTCCGCAACACGCCGGCTGGTCATCTCTACGTCGGCCCGGCGACGGATCTCGCCGGACTCGTGGCGATCGGAGGTAACACCAACAGAGAGACCCGGATCCTGGGGGCGTTGTCGCTCGCGATCAATCGTCCGGCACTGGCGAAGGTCGGCTACAGCGGCGCAGCCGCGCCGATCTATTCGTCTTCCGTGTTCCCGATCCACTACCCGCAGGCGGCTCCCGTCTACCAGGCGTACAACCAGGAGCTTTCGAAGGAGTTCGGGCAGCGCACGGTGAACCTCCAGGAGGCCCGGCGGCTCGTTGCCCAGGTCGGGAAGATCACCAAACCACTGACGATGGTCTACACGGCGGGGATCACGACCGAGTCGGTGGTGGCCACCGCGATCGTGGCCGAGGCTCAAGCGGTGGGCATCCCGATGCAAGCCGTGCCATTACAACCGGCGGCAGTGAATGCGCTCTACCTGTCGCCGGCAGCCCGCAAGAATTACGACCTTCTGCTCAGTTTCGAGCTCTGGACGGACATGACCGATCCGTTGGAGGCGATGGCCGTGAACACACTCCCGGGCCCGACCAACCTCAGCCGGTGGACCCTGCCTCCGGCGGCGCTGCGAGAGTTCAACGAAGCGAACGCGACACTCAATCCCACCAAACGCGCGGAGCTCACCGTGGCGGTCGACAAGGTCGTGGTGAAATCAAATCGCTACATCCCACTTCTCTACACCCCGGAGAGAATGTTCCTGGGCAAGCGCATCACCGGCCCCTCTGCCAGCTGGCCGTACGCTTTCCACTATCCCTGGACCACGCAGCTGGGTGCGGCCGGGTAGCTCTCCTCGCCGGGTACTGCGTGAAGAGTAAGTGACGAGATTCATCCTCCGCCGATTCGTGCACGGCGTCGTGGTGGTCCTCGTCGCCAGCGTTGTGATCTTCGGATCGCTTTTCCTCGCGCCGGGAAGTCCGATCACGGCGCTCACCGCCGGCCGCCCGGTCGATGCTCATACCCGAGCGCTGCTCGAGGCACGATACGACCTCAACGCACCGTTCGTAGTGCAATACGTTCACTGGCTTGGGCATGCGGTCAGGGGGGACTTCGGGACCTCGTATGTAGAGAGCGAGAGCGTGACCGCCGTGATGGCGCCACGGATCGCGACGACGCTGATACTCGTCACCATGTGCTCGCTGCTGGTCATTGTGGCGGGCATGCTCTCGGGCGCGGTCGCGGCACTAAAGCGGGGGCCGATTGGAACGGCGATAGTGGTTGCGGAGGCGATCGGGCTTGGGGTACCGACCTTCGTCGCGTCGCTGCTCCTGATCGCGATCTTCAGCGTCCAGCTGCATTGGTTCCCTGTCTTCGGCTCCGGCTCGGGGTTCATCGACGAGGTGTGGCATCTCACCCTCCCTTCCGTCGCTCTCGCCCTCGGGTCGGTCGCCTACATCGGCCGCCTCACGCAGGCCTCGGTCGAGGGTGAGCTCCGGAAGGAGCATGTGACGACCGCTACCGCCAGGGGTCTCCCACGCGGACGGGTGATCCGGCGCCATGTGCTCCGGAACGCTGCCATCCCCGTCACCACGGCATCGGGAATCGTGATCGCGTACCTCGTCGTTGGGGCCGCTGTGGTGGAAACCGCCTTCTCGCTCAACGGCCTCGGGTCCCTCCTGGTCAGTTCGATCGCGCAGGACGACTTCCCCGTGATCCAGGCGGTCTCGCTCGTCGCAGTGCTGGCATTCGTCGTCATCGGCTTCGTCGTCGACGTGATCTGCGCCCGTCTCGATCCTCGGATAACGCTCGAATGAGGGGCTTCGCGTCATGTCCGCCCTAGGCATCCGCGCGGGTTACCGGCGGCGCGTGCGGTTCCGCGGTGCAAACAATCTGGTCCTCGTCCTGTGCGGCGTCGTGCTGGCTGCGATCGCCGTGTGTGTGGTGTTGGGGTCGGTTATCGCGCCACAGGATCCGAATGCCGTCAACCTCCAGATCGCGCTCCAAGGGCCTTCCCTCGCCCATCTCTTCGGGACCGACGCAACCGGACGCGACATCTTCTCCCGAGTGCTCGCCGGTGCGAGGCCGAGTATCTTGGGCCCGATCCTGATCGCTGTCGGCGCGACGGGTCTCGGCACCCTGATCGGGGTGGCGGCGGCGTGGAAGCGGGGAGTCTCCGACGCGCTCCTGTCGAGGGGTATGGAGATCCTGTTTGCTTTCCCCGGGCTACTGATGGCAATGATGGCGGTTGCGATTCTGGGGCGTGGACTAACCGCGCCGGTGGTCGCCCTGACGATCGCCAACACGCCGTGGGTGGCTCGAATCATCCGGAGCGTCGCCCTGCGGGAGCGGTCGCTCCCGTACGTCGCCGCCTTGACCGTTCAAGGTTTCTCCGGCTTTACGATCTGTGTCCGCCATGTTCTGCCGAACATCTCCCGCACCATCTGGGCGCAGCTGGCGCTGACGTTCACGTATGGGATGACAGACCTGCTGGCGATCAACTTCCTTGGGCTCGGTGTCCAGCCACCTACTCCCGACTGGGGCGTGCTCGTCAACGAGGGGCAGGATTCGATTCTCCAGGGAGCGCCCTGGGAGACGCTGTTCGCGAGCGTCTTCATCGTCCTGACGATCGTCGCTGCGACGGCGCTGAGCGCCCGCCTCGGCGAGGAGCAGACCAGTGTCCGAGGGCGGGCATGAACCTCCTGCTGGAAGCGCAGGGGTTGGGCGTCGAGGTGCTGGTGGAGAACGCGCTCCGGCCTGTTTTGCGCGACATTTCGTTCGGGGTGGCGAACGGCGAGGCAGTGGCAGTCGTAGGCGAGTCGGGTTCCGGCAAGTCGATGACGGCGCGCGCGATCGGACGCCTCCTGCCGCCGGGAGCACGAGTGACCGGCCAGGTCTCGTTTCTCGGTGAGTCGGTGTTGGAGATGTCGGCGGACGCGCTGCGTACCTATCGGACGAATGGCATCGGGATGATCTTCCAGGATCCTCGAGCGAGCATCAATCCGGTACTGCCGGTGGGCGACTTCCTGACCGAGGCCCTAACGACGATGCGCGGGATAGGTCGGCAAGAGGCTCGTCAGCGGGTCGTGAGGCTGTTGGACGACGTGGGGGTCTCACGCCCTGAGGCTCGGCTGCGCCAGTTCCCGCACGAGCTCTCGGGTGGACTTCTGCAGCGGGTGATGATCGCCGCGGTGCTGGCGATGGAACCGAAGCTGATCCTCGCCGACGAGCCGACCACGGCGCTCGACGTAACGACTCAGTCGGATGTCATGAGCATCCTCGACGAGGCGCGGCGCGACCGTGGGATGGGCCTCATCCTGATCACGCACGATCTCGAGCTGGCGGCCGCGGTCTGCGATCGAACTCTCGTCATGTACGGGGGCCGCATCATGGAGGATCAGGCTTCGTCGCGGCTCCATGATGCCCCGCTTCACCCCTACACCGCGGCTCTCCTCGCCAGCAGACCGAGCCTTACACGGCAACCGGGATACCTGGACGCCATCCCGGGGCGCCCGCTGTCCGCGGTGGAGGCACCCGAGGGGTGCCCGTTCGCCGACCGCTGCGCGCTCGCGATGCCGAAGTGCACCGATCGCCCACCGGTTCTGCGGGAATTTCGTGGCGGCCGGACGAGCTGTATCCGGGCCGAGACCCTGGCGCCCTCACTTGCCCGGGCGCAGGAGGCGTCGTGACCGACGCGCTGCTCGAGATCGCGGATCTCCGCAAGACGTTCCCGGCTCGCCGTGGCACGCGCCGCGGGGCCGGCGTCACCGCGCTCGATGGTGTGTCGTTCGAGCTCGAGCGGCGGAGAGCCCTAGGAGTCGTAGGGGAGTCCGGATCCGGTAAGACCACCATCGCCCGGATCATCATGGGGCTCGAAGAGCCGACGTCCGGCAGCTTGCTCATCGGCGGAGTCGACCCGCGAAGGCTGGGACGGGGTCCGTCTGCGCGCAAGCAACGAGCGCGCTTGGCCCAGATGGTCTTCCAGGATCCGTATTCCTCCTTCGATCCTCGCCAACCCGTCGGGGAGTCCATCCGCCAGGTCTTGAGGCTCCATTTCGATCTCACGCCGGCGGACCGCCAGCGGCGTGTCGCGACGCTTCTGGAGCAGGTCGGCCTGGACGAGCGCCGGGGACGAACGCTGCCTCGTGACCTGTCCGGAGGGGAGCGTCAGCGAGCTGCGATTGCGCGGGCGCTGGCAGTCGAGCCACAGCTCGTGATCCTCGATGAGGCCGTGTCAGCGTTGGACGTGTCGATTCAGGCGCAGATCCTCAACCTGCTCTCGGAACTGCGCCGGCAGACCGAGGTGTCGTACATGCTGCTGACGCACGATCTGGCGGTGGTGCGCCAGGTGGCGGATGACGTCATCGTCATGCGTGATGGTCAGATCGTCGAGCGCGGCCTCGCCGAAACGATCTTTGACAATCCACAGCATCCGTACACCAAGCTCCTCCTGAGCTGCGTACCGAGGCAAGGTTGGAAGCCTCAGCGCACGAAGGAGGCTCGCGAGATCGCGGTGTGACCTCGCCGTCAGAGCCCGAACCGCGCGCGATCGACGGCAGCTCGGACGGTGACCCAAGGGTTGACGACCTGGCTGATCTCGAGATCACCGCAGAGCGTCAGCAGCACGTACGCCTCGTCGGCGGTCAGCGTCGTCCCCTGCACGAGCGCGGCCACCATGTCGGCGACCGCGAGCCGACAGGCCACCTCCAGCGTCTGCGCCGAAGCAAGCGTCATGAAGCGCGTGTCGCTCAGAACGCGGGGGCGTTCGAGCGCAAGCCCCTTGATCACCTCGACCGTGATCGTCACCTCCGCGTCTGTCTCGGGCGGCGCGCCGGTCATTTCCCCGTCTCCCTGCAGCGCATGGATGTCTCCGAGGACCAGCCCCGCACCGGGCTCGAACACGGGCAGCATCACGGTTGCGCCCGCGACGATGTGCTTGGTGTCGAGGTTACCCCCGTGATCGCCGACGCACGTGCTCTCAGTCGTGCCGGACAGCGGCGAGACGGCGATGCAGCCGATCATCGGCCGGATCGGAAGTGACAGTCCGGCGACGGTGATCTGTCCATCGGCGACCGTGAGCAGATCGACCGGAAGCGCGCCCCAGTCGAGTGCGCTGCAGCCACGGATCGGACCGATCGCCGTCCGGCCGACGAGATCGATGCTTCTGATGTGGACGGCGAGTGCGTCCCCGATTTCCGCACCTGTCACATGGATCGGGCCAGTGAGCGGATCTGCCCGTCCGGGTGGCGGTCCCGCCACTTCTTCGCCCTGAACCAGCTCTGCTTCGCCAAATGCGGTCTTCGTCTCGACGAGCACAGTGTCGCCCGAGTCGAGTGTCGCCACCGGAGTGCGCCCGCGAGCGTACTCGTACACCAACGCTGTTCTCGGTATGCGTCGCATCAGGTAGCAGTTTCGAGAGTCATGGTGGAAAACAGGCGCTCGCACGCGCCGACACCAGCGCCGAGCCGGATCGCAACGCCGGCCTCGTGCAATGCCAGCTCCACGCCTGCGATGGTGGCAAGCACCTCGAGCTCGTTGAGCGAGCCCAGGTGACCGATGCGAAAGGCGCGGCCCCGAAGTTTCCCGAGCCCCACGCCCAAGGAAAGGCGATATCTCTGCGCCGCGATCCGCAGGACCTCGTCCGAGTCAACGCCGGCCGGCAGCTCGATCGTCGTGGTCGTATTCGATTGCCCGGCTGGATCCCTGCAGAGGATTTCGAGGTTCCACTGACCGACCGCTGTCCGCACCGCATCGGCAAGGCGTGCGTGCCGGGCATACACCGCGTCGAGCCCTTCCTCGTCGAGCATGCGCAGTGCCTCTCGCAGCCCGAACAGCAGCAGCGTCGCCGGGGTGTATGGGAAGTAGCCGCCGTGCATCTGCTCGATTACAGGTTGCCAGTCGAGGAAGTACCTTGGCGTCGTCGCCCGCCTGCTTGCCGCGAGCGCGCGCCCGCTCACGGCGAGAATGGCCATCCCCGGAGGCATCATCAGGCCTTTCTGCGGCGCGGTCAGGGCGACGTCGACGCCCCAGGCATCGAACTGAAACTCGATGCTGGCAAGGCTCGAGACCGCGTCGACCAGTAGCAGCGCGGGATGACCGGTGTCGTCGAGCACCTGCCGCACGGAGGTCACAGGCGAGGTGACACCGGTCGAGGTCTCGTTGTGGACCATCACAACCGCACGGATCATCTGCTCGCGATCCTCGCTCAGCGCCTCCTCGAGCGCGGCGAGCGACGGGCCGCTCCCCCATTCCGCGTCGAGCTCATCCACAGCCATTCCCAGCCGTCGCGCGCATTCGGCGTACAAGTGGCTGAAATGCCCGATGTTGAGCGCCAGTATCCGATCGCCCGGGCTCAGCGTGTTCGCGAGCGACGCCTCCCACGCGGCTGTGCCCGAGCCCGGATAGAGGACGATTTCGGCGTCCCGCGCGCCAAAGACGCCGCGGAGCCCTGAGACGATCTCGGCCGTGAGCGCGGGCATCTCCGGGCCGCGGTGATCGGGCACGGCACGATCCATGGCCCGGAGGACGCGCTCCGGTACGTTGGTCGGGCCCGGGATCTGCAGGAAGGGGCGGCCCGGCACCTCAGCCTCTCGCCTTGGACGGGAGGAAACGCTTGGCGATCTTCGCCACGTAGGTGTACTTCGGATTGACGACCTGCGTGCACCGCGCCTCCGCGACCTGCCCGAGGAGCAGAAGGGCGTCGGCGTCAGTGAACCCATAGTCCTCGGTCATCCAGCGGATCAGCTCCTCGACCGACAGGCGGAACGCGTCTTCGAGCGGCCGCGCGCAGGCCACGGCGCCGATGTGGGTTGCCGTTTCGAACCGGGGCCACACCATGCCCGGCGGACGCGGCGAAAGGTCCACCTCCACGGTAGTGAAGGTCCGGATCTCGATCGCCCCGCATCCGCAGAGCTCGCCGTCGCCCTGGACCGCGTGGCAGTCTCCTAGGAACAGCAGCGCACCATTGACCTGGATCGGCAGGTAGACCGTGCTGCCCGGAGCGAACTCCTGAATGTCGAGGTTGCCTCCATGGGGTCCATTGTCGGTGGTGCTCACGGCTTCGATCAACGGCGCCGTTCCCAGCACGCCAACCATTGGCTGCACCGGGATGCGCAGGCCGCGATCCCACAGAACGTGACCATCCCGCACATCGACGACGCGGGAGTGGACGCCGAACTCCTTGCGCCGGATCCAGTCGGGAAACGCGCCGACACCCGGGACCAGAGCGGTCACGCCAGGCGGCACCAGCTCCATGTCGAGGATGCGACACGTGAGTACGTGAGCCGACGTCGCTCCCTCGACCGCGACAGGACCAGTAGCCCCATTGACATATGGCAGCCTCAGCATCGATTTGTCGAACCTGTCCTCGACGCTGTGCAGCACGTCTCCGAGGTTGAGCTCGGTCTCGATTCTGAGCCGGCTGCCGGGAGCGACCGTGGCCGTCGGAATATGTGCGGCGGAAAGCGTGTGGCAGACGTCGCCCTTGGGAATGTCAATCACGCGAGATGACCAATCGTCCTGACTTCCCAGAACGTCGCTGAGCGCGTCCGGTCCTCCAACTGTCGGCGAGTCCACGGCCAGCTCCTTGACGCTCGGCGACTGGTCGCATACCGGCCGCAACGTGGCCCATTCTGCACCGCTACCGCGCGATCTTGCCAGCGACGCGTGTCCAGATTTTGCCCCCCGATGCCTGGCCCTCGGGCCAAAAACAGAATTCTGTGGCTCACGAATTCCACTGTACGGAAATGATCGGGGGATCTGCTCGGGCGCTTGGCCGCCGTGTAAGGTTCCATTGGTGCCTCGGGATGAAGCGCCTGTCAGGTCTGTCCAACGGGCGCTGTCACTGCTTACTGTTATCGCGCACGGGGACGAGATGCCGCTCGCGGAGCTAGCGGAAGCGACTGCACTGGCTCCGAGTACCGCACATCGGCTGCTCACGACGCTGGTGGACCTCGGCTTCCTGCAGCAGGATGCCCAGTCCCGGCGCTACGGCGCTGGTCACGGTTTGTTAGGTCTCGTGTCGGCAGCCGAGCAGCGGCTGGCGACGCTGAGAGCCGCGGCGCTGCCCCACATGACCGAGCTCGCCGCGGCGTCCGGCGAGACCGCCCACCTCACAATTCTCGACGGAGGCCAGGTCATCTTCGTCGACCAGGTCCTCGGTCCCGGAACCGTCCGCATGGAGGTCAAGGTCGGGACACGCATGGATGCGCACGTCACCGCCGCCGGCAAGGCGCTACTCGCATGGCAACCCGACACCGTCGTCGACCCCTGGCTCGAGGCGGGCCTTCGGCAGTTCACACCCCAGACCCTCACCGAACCCGAAGCGTTCAAAAGGGATCTCTCCCTCGTCCGCCGTCGTGGTTGGGCCACGGAGGTCGAGGAGCACGAGATGGGCGCAGCCTGCGTAGCCGCCCCGATCGCCGTGGCCAGCGGCCCGCCGCTCGCGTCGCTCAGCATCTCGGGTCCGACGTCCCGGCTGCGGCCGGGCGCCCTCAAGGGACTCGCGGAACTGGTGCGCAAGGCTGCCGATGGGGTGGCGGAGTCGCTGGCGGTGCCAGGGGTGAATGGGCGCTCGCCGGCCTGACGCGCCGAGGGCGTCCTCGGGCCGTGCAGAGTCGTGACGGGATCGAGATCCGCGCGTAGTCTTGATCGATGATTCGTCGGTTTAGATTGCTCGCCTTCCTGATCCTCGCGGGCGCGGGCCTGGGGTCGCCTGGAGCCTTAGCGGCGGGATCCGGCAGCGCGACTGAGAGCCTTTCTTCGTCCCCGGGCCGGACTGCCGTTGTAGCGAGCGTGCGCGCGCCAACCACGTCGAGCAACCGGCGCGCAGCCACCCGCGACGCCGCGCGACTGCTGCGTCTGGCCACGTTGCCACCGGGGGCCATCCGGCTTGCGGCCGAGCCGCGGGGCGACGACAAGCTCCTGCCCAAGCCGACGCCGGGTCCGACCGGCCCGAGCGTCGATCGCTACGGCTGGTGGCTCATACCGGCCACGTTCGACTCCGTGATCGCGTTCCTGCAGGCCCACCCGCCGCGCGGCTCGACACCGTCGGGGTCGGGTGGCGCGATCGGACACGGATACCCGCAGAACCAGATGCGCACGTTCTCATTCCCCTGGATCAGCGGAGTGGTCGCGACGCGAACGCTGACGCTCTCTGTCGCCGCGTTGCGCGGAGGGGGAACGGGGATCCTCGTCGACGCGGAGGAGACTTGGATCGTCACGCGACCCGCCGGCGAGCGGGTCCCTGCCGGCGTGCACGAGGTCGGGGTGACGAGCGCGCGGCCCGGCGAGGCCCCGATCCTCACCCGGACCGTGACGAGTCCAGCCAAGGTACGACGGATCATCTCGTTGATCGACGCGATGCAGGTACTCCAGCCCGGGTTTTACGGCTGTCCGGCGCTACCGGTCGGCGCGCCCGTCGTGACATTCGACTTCCGGGCCGCTGCCGGTACGCCCGTGCTCGCAACGGCGAGCCTGACCGACTACGACTTCCCGTCAGGTCCCTGCAACGCGGTCAGCTTCAACATCGGCGGGCGCCCGCAGAAACCGCTGGTCGGCGGTAACTTCCTCAGTCAGGTCCAGCGCCTGCTCGGTGTGCAGTTCCAGTAGTAGGTGAGACAGCCTCGTTTAGCGTTCGCGGCGGGGCCGCCGGTGGCGGCCCGCAGGTTCGGTTGGCGAGGTGGCGCGGGCGGCGGTGAACAGTTCGGCCAGCTCGGGGTCCATGTAGTAGTCGGTGCCGCCGTCGGCACGTCCCTCGGTGGCGATCGGAAGTGTGCGATCCAGATGGCGGCTGTAGCGGCCTGGCCACGCGAGGATGCCCGCGACTCCGTGGGCGCCCTTCTCGAGCTTCAGGCGTTTGGCGATGTCCTCGCCGCCGAACCGTCCGCCTGGCGTCGCGGCCAGTAGGTCGAACAGCTCGCGGGCCTGGGGGGCGAGCTTGCGGTATAGCCAGCCGGCCTGGTCGGCGTCCTGCGCCGACCAGGCTTGCGCCTCACTGTGGTGTCGCCTACCGCGCGAGCCGCGGCGACCGCCGCCCGTGAACGGAGGCGGAGCTCCTGGCTCGGCGGCCAGGAAGGACGCGAACCAGGCATAGAACTCGGGTACGCGTTCTTCGGGGACCGCCACTGTGACCTGCTTGTCGGCCATCAGACCTCGGTCGGCGCCGTTGTCGGCTCGCTTCGCTCTGAGTTCTCGCCGCGCCCGGCGCATCGGCGCCCATGCCCATGCCCATGGCGGCCGCCGTGCGGCCTCCCATGGCGTCCGCCCTGTCGGCGGCCCCGATTGCCGGCGAGGAATCGGGCAAAGAACGCATGGAACTCGGCCAGGCGGTCCTCTGGGACATCAACCGTTACCGGCTTGTACTGCGTAGTGGAAGAGGTTTCCCTATCCATGTTTACTCCTATCGTTTGCTTACGCTAGCCAGCATACCAGAAGTAAATACTTAAGTAAAGGGTCGGGTCGATTTCACGATCAAGGCCGCCCCCTGGGCTTCGGTAGCGTGCATGCGATGGCGCCGTGGGATGTCACCTACACCGGCCTCCGCGCGCAGCAACCGGACCACGGTCACGGCGGGCCGCTCGTCGTCGGCGTCTCCCGCGGCGGCGAGCGACGTAACCTCGAGCTGAACGACAACCGGCTCGTCGAAGCCGAGTTCGAATGGGGCTACGAGGGATCGGGGCCGCGGCGCCTCGCGCAAGCGATTCTGAACGACTTCCTCGGCTACGAGGTGGACATGGCCCTGAGCAACGCCTTCCTGAGGGAGGTAGTCGCGCACTTGCCGAGCGAGTTCGAACTCACCGGCGCCGAAGTTGCCGGATGGGTCAGCGCTTGGCGCGCATCGACGCGCGACCCGCGATCGGACACGTCGGCCTGAGCGGAGCCCTCCTTGAGGTCAGACGCTCAGCACGCCAGCATCTTTTGGATGGCCTGGCGGGTGACGCCGAGTTCCCGTGCGATCTCGGCTTGTGAGACCCCCTCGCCGATCAGTCCCTGCATCAGGTCGCGGCGCTCGGCAGAGAACTTCCGTGCGAGCACGGTGTGCTTGATCGCTTCGGCCCGGACATCGCGGATGCGGTCGAAGGCCGCCTGGTGGTCGGGGGCGTTGCTCTTAGTCGTCATGCGGACAAGGATGCCAATCGAGCGTTGTCGTGTCAACCCCCGGTTGTCACCGAGGTCGGCCTAGGAACCAGGCGTATTCTGGGGATGTGGGTTCATGCCAACGCTGACGTTGCTCGTCGCGTCGATCGCGGTCGCCGACTCGATCAACCCGTCGACCGTTGTGCCCGCGCTGTGGATGGCAAGCACGCCCAGAGCGCACCTGGTGAGCTTCACGTTCGGAGTGTTCGCGATGTACCTGGCGGGCGGGCTCGTGCTCGTGTTCGGCCCGGGGCCGGCGCTGATCTCCGCGCTGCACCACATCGGGGGCACGGTCGAGCACTCGCTCGAAGCCGCGGGAGGTGTCGTCGTCCTCGCGGTGGCGTTCGGGGTCTGGCGCTCCCGGAACAGCGAGCGACTGGCGAGGCTGCCCCAACCTGGGTGTACGCGCGCCTCGGCGTTCATGCTCGGCGCGGGGATCATGGCGGTCGAGCTGCCAACCGCGTTCATGTACTTCGGCGCGATCTCGGCAGTCCTGGCCTCGCACCGGGCGGCCGGAGTGGAGGTGGCTCTGATCGTCGTTTACAACGCCCTGTTCGTCGCGCCGCTCGTCGCCATCCTCGCAATCCGGCGGCTCGCCGGCGAACGCACCGAGCGCTGGCTGGCGTCGGGCTGGACGCGGCTGCTCGGATTCGGGCAGCTACTGCTCGCGGGCGTGACCGGAGGCGCCGGCGCGGTGCTGCTGATCATCGGAGTTACCGGCCTGCTTGCGGCGTAGCGGCGGTGCGCAGGTCAGCTGTTCGAGTGACAGCGATTCTCGCGACCGACCCGCCCCAACTCCACCCGTAATGAGCCGTCAAGCGCCGCCTAACCGGATTCCCCGCGGCCGTCGTGATCGCGGGCGAGTCGCGCTGAGCGCGCCCGCTCCGATCCCGTCGCGCGAGCACAGGAGCCTATGATGGCGCACATGGTCGGCGCGATGGCGAGATGCCCGCAGCCGCGGACGCTGCACGGCCGGCTTGTTCACGCGGACGCGCTTCGAGAGGAGATTTGATGCCTGGGCTGACGGGACGTTTCAGCACGTTGGTGAAGTCGAAGGTCTCGTCGGCGCTGGATCGCGCCGAGGATCCGGGGGAAACGCTCGACTACAGCTACGAGAAGCAGCTCGAGTTGCTCCAGAACGTCAAGAGCGGCATCGCCGAGGTTGTGACCTCGAAGAAGCGCCTGCAGATGCAGGAAGCAACCCTCCGGGAGCAGGCCACGAAGCTCGAGGGGCAGGCCCGACAGGCGCTCGCCGCGGGAAACGAGGACCTCTCGCGGGCTGCGCTACAGCGCAAGCAGGCGATCGAGGGTGAGCTCGGCTCGCTCGACCAGCAGGTCTCGGAGCTGGAGCACCAGCAGGAGCAGTTGACCGACAACGAGCACAAGCTTCAGGTCAAGCTCGAGGCGTTCCGGACTCAGAAGGAGGTCATGAAGGCGCAGTACTCGGCGGCCGACGCGCAGGTGCAGATCTCCGAGGCGGCGACCGGCGTGGGCGAGCAGATGGCCGACGTCGGTTTGGCGATGCAGCGCGCGATGGAGAAGACCGAGAACATGAAGGCGCGCGCCGACGCGGTCGGCGAGCTCGAGCAGGCTGGCACGTTCGAGGATCTCACCCAGCTCGGCACCGGGCAGGACGATCTCGATCGCCAGCTGGAGCAGGTGACCAGCGCGAGCGATGTCGACGCAGAGCTCGAGAAGATGAAAGCCGAGCTCGGGTCCGGCGCCGCACCTCAGCAGCTGCCACCCGCTGGTGAGGGGCAGGCGGCGCAGTGATCGTGCGCATCGCCACCGAGGGCCAGTACCGGCTCGCCGAGGACCAGCTACCTCGACTGCAGAGCTCGACGACGCCCATCTCGGACGGTCGGACGCGATCCTCCCACCGCCCGACGTCTCGCTCGCGGAAGCCACCGGCGAGTTCAGCGCCGAGGGACTGATCCCGAGCTAGACGAGGGCTCGGCGTCGCTCCGCGATCGGCTCGGGCCTCGGGAGGGTGGGCGGGTGCCCTGCATGTGGTCTGGTCCGTCAGGCCGTGCTCACGCAGCCGCGACGTCGGCGAATCTGCGCAGGTAGGTCGGCCAACCGCCTTCGGAGTCGACGCCTTCGCGGACGGCTTCCCAACCGTCTCCGTGTCGATCGATGGCGCGGTGCTCAAGCTCTACGCGGGTGCGATTAGGTGCCTCCGCGATGAACTGCACCTCGACCTCGCTGGTCTTGTCCGGATCGGTCTCGATCTGCCAATGCGGGCTGATGTCCCAGCTGATCACGACACGCTGCGGCGGTTCGTATGCGAGCACGCGCGCCCACCGGCACACGCTGCCGTCAACGCCGCGGTCATAGACGTCTCCGCCGACATGCGGTTCGAAGACCGTCTCGGCGATCTCAACCCCGAGCATGTTGTGCTCCGGGGGCTTGAAGCTGCCGAAGCCCCGGGTGAAGACCGAGAACGCACGCTCGATAGGCGCCTGGACTACGACCTCGTGGTGGATCGACGTCGCTGATGCTGGAGTGCTCATAAGACCTCCTCTTCGGGTTGTTCGACCGCGGCCTTGTAGGCCGCGAGGGTGCTGCTCCAGAACCGGTCCAGGTCTGCGCGGAGCTTGGCTAGACCGTCTGGATTGACGCGATAGATGCGGCGATTGCCGGCACGCTTGTCGACGACCAGCCCGGCATCCTTGAGCACTCTCAGGTGCTGCGATACCGCGGGCCGACTGACGGGCAGCCCGACGGCGAGATCGACCACCGCGCACGGGCATTCGGCGAGCCGCTCAAAGATCTCTCGCCTGGTGCGATCGCCGAGCGCCGACCACCCATCGTGTTGGTAAGTTCTCACGCACGGTAAGCATATCGTTACGAACTCCAGGATGAAATGAGGCACAACACGGCCGCCGGATCGGATGATCGCGTCGCCGCCATTGCGATGGCGCCCCGCGAGGCGGCAGGACGATAAAAGCAATCGTGGGACGCCGGCAACCGAAGGCGACCGGGATAGGTCCGCCGTCGGCGCCGCCGGCTCTCGCCTTCACGCGAAGGAGGAAGCGGCCGCTCGGCCTCCGCCCAGGCGGAAGCACAAGCAAGGGGCCCTGCTCGTGGGCGACGAGCAGGGCAGAGATAGCTTGAGCATCTGGGACCTGGGATCCAGCCGAACATCCTGTGGGCGTGGTCGCCGTTGGCCAAAGAGCCAGTCGAGCGGGCGCTGCTGGCCGCAGGGTCGTGCCGATCGCTGAAGTGCACGCTCTCCTGGCATCGTCTCGCCCCCGGTCGGGGGACCGCGTGCCCTCCTCCGACATCGTTGCCTTGCCTCACGCGGTGCTGACGGACGGTCGCTGCTTCGAGGCCCGGGCCGGCCAGAGCAGCCACCCGCCCTCATGGCCGCCGGAGCGGCGAAGCGGCCATCTCGCTACCCCTGTCTGCCACTCCTCGATCGTCAAGGAAAGTAGCGGATTCGTCGATGTCGCCGGTTACCTCACGTACTGCTCGAGCGCCTCACGGGCGATCTCGCTGATCGTCTTGCCCTCCTTCTCCGCCCGTGCCTGTGCGCGAGCCTGAAGCGCGGCCGTCATCCGAAAGTTCACCCGAGGAGACGCGCCATCGGCACCAGCGAGCGATTTGCGCCCGACCCGCTTGGACGGCGTCAAGTCGTAACCCGCTTCGGCTTCGTCCGCGAGCTGCTCGGCGATTTCATCAGTGATCGGGACGCCGCTTTTTGCGCGTGGAAGCTTCGACATTTCACAGACCTCCTTTCAACAGATCCAGATAACGGTCTCGGATTTCCTGGGCGTGGATGACCAGAAGCCCACCCGAGTCGGTCTCAATCGCCATGACCTCCAGCAACTTCCCATCCTCGTCAGGACCGAGGAACACAAGCCGAGCGTCTTTCAGCGGCGAGTCCTTTGGCGCGTTCTCCTTGAAGATCACGCTCGTGGTCTCGACCACGTACCGGCTGCGTTTGCGGCTGATCCGATGACGCGTCGATGACCGCGTGTGCTTGATCTCCACACGAGCATTGTGTCGGACACTATAGACGTCAAGACGCGCCGGAAAGCGGCCGCGTCTGGCTGGCGACAGACGTCGCCGCTCCGCCGCTGCAGGAGCGACGTCGCCCGCTGCCCCGACGTAGCCGCTCGCTGCCGAAAGGGGCGACGACGCGACCGTGACTGGAAAAGGCGTCGAGCGGTAGCGGGCGACGCGGACAACGCCGTCGCTTGCCCAAGCGTGACCCAAAGTGTCCGATGGCGGTAGCGGAGATCCCGTGATTCGATCGCGATCGTGCACGCCGAGGGGGGGCATCGTTCGGTTCGACGCTGTTGCTGCCGTCGTGCTTGCTCGTGTGCGCTCGGTCAACCTCGCCGGCGGCGATCGGCTTGACGCTCGCGAGGAACGCTGTGCGTGTGCAGTTGCGCGATCGCACCGACGAGCGCGATTCGTAGCTGCGTGCTGTCGCGGCTGGTTTTGGCCAGCAGCAGCCCACCTTGGATCGCGGCCAGCATGGTCGTGGTTAGCTGTTCGAGGTCGGCGTCGGCGGCCAGTAGACCGCTGTCACGCAGCCGCATGAGCGCTCCGCCGATCGCCGCGCGCCAGTTATCGAACGCATCGTTGAGCGCGGTGCGAAACTGCTCGTCGGTATCCGCCAGTGCCGCGGCCAACGTGCCGATCGGACAGCCACCGCGCCCGCCGTGGCGCTCGACGATCGCGACCATCGTGTCCGCCCAGCGTTCGAGGTCGCGCCAGTCCTGCACGGCATCCAGCGCCTGTGCCTGGGCGCCGAGCACGACGGCCGATTGATACTCGATCACCGCCTGAACCAGCCCGTGCTTATCGCCGAAGTAGTGGTACAGCTGGCTCTTGCTCGAATCGGTTGCGGCGCGAACGTCGTCCAGGCTGGTCCCGGATACTCCGCGCTCGCCGATCAGCGCGGCGGCAGCGGCGACGATTCGCCCGCGCGTGGCGCGGCCCTGGTCGGTGATCGAGGGTGGCGTCATCGCGATTACTCTATCTGCAGTGGACCCAACGGTCCACCCGAACACGCGCGGTCAGTTCAGATGTGCTTAACTATCGGTTGGACTATCCGGTCCAATACAACCGACGCGACGACGAGGAGCAAAGCGAATGAGCCCGACAATTCAGGAGCAGTCAGACCAGCTGCAGGCCGCCTCCGCCGGCAGGATCCCCGCCGAGGTTCTCGAGATTTTCGCTCGCGACCGGGCGGTGCTGCGCGAGTGTGGCAAGCCCGCTGACGCGGTCGCGGCCGGCGATCTGCTCCAGGACTTCACCCTGCCCGACGCGACCGGCAAGGAGGTGTCGCTGTCGGAGTTGGTGGCAGACGGGCCGGCCGTGCTGGTGTTCTATCGCGGTGGCTGGTGCCCGTACTGCAACCTCGCACTGCACCAGTACCAGGCTGAACTGGTGCCACAACTCTCGCGGTTCAACGCGCGGATGGTGGCGATCAGCCCCCAGGCGCCCGACGAGTCGCTCAGCACCGCCGAGAAGCACGCCCTGCAGTTCCCCGTGCTCTCGGACGCCGGCGCCCGCGTCGCACGCCAACTGGGCGTCACCTTCGAGCCCGCCGAGGACGTCCTCGAGGCCCAACGCACGCTCGGCCTCGACATCCGAGAGGGCAACGCGGAGGGCGCGAGCGAGCTGCCGATGCCGACAGTCTTGGTCGTCGATCCTGACCGGGTCGTGCGGTTCGCCGACGTGCACCCGGACTACACCAGCCGCACCGAGGTCCAGGCGATCATCTCGGCACTCGCCGACCTCTAACCAACGCTGCCGAGCGACTGGGCCAGGCGGCAGTCTCGCTGGTGGCCCGCGCTCGCTCCAGCGTTGGCTCGGCTCGCCGACGTGACATCGGCATGCGCGTGATCCGCGATATTGACAAGACCCGAAGGAGCAATTCATGTCCACCAGTCTCGAGAACCGCACCGCTCTAGTCACAGGAGCGGGTCGCGGAATCGGTCGCGGGATCGCGACGGGCCTCGCACGAACCGGAGCGCGGGTTGGGCTGCTCGCTCGAACTCTCCGTGAGCTCGAAGACGTCCGCGGAGAGATCCAAGACGCCGGGGGCACCGCCGTCGTCCTCGCCGCGGACCTTAGCGACCTCGACCAAACGCGCAGCGCTCTGGAACGACTTGTCAGCGAGTTCGGTGAGGTTGAAGTGCTCGTCAACAATGCCGCGGTGGTGTGGCCGCTTGGCCCGACCCATAACGTCGATCCTGACGCGCTCGCGGCCGCTATAGCGATCAACGTGATCGGCCCGATGACCCTCGCTACCCGCGTGCTCCCAGCAATGCTCGCCGCCGGTTGGGGGCGGATCGTGAACGTCTCGGCTGCGATCGCCGCGCACCCCGGAATGCTCGTCGGGATCAACACCTATGCAGCGTCAAAGGGCGCACTTGAAGCGCACACACTCAACCTCTCCGCGGAGCTCGAGGGCACCGGCGTGACAGCCAACGTCTACCGGCCGGGCGCGGTCGACACCTCGATGCAGGCCTACATCCGCGAGCAGCCGCGCGAGCAGATCGGCCCCTCGCTCCACGACCGCTTCACCACCATGCTCAACTCGGGCACGCTGATCACCCCACGCGCGTCCGCCGAGAGCCTGCTCGCCAGGCTCACCGGACCGCAAACAGGCCAGATCTGGGACGTCAACGACCCAGTCCCGAGACGATGAGCACCAAGCGAAAGTAGACCAGGACTATCCGGCCCGCAGCACCGGTCTGGCGCGCCAGCGACGCAAGCGCTTGTCCGGATCGAGCCGCATCTGCGCTGCAGCGCACGATCGGATTCGCCCAATCTCGAGCGTGCCGCTGCCGGGGTCGGCACGATCTCTCGTAGGTCATCGCGGGGGTTGGAAGCTGGGTTGTGCGCGGCCTGGTGGTTGATCGTGGTGCGCCCCGGTCCCGTGGTCGCTTGCCGTGAGCCCGGGGTGTTGCTGATGATGTCGTGTCCGCCGATAGACACCGCGATCGCCGATCCCGGCCCGGCGCTCGTCGAAGTGATCGCCGACCCTGACCTGATCTGACGGTTCATCGGTGGGTCGTGCACGATTGTGTGAACAGATCGTCCCGGGTCCCTTACACACCTCTGACGCCCGGCTTAACGAACTCTGACGGTACCCGTCGAAGCATTGACGCGGCGACGAGCGATTGCTCTACTTAGTTGGACCCCACAGTCCAAACATCTGACGGCCGACTCGCCGCGGACCTCGGGACCAATGGGGTACTCCACACCCACAAATCAAGGAGCATCGATGCGTCTTCTCTCACGCATGTCGGTCCCCGTCGCGCTGCGCAGTCGCCATCGCGGGTCCAGCAGTCGCGTCCGCCGACAGGTCCGTACCAGGCCCCTGAGCACGTGTACCTCGACGGCAACACCGCGGGGGCGAACACGATCGCCGGGTTCGTCCGCCACGCGGACGGTTCGCTGAGCGCTCTACCCGGCTCTCCGTTCGCCGGTGGCGGCGCCGGCCTCGGCGCTGGCGTCTCCTCGCAGGACGCCGTCAAGTTCGCCGACAACGGGCGGTATCTGCTCGCAGTCGACGCGGGCAGCAACCAGATCTCGGTGCTGAGGGTGGGATGGGACGGCTCGCTGACCCCGACTACGGGCAGCCCGTTCTCCTCGGGCGGAGTCGAGCCCAACAGCATCGCCGTCCATGACGGCCTCGTCTACGTCTCCAACCTCGGCTCCGCCACGGCGGCTCCGAACTACACCGGCTTCACCGCTGGCGCTCGCTCAGTCAGAGCCGGGGACAGTCGACTGGTACGCCGCACGGACATCGCCGACGACGTTCTGGATCTTTGACACCTTCGGCAGCGAGGACGCCCGACAAGCACACATCAAAGGCGAGATCGCCGCGGCGCTGATGGCTCACGCCGACGAACTCCTCTCCACCGCACCCGAGATCCTCGCCGCCGATGTGCTCGCCCGCAAGTAGAGCCACGTGACCAATCCCCTATCCCCGGCATCAGCGCTCGCTGGTCTTCACCGCCGACCACCACGTGCGGACACCCCGGAAGACCTGCCTTCTAGTCAACGCTCGACCGGCCGGCGCGTCGGACGACCAGCAACGGCCGGAAACCCCGCATCGCCAGCGATCGCTTTGCGTCTAGGACTCCGCCGCGCCGCGCGAGCGCAAGGGCGACATCTGACTCGTCCGGTAGGGGCGAACGGGGGCGTATGGGTCGGCGACTGCCGGGTCAGAAGAGGACAGAGGCGCCCTAAGCGAAGCGTGTAGATCTCGCCGATTTGCGATGCGCCGCCGATCTCTGACTGGCGCTCTTCGGCGCCCTGCTGTCGGCGAGGACATCCAAGCCGGCCGGCCGTGCCGCATCCAGGCTAACCAGACATAACCGTCATGCGCCGGTGGTTAGCACCATCCGGAAGCGAGCCTCGCCGGAGAGCATCTTCTCGTACGCCTCGGTGGCCTGCTCCAGCGGCCGCGTCTCGATCATCGGACGGATCCCGGTAAGGACGCTGAAATTCAAGGTGTCCTCGGAGTCCCGAGAGGTCCCCGAGGCGTGTCCCGCGATCCTG
>Ga0302325_10010660_pt1 | contig 19876 bp, 21 predicted proteins | sample Palsa_T0_2_FD_201948 | JGI IMG/M metagenome (GOLD analysis project Ga0302325, IMG submission 201948) | Peat permafrost microbial communities from Stordalen Mire near Abisko, Sweden - Palsa_T0_2 | ecosystem: Environmental > Terrestrial > Soil > Palsa > Peat permafrost | place: Sweden: Abisko...
GCGCCAATCCGACCAACGCCAACGCGTCACCCGAGACTGCCACCAAGTCCCCCACGAACACAGCCCGCAGCGTGGGGTTGGATGTGACAGCGGACTGGTGCAGGAGGTCCTGCAGTTGAAGATCTTGCCCACCTGTCCTGAGACGATCGTCATCGCGATCATGTATGCGACCTACGTCTACGGGTCCGGCGTCTGCCTTGTCGTCGCGGCCGGTAGGCAACACCGCTGCTGCGCCGGCCTCCTCAACGACGCGCTTGGCTCGGCGTGTCAGGTCGCTCATCTGGCCTCCGGATTGGTGTAGCGACACCAAATCGAATACGGCAGAGATCGCAAGCACGACATAGGCCACGGCGAACGAAGAGGTGCCGCTGGGGTGGATCAGCTCGGTGATGCCATCCCGCAGGGAGAACGCCGCACCGGCGACGAGCACTCCGATAGCTGCGAGCAGCGACCAGAAGTAGGCCTCTCGCCCGTACCCCAATGGATGTCGATCGTCGCGATCGCGGGCGCCGCGGCGTTGAGCGACTAGCAGGAAGAGATCGTTCGCAATGTCGGCGAGCGAATGCGACGCTTCCGCGGCCATCGCAGACGAACCGGTGAAGACCGCCGCGCCGACCTTGGCCAAGGCGACTCCAAAGCCCGCCATCAGGGAAACCAATACGGTCCGTGTGCTCTCGCTCTTCATAGTGTGGCCACGGCCCGCAGGAGGAGTGCTGGTCTGGTGCTAGCGCGATCCCGCGCGCGGTTGCTTACGCTGCCGCGTATAGGCTGGGTGGTTGGTCCCAGTGGTCGTGGTCTGACATTGTTGGCTTCATGGAGCGCTTGGAGACCGTCAACCTCGCACAGCCTACGGAGGGAGATCCGGGAGTTCTCGCATGGGCGCCTCGAGGTGTTTCAGATCGCCGGCCAGGTCATCGGGCGAGCCTCATACGACCCGGGCTGGCGATGGTCTGAGCACGTGGGCCCCCTAGTTGGGGCCGACGTGTGCCAGATCGAGCATGTCGGCCTGGTGATCAGCGGCCGATGCGCGGTCAAGATGGTCGACGGGAGCGAAACTACGATGAGCCCAGGCGACCTGTTCGCGATCCCGCCGGGCCACGATAGCTGGGTCGTCGGCGACGAGCCCTACGTTTCACTTCACTTCAGCGGAGCCGACACCTACGCCGCGGGCGAATCGACCTGATAGGTCTTCGGGGTTTCGTGGCTGCTGGAATTGCTGGGGGCTGGCGGGCGGTTGGACCTCTTGCTGCGTGCGCGTTTGACGCGGACTGAGGCTCCGACGGCGGGATTCTTGCAACCCGTCGGCTTGTATGGCGGCGGCGACAGGACTCTGATCCGGTGGGCGTGAGCACGCGGGAGGAACTTTGATTAACAGCAGCGTCGCCGAGCCCTCGGATGCCGAGCGCGAGCAGACGGTCTCACAAAGTCGCCTGGCGCCTCCTCGATGGCCGTTCGGGACAGAGGCGTGTCACGAGCGTGCCGTTTCGCGGGCGCCACGCGTGGTCGCGACGAGGATCCCGGCGCTGAAAGTGAGTGCCGCGTACAGCGCAGCGCCGAGGTCGTCGGCGGGACGTGCAGGCCAGATCCATGGCGTCGTCCAGGCAGCCGTGAGTGCGTACTGGGCGATCACGCCGTAGGCGGTTGGGCCGGTCCAGGCGAGCTGGCCGCCGAACGCGTTGGCGGCGAGCAGGCCGATGCCCGTGAGGCCTGCGAGGTTGCGTACGATGGCCTCGTTGCCTCCGGGTAGGTGCACTCCTGCGGCGGCGACCGCGAGCACGCCGGCGGCGACGGAGGTGAGTGAGATGGTGCTGGCGAGCCGCAGGTAGGGAAGCCACTTGCCGGACGCGCGTTCGCCCTCGCCGATCGGGCTGTGGAGAGTGGTCGCGATGATCGCGGCTGCGGCGGTCTCGAGCGCGAGCGGAATCTGGACCGCGCCCGCGCCGGTCTGGGTGATCCAGTGCGAGTCGAGCGCGATCCGCAGGATCGCGGCGCAGCCGGCGAGCAGGGCGAGCGCGATCGGCAGGCGGCGGCTCGCCACGTGGAGGCGCAGCAGCCGCCGGCTCGCCGCGCCCGGTCGCGTCAGCCCGCGGGGTAGAACCGCCGAGTCCGGCGGTGCCGGTGCGTATGCGGTGTGGGCGCTCATGGCAGCTGCGCGAGCGTGATCTCGCCCGCGCGCAGCGCGCTCCAGTGGAATCTGATCCACGCGCGCTGGGAGGCAGCTGGGAGCTCTGAGAATCGCCTTGCCACGGCGAGGGCGGGCGCGATCAGGGCAAAGTCGTCCATGCCTAAAGGGATGCCGGCGTCATGGATGAGCGCGCCCGCGATGGCCGCTCGTGCGGTGTCGCCGCGGCCGCCGATGGTCGCCTGCGCGAAGTTCTGGACGGCCGCGTCGTCGAGCGTGCCGCCAGCGATGCTCTCGAGGTCGAACGCGAAGTGGAGCGTGGGCGGCGTCCCGCTGACCGTTCCGGCGCCGTATCCGGCGACCAACGCGGAGCTGTGGCACTCGACGCCGTTGCGCGTGTGTTGGCAGTGCGTGCCAGTGGCGACCGCGAGCTGGTTGTTCGCGCTGGCGTCCAGGTCGACACGGACCGGGACACCGGGAAGCCCGGCGAGGTCCCGCGCGACCGGGCGGAGCATGCGCGCGAGGCCCGGCAGCTCACCGCGGAACGCGGGGTGCACGCACACCGGGATCGCCGCGGCGTTGCACGCCGGGGTGTACGAGTACGGGTGGTCGTCGGCGCTGTAGTGGAGCGCCGGGATCTCGATCATGCCGTGCTCATCGGGTATCGCGCCACCGGCGAGGATGACGGCTGCTAGCGACGCGGCGATGCCGGCGAGCGTGAGCGCGAGCGCGGTCGCAACAAGACGGCGCGCGCCGCGGCGGGCGATCTCGCGCAACCCGAGGCCGCCGATCGCGACGGCCGCGAGTCCCGCGCCGAGCATTGTCTGGACGATCGAGAGGTCGGGCAGGAACGGGTAGTAGATACCCGCGTCGAACGGGATCAGCGGCAGGCCGATGGTCGGCAGCGCCAGGCTGTAGGGGCTGAACCGGAGAGCCGGATGGAGCGGGTCCAGCGGGACGAGTGGCAGCTCGGCGCGGAACGCGATCTCGAGCGCGACCGCGGTGATCAGCGCGGCCAGCGGCGCGGCGAAGCGGCTGGGAAACATTGCGCCGGCGGCGAAGCCGACGGCGCTCAATGCCACAATCCAGGCGGCGTCGACTGCGGCCGGCCACCACTCCGCCGCGCCCCAGCTCGCCTGGATCGCGGTCGCGATGTAGACGGCAGCGACGCAGACGGCGAAGCTCGCGAGCGCCCAGAGCGTGGTGGCGCCCCAGGTGACGAGCTGCGCTGACCAGCGCGCTCGTGCGGTTCCTGCGACCATTTCCGCGGTGTCGCGGCGGCCCTCGCGCGAGCCCATCCACGCCGCCGCACCGGCAACGAACGGGCCGAACGCGATCAGCGCGTCGGTCTGCATCGCCAGCGTCCGCAGCCCCCACAGAGCCGGCAGCGCCATCACCGGCCGAAAGGTTGTGAAGTAGAAAAGTACGATCGTCACCGGCGCGATCCAGACCATCGCGTTGCGACGTAGCTCGATCTGCAGCAGCGCGCTGCGCGCGGCTTGCGAACGCCGCCCGGCTCGCAGGCTCAGCCGGACTGGGGCTTCGGCCGTCGCCATCACGCCCGCGCCCCCGCGAGCACGGCGCTGTAGCCGCGCTCGAGCGGCGCGTCGCCCGCGCCTTGGTCGCCGCGGGCCACCAGCTCGGCCGGCGTGCCGTGGAAGACGATCCTGCCCGACTCCATCAGCGCGACGCGGCCGCAGGCAGCGCCGACGTCCTCGACCAGGTGGGTGCTGACGAGGACTGTCGCCGACTCGCCAAGCTCGCGCAGCAGCGCCCGGAACGCGATGCGCTGCTCGGGGTCAAGGCCCGCGGTCGGCTCGTCCAAGAGCAGCAGCTGCGGGTCGTTCACGATCGCCTGCGCGATCCCGACCCGGCGCAGCATCCCGCCCGATAGCGTCCGCAGCCGAGCCCGAGCCTTGCCGCCCAGATCGACGCGCTCGACGGCGGCCGCGACCGCGGCCGGCACGCGCGCAGGCGCCATCTCCTTGAGCAGCGCGAAGTACTCGACGAACTCGATCACGGTGAACCCCGGGTAGTAGCCGAGGTTCTGCGGCAGGTAGCCGAGCCGGCGGCGGATCTCGCGCCGCTCCGCGTGGATGCGCGGATCGCGCTCGAGTAGCTGCAGACGCCCTGAGCTCGGCGGGATCACCGTCGCCAGCATCCGCAGCAGCGACGTCTTTCCCGCGCCGTTCGGCCCGAGCAGGCCGAGCACGCCTGGCCCAGCACACAGATCCACACCCGCGACGGCCTCCGTGCGCCCGAACCGCCGCGTCAGTCCACCGGCGTCGATGTTGGTTGCGCTCGGCAACGGCCGCGGTTCCGGGTATCCGTGCGCGACGGCGGTCTCGATGCTCATGACGCTCCTCTCGAAGTCCAGGGTGTTGGCCGCTCGCGCGGGATCCGCGTCGCGCACAGCACGACGACGGCGCAGATGACCGCGCAGGCCACGTAGAAGACGAACAGCGACCCGTCGGTGACCGCGACGGCGACCGTGCCGGTCGCGGCCTGCCCGGCCAGCACCGTGATGCACCACGCCGCTAGGCCCGCCGCGACGCCGACGTTCGCCGAGCGCGCCACCGTCGCAACCGCGAGCGCCAGCGCAGACACCGCGACCATCGGCACCAGCCAGCCGAAAGTCACCCCGACCGCCGCACCGGACACCGCCGACGCCGCCACCCCCAGCACGGCATCGACCGCGAGCACGCCCAGCGCGCGCACCAACAGCACCATCCGGTCGCTCACAGCCATGCTGCACGCGAGCTCCCAGGCCGGATCGATCCCAGGTCCGTACGCGTATGCGATCCCAGCACCCGCGAGCGCCGGCGCGACGAGCGCCACCAGCGGTTCACCCGCGCCCAGTCGCGTGGCCAGGGCTCCCGCCGCGAACACACCGGCACTTGCGATCAGCCACGGCAACAGCAGCGACGGCGTCGTCACCAGCGCTCGCGCCAAACCGGCCGACCCCAGCAACCGCTCGGCGACGCGCTCGAGCCGCGACGATCGACGACGCCACACCTGCACCGCCACGCCGAGCCACACGCGTCCAAGATCGACATCGGCCGGTGCGACGCCCGGAGTACTGTCATTCATCGCGAACCTCCTTCCGCCGCGGAGCCGCCGCCAAGCGCCGCCCGCAGCAACCTGCGCGCACGAAACGCGCGACTCTTCACTGTGCCCACCGACACACCCGTCAGCTGAGCTACCTCCGAGACCGACCGGTCCTCCACGAACAGCAGCCGCGAAACCTCCCGCAACTCCGCCCCATCCGGTCCGAGCGCACCGAACGCCTCGGCCAGCTCGACCCGATCGACGGCCACCTGCGCCGGGTCGGCCGCGAGACCAGACTCGGTAGCCACAACCGGCGGCAGCACGTCCAACAACGGCCCGCGATGACGCAGCAGCAAGGCCCCCTGGCGCCGCGCAATCCCCCAAAGCCACGCACCCGCATTCCCCTGTGATCGGTATCGGGCAGCGCCCCGCCACACGACCAGGAACGTCTCCTGCAGCACATCCTCGACATCCGCAGCAGCCAGCCACCTCCGCAACCGGGCAGCAAGCCACGGTGCGTGCCGCTCGAACAGCTCCCGCAGCGCGGCATCATCACCATTCGCCACTCCTGCGATCAGATCGTCGTCGTTCATCACATCCCTATTGCAGCCACAGCCGAAAAGGTTCACGGCGCCCGATAAAGATCCGACGAACCGCGCACACCACGCCGCAACAGCGGTTTCCGAGGGGCCCTGCAGGGTATCCTCAGCTCCTGTTTAGCGCGCCCCTTTAGAGGGGCCCTTTCTCAGCGCGCCCGGAGAGATTCGAACTCCCGACGTTCGGTTCCGTAGTTATTAGTTTGCAGGGATTGTGCCCAAGATGCCGGCAGTTCAGGTCGCGTGAGAGCGGTTATCGCAGATCAGAATTGCGCAGTTCGGGACATGGCTCGGGACACTCGGTGTACCCTGCGTGTCGCGCATGCCAGCGGTGGTCGCGAGATCGGATTCGGGCTACACCAACCGGCCGCCGATTCATGCCCAGCCGCCGCGCCGAGTTCGCGTCGACAGTCACGCCGGGCAACAAGCGACCCGTCGCGCGGTGGACCGGATCCGGCTGGCGCTTCGGGCGTACGAGCAGCGCGCGCAACGGAAAGCGGCACTTCACCGCTGGCTTGCCGCTCGTGCCGCGCTCAGCAGCCGGGCCTAGTCTGCGCCGGGTGCCAGCGCGCCTCCTGCCGGCGATTCCGATCGTGTGCCGCGGCCTTGAGCACCACAGATCCCGCTGACGCGTGTCACGCCGTCGCGGTGGCTGTTCCGGGGGTTGAGGCCCTCGGTCGCCTCGATGACAACGGGGAGGCTACTGATGGGCAGACGCGGTCAGTCGCCGATGATCTCGGCAAACGCAGCGTGGCCGCGGAGCGCGGCCAGATCCTCGTCATTGCGCGCGAGCTCCTTCAGCGACGGAGCGAGCTCGACCGCCCGTCGCAGATGGGCGATCGCCGCGTCGGTGCGCCCCGCCCGGCTCTCGAAGCACGCCGTGTTGAAGTACACGTAACCATACGGCGGATCGCTGGCGATCAGTGCCTGCGCCCGGTCGGCACCCTCCTCGTAGTCGCCCGATTCGAACAGCGGAAAGAGCGGCGCGAATAGCTCCCAGCCACTCACCTCGTACGGCTTGCCCGGTGCCGCACCACCGATGCAGAGCACCGTGGTGCCGGCCGTCTTGGCGAACGCGGTCCGCTTGATCCCGGCGGCGACGCGGACGAACGTCCCCGCGGGAGCATCGACGGACTCTCCGTCCACCTCGAAGGTGGCGTGCCCGGCCGTGACGACATACAGCTCCTCGCTGGACTCGGGCTCGGCCTCGTCGTGTTCGTGTTCGTTGATGAGCCGGTCGCCGTCGGCGCGAGCGCTCATCGCGTTCACGCCGAAGGTCGTGATCCCGAGGTGATGACGCACCGGGCGGAAGGGACAGCGGGCGTCATCGATCTCATCGATCTCATCAATCTCGTCAAGCCTGGCAACCTGGAACGCGCCCATCTCACCTCACGTGTCCGGACGGGTGTCACAGACTACCGGCGCCGGTGCGCTAAGGGGCCATGCTTCGCGTGGTCGAGCAGCGCGCAGTACCCAGTCGGGCCGTCCCAGCCCGGGGAAGTCCAGAGCGCCGTCTATTGGGTCGGGCGCCGGGCCTGCGACTCGACGCCGACGAGCAGAAGCCATGCCCCGGACACTACGAAGAGGAACGACGCCATCATTCCCACCCCGACCGCGTACAGGCCCCAGGTGTGTCCGAAGAATAAGATCGCAGCGCCGGTCTGCTCGATGATCAGGCAAGCCGCGTAACCGAGCGTTCGGGATAGAACGGCGTGCTGTGCCGCGCTGCTGCCGCGGACCGCTCGGTCGAGACTTCGCAACACGACGACCTCGACGCCGACGAGCACAACGAAGAGCTCGACGCCCACGGCGCGCGCGGTTTGGCCACCCATCAGGACGAGGGCGCAGCGGATGAATACAGTTGTGAGCGCGGTGAGGAGCGTGCGGGCGCGGTGGCGGTGCGTCGGATCGGAGGCGATGTCCGCGAGGTGCAGCGACATCGCGACGAACACGAGGCCGGTCAGGGAGGCTGCCCCGCCGCCGACCATCACGAAATAGTCGCGCCAGAGTGGGGCGTCAAACATCGGTGGGCACTGGGGGTACGGGTGGCGCTGAGTTCCGGTGATGCGGTCGGTAGGTCATGACGCGGTGAATGATCGCTGATCTGCGGTAGCGCCATTATCAGCTCGAAAACCACCGGTCTTAGTGTTTGTCGCAACTCACGACATCGGTGGTGTCGGCACTTCTTGGACTCTTGCTCGTCAATTCGCAGCGGCCGAAGCTGTCCATCCGGGGGCGCCTGAAAGGGGCGGCGTCGGGTGGCTCTCAGGCGCGTCGTCCGCGGCTGAGCGCCTCGGCAGCTGTGGCGCTGTACAGACCCGGTCAGCGCCCGGCGAGATCAGCCGGTCGGACGCTTGGTGACGACGGTACGGACAGCCGTGAGCTTGCCGGAGCGGAAAGCCCAGGTTGTGGTCGCGCGCCCGGAGGCGCAGCAGGTCGGGTCGTTTAGTCCGTACCAGTACTCGGCGACGACGATCCGGCCGTGGACCCACTTGACGTTCCCCAGCAACGGCACGTGCGACGCCTTCGAACGGTGCGGCTGTTGGGGCGTGAGCAAACCCACCGTACGCACGCTCGTGGCCGAGCTGCTGAAGACGACATCGGCAAAGCGGGTCTGACCGTCCGCAGTGCCGCCGTTGTTGGAGCAGACGACGTCAATCGCGACAGCGGGCCCAACGCCGCGAAGCTGACCATAGGTCACGTGGTACGCGGCCGTGACTTCAACGAGTTCGGGGTCTGAACCGAAGCTGTTGACGTCTCCGAAACCGGTGTGCGCTATCTGCGCGACGTGGTGGTGCAAATGGATCTGACGGCTTGACCTGCAAACCGCCCCCGGCAGCGTCTCGTTCGGCCAGCCGACCGCCTGGAGCGGCAGCGACGTCTGCGCGGACGCGACCGCGGCGACGGCCACACCAGCAGCCAGCGCTACGACGCTGGTCAGACCGGCGATCCAACTCTCGCGTCTAATAGTGAATACTCGGCTCAGCATTGTTGGCGCACTGCCCCTCTCTTTCGACGCTCGCACGGCCGGAGCGACGCTGCTCACACCATTCTCGCGCGCTTCTCGGCGCGTCCCACTGAGTACGGCAACCCTGTCCGCCCGACAGCCACGAGGGACCCTCAGCTCCACCCCCAGCAACAAGAAAATCCACATTAGCAGGGCTTCCTCAGCGCGCCCGGAGAGATTCGAACTCCCGACCTTCGGTTCCGTAGTTCGTCTGAAGGTCATTTTGCCTGACAGAAAACCAGCGTTTATGCGGGACTTTCCTCAGGTAGGTCGAGTTGCCTCAGGCTGTTCGGAGACAAAAACGGAGACAAAAAACGTCCGGCGACCGCGTAGAATCGAGGCATGGGTTCAACTGCTCCGACCGCCTCCCGATCCGTCTCAGGTCACGTCCGGCTGCGCCGGGGCAAGCACCGCAGCACCTGGTACGCCAAGTGGCGTGATGCCGACGGCTTCTTCCACCAGGACAAGCTCGGCCTGCTGTGGGAGGACAAGGGCGAACCCGCCGAGGGATACCTGCGAGAGAAGGACGCCAACGCGGCGCTGCAGGCTATTCTCACCGACGCCCGCCGCGGCGCGTCTGGGCAGCGTCGCACCGGCGTGACGTTCGAGATCGCCGCCGACGAGTGGATCGCCTGGGGGATCCGCGAGCGCGACTGGAAGCCGTCAAGCCTCTCCGACTACCGCTCGATCCTGAACGCGCACCTGCTGCCGGCGTTCCGTGGCAAGCGGCTGGAGAAGATCGACGCAGATCAGATAGAGCAGTGGCGCGACGAGCTCGTCGACGAACGCGACCTGTCGCGCCGGACGGCGAACAAGATGCTGATCGTGCTCGGTGCGATCTTCGAGCGGGCTGTCAAGACCCACGGGCTGTTGCGCAACCCCGTCCGTGAGGTCCCGAAGTTTCGGATTCGCTATGACCCCAACGCCTACGACTTCTTCTCACCCGACGAGATCGAACAGCTCAGCAAAGCCGCCGCGTCACCACAGGACCGCGCGATCTATCGCACGGCCGCGTTCACCGGCCTGCGGATGGGGGAGCTGATCGCGCTGCGGTGGGGCGACGTCGACTTCACCGGCGAAGCCCTCCACGTCTACAACTCGTACTCACTCGGCACCCTCACCGCCCCCAAGTCGGGGTTGACCCGAACGGTGCCGATGGCCGATCGGGTCCAGAGGCTCCTCAAAGCCCACCGCAAGACGGTCGCGAACGGTCGCGATCAGCTGGTGTTCTCGGGTGAGCGCGGGGAGTACCTCGACGGATCGGCGCTCCGGCGCCGGTACAAGAAGGCGCTCGAGGACGCCAAGCTCCGCAAGCTGCGTTTCCACGATCTGCGCCACACCTTCGGTTCGTTCGCGATCGACCAGGCCAGCATCGTGCAGGTCCAGGCATGGATGGGCCACGCCGACGTGCAGACCACCATGAAGTACATGCACCACCGCAGCCGCGCTGGCGACGCGCGCCTGCTGTCGGCGGCGTTTCGCCCAACCCAGGCCAAATCCGCTCGGCGCCGCGCCAGTCGAAAGGCCGATGCGCCAGCGTGAGGCTCGTTCTACCCGACCCACTCGCGCCGTGCCGCTCGAGCTCGCCTCGACCGCCGGCGCGCCGACTCCTCCTGTCTTATCCCGGCGACTTGCACAGCGACGCAAGTCATTGCATTTAGACATCTGACTGCGTATATTGCCTGGTTGTCCCTTTGAGGCAACTTTGGTCTTTATGCAAGCAAGCGAACTGGAACGCGAGGCGATGCGCCGGCTCCCCGGGGTCCTCACCGACCTGTTTGACGAGCCCGACACCGACATTCCCCTCCGCGTCGAGCGCCCCGACTCCGGCGCTGATCTCATCATCGATGCCGGCGGGCGCCGGTGGCTCGTGCAGCTGAAGAGCTCGAGCAGCCCTGGCATCGTGGCGGCCGCCGCGGAGCAGCTCCAAACGCACGAGGACCCCGACGTGCGCGGGGTGCTCGTGGTGCCCTTCATGACCAGCGCCGGTGCGCGCGCGGCCGACGACCGTCGGATCAACTGGATCGACCTGTCGGGCAACGCGCACCTGCGCGACGACTTACTGCGCATCTGGGTCCAGGGCCGTCCGAATGCCTTCCCCCGGCCCGGCCGGCCTGCGTCGGCGTTCGCGCCCAAGAGTTCGCGGGTCGCGCGGACCCTGCTGTTCGACCCGGAGCGGTGGTGGCGCCAGAAGGACCTCAGCGACAGCACCGACCTCGATCCCGGGCGAGTGTCGCGGATCATCAAGCGCCTTGCCGAGGAGGAGCTGCTGGAGCGCGACGGCCCACTCCTTCGACCCCGTGACCCCGATCTGCTGCTTGACGCCTGGGCCGAGGAGTACCGCTTCGACCGCCACGATACCCAGACCGGGCATCTCACGGGCAGCGGTCTCGAGCTGGCCCACGCCGTCCGCGACCACCTCGAACAGGCCGAGGTCGATCACGCGTTCACCGGCTTACCCGCCGCCTACGCGCTCGACCGCTTCGCCCGCTTCCGGCTCGTCAGCGTTTACGTCGCCGGGGATCCCCGCGACGCCGCCGACGCGCTGGAGCTGCGCCGCAACGAGCGAGGCGCCAACGTGCAGCTGATCGGCCCCGACGACCGGGGCGTCTTCGACGGCCGCGCCGACGTCGATGGCCTGCTCTGCGTCGCCCGCGTGCAGATCTACCTCGACCTGCTGCACCTGCCCGAGCGCGCCGCCGAGGCAGCCGAGGAACTGCGCGCGGGCAATGGCCTCTGGGGGCGTAGTGCCTGAGAAGCCTCGCCACCGCTCCGGCTACGGCCAGGACGAGCTCGAGCAGGTCAAGGCTGCGTGCCTGACCGTCGCAGTGACGCTTGGCGCCTACCTCGACGACGTCTGCATCGTCGGCGGCCTCGTCCCGGCGCTGCTGATCGACGCGCGCCGGCACAACGCTGGCGATGAGGACATCCACCCCGGCACCAACGACCTCGACATCGGCCTGGCCCTCGCGCTGCTCGACGAGCAGCGCTACGCCGAGATCGCCGACCGGCTACGTGCCGAGGGCTTCGAGGCCGACACCAACAAGGCAGACCGTCCAACGCTGCAGCGATGGCGGATGGGCGCGCTGAAGGTCACGATCGACTTCCTGATGGAGCCGCCGTCGTCGCAGGACCGGCCGGGCAGCGTCCAACCTCTGCAGCCCGACTTCGGCGTGCTCCTCACCCCTGGCGTCGAGCTCGCCCTCGAGGAACGCATCCAGGTCGAGCTCGACGGCCACACCCACAGCGGCGAGCGGGGTTCGCGCGCGGTTCCGGTCTGCGGCCCGGCGGCGTTCGTCGTGCTCAAGGCACTCGCCTTCGGTGACCGTGCCGAGCCAAAGGACGCCTACGACCTCGTCTACGTGATCCGCAATACGGACGGCCGCGGCGATGCGATCGCGCAGGGGCTTGCACGTCATGCCGAGCGCCACGTCGACATGGTTCAACGCGCGCTGGCGCTGCTCGCTCGTGACTTCGATGCTCCCGATGGGCTCGGCCCCGGCCGGGCGGCGGATTTCATGCTCACGGACGAGCGCGACCGAGACGCCGACGCGGCGGACGCGCACGGCTTCGTCGACGATCTCCTGCGGGCAGCTCGGCGCGAGGGCCTATCGTTCTCTTCGATCGACGCGGGCTCCCGGTGACGCCCGTGCCACCGGCCCGCCGCGCGACCCAGGCTCAGCGGCGCCTCACGCCTGAGGGCCTCGCGGCGCTGCCGCGCGACGATCGCCGAAAGCTGATGCAGCTCCTGCTGACCGACGCAGGCGCGCACGTCGCCGCGTTCAACCGACCCGCCGCCTACGACGAGCTGGTGCTCGAGACCCAGCCGCTTTGGCGGTCGCGACGCATCCGCGCGCGCGTGGCCGCCCGCCGCGTGACCCAGGACGATGTCGACCGGCTCGCCGAGGCCGTGGACGCCGCGGGCGACGCCGACGGGCTGCTGCTCGCTCCCCTCGGGCACGACGATGGTCTCACCGTGCCGGCGACCGTCATGCTCGTCGATGCCGATGAGCTGATCGCCCGACTGGAGCGCTGCGTCGCGATCGCGTGGCCCGGCGGAACGCCTGCTCCGGCCTATGAGCGCGTCGCCGCTCAGCGCGATCTCGACCGCGACGCCTTCCTACTGGATCCAGTTGGCCTGCGGTGGCTGCCGACGCTCGCCCTCAACGAGCTTCCGGCTGAGCTGGCCGGTCGCGACCTGGCGCCCGACGCCGTTTTCGAGCGGGTCGCCTTTCGGCTGCTGACTAACGGGCTGCGCTTCGACGGCGTGCGCTACGGCGAGGCCGAGCGCGGCAAGCGCCTTCCCGACGCGGTCCTGCGGTGGGGCCCCGACAGGCGTCTGGTCGGGTTGATGGACTGCAAGGCGACCGCGGATGGCTACACGATGGACAGCGATCATTACCTGCGCTTCACCGGCTATGTGAGCGCGCTGCGCGGCGACCTCGAGGCCGACGGCGCCCAGCTCCATCACCTGGTCGTCCTCTCCTCGTCGTTCCCCGGCACGCCCGGCACGCGCCATCCCTTCCACGCGCGAGCCGCCGCGCTACGCGACGAGACGGGCCTACAACTGGTCTACCTGCGCGCCGAGGACCTTGCTCGGACGGCGACCGCCATCGAGAGCCGCGGCCTCTCGCCGAACGAGCGCGAGGCGCTGGACTGGTCTGCGGCGTTCGACCACGGTCTCGTAGCCGGCGATCACCTCGACACACTGGTGGGCGGCTGATGGGCACCTCCGCCTCGTTCCGCGCCCCGAACACGCCACGTTGGCAGGCCTTCGCCATCGCGTTGCAGTCTGGACAACCGCTGGAGCGGCTGCAGTCCGAGCTGTTCAACGCCGGCGCCGACTGGGAACGAGAGCTCGGCTCCCCTGCCGTCGCCGCTTACGCGGTCGCGCTGCTCGACGCGCACGCCGGGCTGTCCGACCGGCTGCGCGCCGCCGAACGCCCCGAGCAGGCCCTGCAGGCCACGATCGCCGAGGCGCGCGCCGCCAGTGAGGCACTCCCGGGCAGCGCCGCCGGCGCCCTGGCCGAGCGCGCCTTTCTCAGTCTGCTGACGCGTGTCGCGTCGGGCTCGCACGCCCTGGCCGACGCCGCCCCGGCGCAGGCGGCCGAGCAGTTCGCCTCGGCGCGTGGAACGCCCTCCGAGCTTATTGCCGGCTACGTGGGCGAGCTGCTCGGCCAGTACGCCCGTTACGTCACCGCGCGCGAGGCGGGTCGCCTGACCGAAGGCGAAGCGGGCATCGGCGTGGCCGCGACGCGCCGCCTGACGCGCTCACTCGCCGGCGCGGCCGAGCAGGTCGGCCGGGACGCGCGGCCGATCGGCGACGCCGCCGCCCTCCGGCAGTCCTGGCAGCCGCTGATCACCGAGGCGTTCTCCCGCGGCCGCCGCCTGCCGGAGCACGGCCGATGAGGCGCCACACGGTCGTCATCAATGACTGCGCCACCCCGGCGCGCCCGGCGATCCGCCACGTCCGCAGCCGCGACACACCGCACGGCAGCAAGAACTTCACCCTGCGCATCGACGAGCTCGTCAAGGGTCTCCCCGCGCAGCTCGATGCGACCCAGCAGGACTGGATCGAGATCCTCGGACACCTGTTCGCGGTCGACATGGCCTGTCCTCGCGGCGAGGGCGACGTCGACTGGAGCCGCTCGATCGAGGCATGGATGCCCGTCCGCGACCCCGCGTTCTGGCAGGGCCACCGGGTCGAGCTGGAAGGCTTCTGGACCGACCTCACCGACGACGAGCTGCGCCTTCACTTCGAGCTCGACCCGTCGCCGGCGGCGGCGCCGCGCATGGGCCAGACCCCCTTCTCCGACCACGACTGCGTAGCACTGGTATCCGGCGGCCAGGACTCCTTCGCCGGGGTGCTCGATCTCCTCGATGCCGGGCGCAGGCCGCTGATGCTCTCCCACAGCGCGAGCGGCGCGGTGAATCACGCTCAGAACGCGGTCGAGGCGATCGTCGCCGGCATCGATCCCTCGATCGAACGGCTCAAGCTCGGCGCGCTCAAGACGCCGGGACGCGACTTCCCCGGCTCGGAGTCCTCACAGCGCAGCCGTACGCTCCTGTTCGTCGGCGCGCCGCACTGGTCGCCGCGCTGGCCAACAGCGACGAGGTGGTGCTCAACGAGAACGGCATCATGGCCGTCCACGTGCCGTTGACGCCCGCCCGCGTCGGGTCCCTGTCGACGCACACGGCCTCGCCGCCGATCGTCGCGCGCATGGCCGCCCTGGCCAGCGCCGTCCTGGGCCGCCCCGTGGCCGTCGTCAACCGCCTCGTGCACCTGACCAAGCCCGAAGTCGTCGGGCGCGCCGTCGCGCTCGGCCACGGCGCCGACATGGTCCACACCGTGTCGTGCTGGCAGATCGGACGCACGCAGCGCCATTGCGGCATCTGCGCCCCCTGCCTGCTGCGCCGGATCTCGTGCGAGACCCACGGCGTCGCCGACGTCGCCTACGACCACGACGTCTTCGACGACCACACCGCGATCGACGACGACAAGGCCCGCGACAACCTGACCCACTTCATCTCGCTCGTCGAGGACCTCTCCGAGCTCGACGACGTGACGATGGAGATCGAGTACCCCGAGCTGATCAACGGCGCGCCCGCGATGACGCTGCGCCAGACGATTGACCTGCATCGCCGGTGGGCCGGCGAGGCGTCGGCCGTGCTCTTCTCCCACCCCGTCCCAACGGGCCTGCGATGACGCGCGTGACCTTCGGCATGTACCGCAAAGGCGTGCGCGAACCGGCCACGACGCTGACGAGCGCCGCAGCGGCCAACGCCGGCTTCACGCTCGTGACACCGATGCGCACCGCACAGGCAGCGATCGTCCGCCACCACCGCGAGTCGCCGGCCGCCGCCCGCGCGCGGCTGCACCAATCCTTCCGCAACAGCGACTACTGGGGCCCCAGCGGCACGCCGCAGGCGCGGGGCTGGGCGCGGGTGATCCGCGAGCTCTATGACGTCTATGACGGCCTCACCCAAGGCGACGCGCGGACCGCCTTTGCCTATGGCGTCGAGCGTGACATCGCGCTCGGCGCGGACGCGCTCGGCGTCAGGGCCGACGTCGTTCTGCTGGACCCGGCCGGCTATGTTCCGCGCGTCGTGCTGTGGGACAGGAACGACCTGTCGCGAGCACGCGCCATCGAGTACGGCGCGCCCGTCTGGCGCGCGATGGAGGACGAGCTCGGCGATGGCCGCGTCGCCGCCGTCGAGGTGTGGGCGCTCGGCGGCCCGATGCTCCACACCGTCACGCCGGCCCAGGCAACTGCGGCGATGGGCCAGGTCGCCCGCGTCGTACATCGGCTCGTCCACTGAGCCAACACGCGGTCGGGCCGCGCCGCCCAGGCACCGCGGTAGGCGCCGGCGAGCGTGGCGCCCGAGGTGTCAGTCGAGCCTCGGACCGCTGGCGTCTGGGGCCCGGACGAGCCGCGGTGCAGTCGCCGCAGCCGTCATGTTCTGCCAGATGCACGCACTCGCCTCATCGGGATCGCAGCCCCACAGCCGGGCGATCTGCTCGACGAGGTCGCGGATCCCGGTGGGCGCGAGCGGGCGTCGGGCGACCCGCGCGAAGGGCCCATCACTCTCGGTCAGCACCCGTTCGCGCGGGAGGCTTCGCACCAGCCGGACGCCGCGCTGCGTCGCCAGCATCGAGGCGTTGATCGAGAAGTACAAACCAGCATCGAGCGCGGCGTCGACGTAGCGAAGCGCGCCCGAGTACCAATGCAGGACGGCGCGGACGCCCGCCGCGGCGAGCGTCTCGGTCACCTCGGCCTCTGCGCCACGGGAGTGCACGCTCATCAGGGCATGTCGATCGCTCGCTGCTTCGACAACGTGCGCGAAGGCGCGACGCTGGGCGGCGAGCGTCGACAGGCCTTCGCGTGAGCCGTCGAGCCCGACCTCGCCGAGATAGCTCGCCTCCCGCGCCAGCTCCGCGAAGCGTTGAAGCTCATCGTCATCGAGCTGCGCGGCGCGCAGCGGATGCAGCCCCACGGCCACCCGGACCCGTCGACGACCCGACAGCACCGGCGCCCAGGCCTCGTAGTCACTCGGCGACTCCGTCATCGCCAAGCACATCACCCCAGCGCGATCTGCCGCGGCGGCAGCGCCCTCGGCGGGCAGGAAGCGGTTGAGATGCACGTGGGCGTCGACGAGCACGGCGCAAGCCTAGATCGTCGCGGCGCGGGCCAGACGCGCGGCGCACCTCGCCCAGCCGCGGGCGGCCGATCTGCCGCCAACCCCCGACGCGTCCGCCGCTGCCGCGTCGGCCAAGGTCGAATGCGCCGCGCCATCCGACATGCTCTGTGGATGGCCGGACCTCCGCCTTCGCTGTCCTCGAGCCAGATCACGCGCCTGGCTCAGCTGCTCGATGGTCCGACCGGCAGCGAGCTGCGCCGCGAACTTCGGGAGCTGAAGCTGCCGCTTGGTTCCGAGAGCACGAAATGGCGAATGCTGCGCGAGTCCTTCGAGCTCGCCCAGCGGCGGGACGGGCACGCCGGCTCGATCCTGCGCTTCGTCAAGCAGACGCTCGACCCCGCCCACGAGCTCGGCGACGACAGCCTTCGCGACTTACGGACCTCCGTCAACGAGATCCTGCTGCTCAGCGGGCTCCAGCTTCTCGACGATGGGCGCCTCGTCGCGCGCGACGCCTCCCGGACCGCCGACGATGCCCGCTCGCGCGCCGACGCGCTCCGGACCAAGCTCGCCGCCCGCCACGTGCATCCCGACGTCGTGCGGTTCTGCCGGGCGGAGCTTGTACAGCGCAACTACTTCCATGCCGTCCTCGAGGCGTCCAAGAGCGTATCGGCCAAGATCCGCACGATGACCGGCCTGACCACCGACGGCGCGCAACTCGTCGACGAAGCATTCACGCTCAAGCAGAACATGCCTCCACTGGCGTTCAACAGCCTTCAGACACCCTCCGAGCGCAGCGCCCACACCGGCTACGCGCACTTCGCCCGTGGTGTCGTCGGGGCGTTTCGCAACCCAACCTCCCACGAGCCGAAGGTGGAGTTCCCGCTCACCGAGGAGGACGCCCTCGACATGCTGGCGACCATCTCAATGGTCCACCGTCGACTTGATCATGCGACGGTAACGCCAGCCGCACCGATCTACGCCCAGATTCGTACCGCTGGTAGCTGACCGACTCGCGTCGGGCGACATGTCGTAGGCAGAGCGCGCGGCCCGCGTGACGTTTTCGGGAAGTGGCGCAGGACCCGGCCGACTCCCCGTCGCGGTCAGCAGCGTGATCGGCTTACGGGCGTCCAGGCGGACACAGTTCCAGTTCAGCTTGCTCGGAACGAGGATCTCGATGGCGATGTCCTCGACGCTGGGATCGCTCCCGCTGAAGCGGACCCCGAGCGGGCGCGGCACGTACATGCCGGGGTAGGTCTTGTAGTACCGACGCTGCCGTGCCTGGACACGGTGTGCTGTTCGTCATCGAGCGTCAGCAATCTGCCGCGCATCGACCGAGCCGCTAGGGAGCGCCCCGGAGGGACGATCCCAAAGCGCCGACGGCAGTATGTCGAAGCTCAGCGAGTTCGGACGCGTCATGTTCAGACGCGCGCACGAATACGGCAACGCGAGTCTCTACGCGAATGCCAACGCTAGTAGCGTCGACTTGTGTTACGCTTTGATCATGGATGCGAGCAGTCTCAACCCGGAGGCGCTGAGAGAGGGCATTGCGCGAGCCAGCGAGCGGCGCGACCGGGCCTATGCCGAATACGAGGCCGCCAACCGCGAGCTTGACTGGCTCCGGGCCGGGCTGCGACTGGTGGGAGTCGATGCCTCCGAGCAGGAGGGTGACGCACTCCTGGGCGACCTACTGCCCGACGGCGCCCAGACCCGCAAGCCGACGCTCCGTCAGGCGATCATCCTGGTGATGCGCGCCAACCCGCGATCGGACTGGTCGACCAGCGACATCGCCGAGGCACTCGCCATGAACGGCTGGCTCCCCCGCCACGGCGAGGCGACCAAGCGCATCAGCGACATGGCGAACGTGATGATCAAAGAGGGCCACCTCAACCGCAACGGTCGCGGCGTCTACACCCTCTCGGTGTTGCTCGCCGACGCGCTGCGGCGAGCGATGCCCCCGATCACCGACTACCGCGTCGCCGCCGCGAACGGGCTGCCGGTGCCCGATCACCCGGCTGCCAGCGAAGGGCTCGCCGACGACGACTAAGACTTCCGGTGCTCAAGCCCGCATCCCAGCGGTGTCCGGGAGGAGCCACGGTGGCCGGGGAGATTGAGCTCCCCGGCCCACCGCCGTACCCAGGATCGTACCCCGCAGGTCTCGCCGCTTGTACTCGTCGATGGTCGGTCCCGGGACGAGCCCACTCTCATCCGCTGGCCGAGAAGAGTCACCTGTCATCCTCAAAGGCAATCGGGCACAGACCGACGGGTTCCGAATCGGCTGGACCAGATCGCGCCGAGCGGTGCGCTCGACCTCACAGACCGATAGCACGCGCAGCTCGCTCGTACCGCTGGGCCTCGTCGGGCAGGTCGACGGCGAAGGATTCTGATGCAAGCACGTCGTTGGTGGTCGCGATCCGGAAAAGAAGTGCTCGCGCTACGTCAGCTGTCGAGACCCCCAAGAGCGCGAGCACATCCGCGTCCGCGCGATGCCAGCACAGTGCGTCGGCGGCCACGATGCCTTCCGCGTCGGACGGCGGGCGCCAGTAGGGCGAGACGTCGATGACTGCGGGCGGAAAGCCAGGGAGGAATAAGACGTTGCCGGTCAGATCGCCATGCACGAGCTGGGGCCGACCGGCTGGATCAGGTTGCGACCGCAACCGGGCTGCGAGGCCGGCCAGCTCGGGGACGAAGTGCATCGACTGCTCCCCCCAGGCCACGCGGTCGGCGCGTGCCCAGGGATCGTCGCGTGTGTCGAGAAAGTCGGGGCGGCTCAACGAGGCCAGCGCTCGGTGAAGTGCCCGGCCTGCCTCGATCACGCCTACCAAGGCCGAGGGAAGGGACAAGTCTGGGCCGGTGCCTGCGATGAATTGGTTTGCGTCTGAGCTTGCGATAGAGGTCCGGTCGTTTTTCAACCTAATCCTGAGAGGCTGTCTGGGGCCCGAATCAGGAGGATGTGATGATGGAGAA
>Ga0302325_10010662_pt1 | contig 19875 bp, 20 predicted proteins | sample Palsa_T0_2_FD_201948 | JGI IMG/M metagenome (GOLD analysis project Ga0302325, IMG submission 201948) | Peat permafrost microbial communities from Stordalen Mire near Abisko, Sweden - Palsa_T0_2 | ecosystem: Environmental > Terrestrial > Soil > Palsa > Peat permafrost | place: Sweden: Abisko...
CAACTCGACGCCGGCCAGGTTAATGGCGTTGGTGACCTTCTCGAGGCTGTCGACAACAGCCCGGACGATACCGTCACTGGCTTCCATGCGTTGGATTGTCGGGAGTGAAACGCCGGACAGCCGCGCCAATTCCTTCTGGTCGATGCCCAAGAGGGCCCGGGCGGCTTTCATCTGGGAACCGGTGATCATCGTACCATCTATTGTGATGCTTCTGACATCATGGACTGTTCCCATGCTGCGGACGCAGCGACCAGGGTAACCACTCTCACCGAACCTCGGCCCGAGAAGTCCATTAATGTACGCCTACGCATCAGGTTGCATATTTCTGATTAATATAGGGATTGTTTTTTTATCTATGGTGATGTTTTCCGTATCGCCCCATATAGCTGGGGCGATCTCCCTGGCGCCCGGTTTGTCGGCACGCCTGGGCCGGAAGTTCCGACATGCTCAGACAGCACTGCGTACTGCTGATCCCTCTCATCCCGCTTAAAGCGCAGGACGGGTTGTGAAGCCGGTCAACCCGCTGTTGGCGGGGCTGAGATGCCGCTGTCCAAACTGTGGCGAGGCGCCGCTCTTCACCAGATTCCTGACGGTCTCGCCGCGGTGCGAGGCCTGTGGCCAGGACTTGTCGAAAGCCGACTCCGGTGACGGGCCCGTGGTCTTCATCGTCTTGATTGTCGGCGCCATCGGCTGCGGCGGACTGCTGTTCACCGAGGTGACGTACCGGCCGCCGATCTGGGTCGAGATGGTGATCTGGCTGCCGGCGATCGCGGCCCTGGCCCTCGGCGCACTGCGGCCCTTCAAGGCCACGTTCATCGCCCTCCAATTCCGAACTCACGCCTCGGAGGCCCGCAGTGACGACGATCATAAGATTTAGCGGTGCGCCTGCGCCGAGCGATGGAGCTTCCCCAGGCGCGCTGCGATCGTCGCGGTCATGATTACTGGATCTCAGATGCGGACCGCGCGGGCCTTGCTCGGACTGGACCAGCGCAATCTGGCCCAGCTGTCCGGCCTCTCCCTGCCCTCGATCCAGCGCACGGAATCCTCGCCCGGATCCGTCCGAGCCGTCGTCGATAGCCTGGAGCGGGTGCTCGCCGCGTTCGTCGCCGACGGGACGCCGAGCACCGGCCTTGGCTTCGGCGTCCGCCTGATCGAGCGCGGCGAGAGACGGGTGACGGCGCATGTGGCGTGATTGGAAACTGTTCGTCCCCAAGTCGGTCACCGTGCTGCGTCAGGGGTACAGCCTTGGCGCCTTTCGCGGCGACATATTCGCCGGGCTGACCGTCGCCATCGTGGCCATGCCGCTAGCCATGGCGCTGGCCATCGCCTCCGGCGCCACGCCGGCCCAGGGATTGATCACCGCCGTCGTTGCCGGCTTTGCGATCTCTCTTTTCGGCGGCAGCCGTTTCCAGATCGGCGGTCCGACGGGGGCCTTCGTGGTCGTGGTCTACGGTGTGATCGCCAAGCACGGCTACGATGGACTGCTGATCGCCACCACACTCGCCGGCGTCACCCTGGTCGTCGCCGGGCTGCTGCGCATAGGCACCTTCATAAAGTACATCCCCGACCCGGTAACGACCGGATTCACGACCGGCATCGCAACCATCATCCTGGTGAGCCAACTGAAGGACATTTTCGGCCTGACCGCCGCGCACGTCCCGGCCGACTTTATCCCGAAATTGCAGACTCTGTGGGCGGCCCGGGCGACCTTGAGCCTGCCGACGTTGGGCATGGCGGTGGGCTGCTTCGCGGCAATCATGCTGTTGCGACGCTACGTTCCCAAGGTCCCCGGTTTCCTGGTCGTCACCATCGCGGCGTCAGTCGCCGCCTATTTCCTGGTGATGCCGATCGAAACGATCGGCTCGAAATTTGGCGGCGTGCCGTCCAGCATCCCAATGCCCAGCTTCGCTTTCTGGTCGTGGGCCAAGGTGCGCGACGTCCTGCCAAGCGCCTTCACCATCGCCTTGCTGGCGGGCGTGGAGTCTCTCCTGTCCGCAGTTGTCGCCGATCAGATGACCGGACGCCGCCACCGCTCGAATATCGAACTCATCGCCCAAGGTATCGCCAATATCGCGTCGGCCGCCGTTGGCGGCTTGCCTGCGACCGGAGCCATTGCGCGGACGGCCGCGAGCATTCGCTCAGGGGCTCGTTCCCCCCTGGCAGGGATGCTGCACGCGGCCTTCCTGCTGTCGTTCATGCTCGTGCTGGCGCCGCTCGCCAAGTTCGTGCCCCTGGCCGCCCTGGCGGCCATCCTGGTTGTGGTCGCGCTGAACATGGCCGAACTGCACCGCTTTCGAACGCTGCTTGGGGCCGCGAACGGCGACCGTGCGGTGCTTCTACTGACCTTCGGATTGACGGTGATCGTCGATCTGACGCTGGCGATCGAGGTCGGCATGGTGCTGGCCGCCTTTGTCTTCATGCATCGGATGAGTCAGCTCTCGAGCGTCGAGAGTGGTGGGTCCCCGCTGATCGAAGACGACCAGGACGATTTCGCGCAAAAGGGCGAGCGGCCCTACCAACCTTATGACGGCCTGCCGCACGATACCTCCGTCATCACCTTCCGGGGCCCGCTATTCTTCGGGAGCACCAGTGTCCTGAAGGACGCGCTCGATCAGATCGGAGCCCGGACCAAGCGCTACATCCTGCGGTTCGAGGACGTCCCGCTGATCGACCCCACCGGAGCGGCGGCGCTGTCATCGTTCCTGCAGCGCGCGGCCCGGGATCATGCCGGGGTCACGCTGTGCGGCGTGCGCGATAGCGTCCGCGCCAGCCTGAGCCGCTCCGTCGAGGCCGGCGTTCTGGCGAAGGTCGCCTTTGTCCCGAGCTTTGCGGACGCGCGTATAGCGATTGAGGCGTCAGCGTGAGGCGCCTGCAGTGCGCGCAATCGCCGCAATGCGACATCGTGATCGCATCGAATGGGGTCGCCTCCCCGCTCGCGCCCGACAGCCGCCGCTCGGTTATGATCGGCCTGCGGCGCGGCGCTGCGGGGCGCTGCCCAAACTGCGGCCGGGGCCAGCTTTTCAGGGCCTACTTGAAGATCCGGCCAGTCTGCGACGCCTGCGGTCACGACAATGGTCAGTACCCGTCCGACGATGCCCCGCCCTATTTCACCATCCTGATTATCGGCCACCTAATCATCGGGCCGCTGCTGTTCTTCCACTTCATCAGGACCTGGCCCGTCGGGATACTCCTGGCGCTCCTCTTGCCGGCGTTGACAGTGCTGACCCTCGTCCTGCTGCCGATCGTCAAGGGCGCGGTCGTGGGCGTGCTCTGGGCCCTCGCCAAGCCTCACAGCCTCGAAGGGACGACGCCATGACCCTCCAAGAGCGGCGCGCGCGCGCCGATCAGGAAGCGCTGGACTTTCACCGTTTTCCGCAGCCTGGCAAGATCTCCATCGCGGCGACAAAACCCATGGCGACCCAGCGCGACCTGAGCCTCGCCTACTCGCCCGGCGTCGCTGCCCCCGTCCGCAAGATCGCCGAGGACCCTGACGCCGCCTATGACTACACATCGAAGGGCAACCTAGTCGGGGTCATCTCCAACGGCACGGCGATCCTCGGCCTCGGCAATCTGGGGTCCCTGGCTTCCAAACCGGTGATGGAGGGCAAGTCGGTGCTCTTCAAGCGGTTCGCCGACTTGGATTCTTTCGACATCGAAGTGGCGACCGCCGACGCCGACGCCTTCATCGAGGTGGTTCGCCACATCGGCGCGACATTTGGCGGCGTCAATCTGGAGGACATCTCCAGCCCGGACTGCTTCCGCATCGAGGCCGAGTTGCAAGACTTGCTCGACATCCCGGTCTTTCACGACGACCAACATGGCACGGCCATCATCTGCTCAGCCGGCCTGATCAACGCCTGTGAGGTGACCGGCCGCAGGATCGAGGACGTGCGGCTGGTGCTTTGCGGCGCGGGCGCCGCAGGCCTGGGCTCAATCACCTTGATGAAAGCCCTGGGTGTTCGGCCGGAGAACACCACGCTGGTGGACATCGACGGCGTGGTCTACCGGGGACGCCGGGTCGGCATGGACCAGTGGAAATCGGTCCACGCCACCGACACGCCCCACCGCACCCTGGCCGAGGCGCTGGTCGGCGCCGACGTCTTCATCGGTGTCTCTGCGAAAGGCGTCCTCACCCAGGCCATGGTGGCGACCATGGCCCCCAATCCGGTGATCTTCGCCATGGCCAATCCCGACCCGGAGATCACGCCTGAGGAGGTGCTGGAGGTGCGCCAGGACGCCATCGTCGCGACCGGCCGCTCCGACTACCCCAACCAGGTCAACAACATCCTGGGCTTCCCCTACATTTTCCGGGGCGCGCTTGATGTGCAGGCCCGTTCGATCAATCATGAGATGAAGGTCGCGGCGGCGAGGGCCCTGGCGATGTTGGCCCGGGAGGACGTCCCCGACGAGGTCGCGTTGGCCTATCGGGGTCGCAAACTGAAGTTCGGCCGCGACTACATCATCCCCTCACCCTTTGATCCGCGCCTAATCTGGTACGTGCCGCCCTTCATCGCCGAAGCCGCCATGCACACCGGAGTGGCGCGCCGGCCGATCGCCGACATGGACGCCTATCGCTCCCAGCTGCGTCGGCGCCTCGATCCCTCCGCCGGCTTCCTGCAGACCATCACCGACGCGGTGCGCTCGGCTCCCGAGCAGCGCGTGGTATTTGCAGAAGGCGAAGAGCCCGCGGTAATCCGCGCCGCCTACGCATTCGGGAACCAGGGTCTTGGCGTACCGGTCCTAGTCGGCCGGGAAGAGCAGATTCGCGCCAACGCGTTGGAGCTGGGCCTCGATCCTTCGGACTTCAACGTGGAGATCGTCAACGCCCGGCTTTCCCGACGCAACGCCGCCTACGTCGACCGCCTCTATCGGCGTCTGTGCCGCCACGGCTATTTGAAGCGTGACGTCCAGCGCCTGATCAACCAGGATCGCAACAGCTTCGCGGCCTCGATGGTGGCGCTCGGCGATGCTGACGCTCTAGTGACCGGCGTCACCCGCGCGTTCGACCAGTGCCTCGAGGAGGTGTCCCGGGTCATCGATCCGGCCCCCGCCGGGCGCGTGATCGGCCTCTCTGCACTGCTGGCGCGCGGACGGACGATCTTCGTGGCCGACACCTCGGTCTGCGAGCTGCCGCGCGCGGAGGATCTGGTGGAAGTCGCCTGCGCAGCGGCCGTCGCGGTTCGCAGACTGGGTCACACGCCGCGCGTCGCGTTTCTCTCATCCTCGACCTTTGGACATCCCCACGGTGAACAGCCGCAGCGGGTGCGCGACGCCGTCGCCTTGATGGACGCCCAAGGCGTCGATTTCGAGTTCGAGGGCGAGATGCCGCCGGACGTCGCGCTCGATCCTGTGCTCTGGGACAACTACCCGTTCCAGCGGCTGAGCGAGCCGGCCAACGTGCTGATCATGCCCGCCATCCATTCGGCGGCGATTTCGACCAAGCTGGTGCAAGCCCTTGGGGAGGTGCCTGTCATTGGTCCGATCCTGGTGGGGTTGTCACGCGCGGTACAGGTCTGCGGGCTAGGAGACTCGCCGGCCCGTATCATCACCATGGCGACGCTTGCCGCCTTTGGCGCGCGGGAGACGACGCCAACCACCGGAGCGGTCGCCGCAGGCGGGCAGTCCGGGTGAGCAGCCCATGCAAGGCTGAGGGCTTTGTCAGACTGAAATTCATCGCCAGCTAACGGAGGCCCGTAGGTCCCGTGGACGCTTATCGGAGCCACAGGACCTAACCCAGGATGGGTTTGGGCGACCTGCGTCTCCGAGGAGACAAATCGACTTTAGTCTGACAGCACCGCCACGCAGTCGGGAGCTCCCTGGCTCTGGCCGGACGGGTTCGCCTAACCCCCCGTTCTTTCGAGTCTATTCCCCACCCAACTCCTTCCCGGGTGGCTGTCGGCCGCTCCGTCTAGCGGGCGGTCTGCCGACTTAGGAACGCCTTCCCGCGCCAGCCGTGCGTGGATATCGAGATGGCGTCCAATCAGATCGGCCATCAATTCGAACATGGGCAGCGCTTCGGGGTTGCGCAGCGGCGTCGGGCGCGGGTCAAGGGCGCACAGGGTGCCGAAAAACGCGCCTCGGTGGTGGATCGCTACCGAGATATAGCTTTGAAAGCCGTACAGCTTCGGCGTGGGATGATCGCGAAATCGCTCGTCCTCAGCGACGTTTTCGATGACCACCGGCCGATGGTGATCCCGAATTTCGTCGCAGATGGTGCTCGAAACGCGCAGCTCGCCGCCAGGCCCAGGCCGAATTCGATCTCGTCGCGCACCGCGCAGGCAATCCAACGATCCTCGGTGACGCGCGCCACGGCCGCGAAGCGCAGGCCGGTAAAGCTCGAGACCACCTTCAGGATCGTCGGAATGACTTCGATCATGCCGACCGCGGCGACGTCGGCGTCGATGTCTGCCTGACTCGAGGCCCCGATCGCGAGCTGCACCAGGCTCGAAATCGAGGACGCGCCCATTTTTCGCATGATAGCCGCGCGGTGATTTTCCGCGGTGCGCTGACTGATGCCGAGGTCGGCGGCGATGATTTTGTTTGGCTGCCCATCAACAATTCGGACCAGGATTTCGTCCTGCCGAGGGGTGAGAGTGCTCCGGGCAGATCGAGCTGTCCGTTGGGCGGCAACCGGCGCGAAGGACCGCGTCTGCCGGTCGATGCTCTTGATTGCGCCTAGCGCTTCCTGGACCGCCGAAAGCAGGCGCAGAGGGTCGAGCGGCTGGGCCACGACATCGAACGCCCCCAGCTTCATGGCGTTGACCACCAAGCGCGTGTCGGCCTCGTCGGCGACCAGAATAGCGGGCAATCGGTGAGCTTCGGACCGTAGTGTTGCGATCAAGCGCAGGTCCATCGGAGTGGGTCTGGCGGCATCAACCAGCACGCATCCTGCTTTGAGCCCATTGTCTGTCGCCAGAAAATGCTCGTCGCTGTCGTAAATCTCTACGCCCAACCCGTGTTCTTCAAACAAATCACGCAGCAGACCGCACCGCGCGAACGGCCCGTCCACGAGAAAGACGGATGCCTGCTCCGATATCCCGAAGCGGATTCACGTCGGCGAGCGATCGTAGATTGGCCGGATTGAACCGCGGCGGCGGTGGTTGGCATGCGCTTCTCCTGCCTTGAAGACGGGAGCGCACCGAAGGTGTCACTCAGTCGACGGCGGCGATGCGCGCAACCGGCGATTAGTGATAAGACACGTCTATGTGACGAATGTCCATCATCTCGTAATATCTACGTGCCTCAAAGAACTAAGACGCGCGCCATGGTGTCCTGGCCGACGCTTTTTCTTAAGCTGTGCAATTCGGCCGGACGAGAACATCGAGAAGCGACTAGCGAATTCCAGGATACAGACGGTGATGCGTGGTAAGGGCATTCAAAGGCCATGACCCTGCCGTTCACGCTCAGCGCCCCGGACATACGTGAGATCGGCGAAGCTCTTTATGGCGAAGCTTGGCAGGTCCAGATGGCGAAGGCGCTTGGGGTGCCCCGGCAATCCGTCGGTTATTATTTGAAAGCTGGCGCGGTGAATGGAACCCAGGCGGCGGCGATCATAGGCCTTCTGGCCCGCGCCGCCGTCCGGGAACTGCGTGCGGGCGAACAAGAGCAAGCGACCCGGGATGCCCGCCAGGCTGACCTGACCAAGCTCATCGTCCGCTTCGACCCAGCGTAAGCCGGTCTCGGGTGAAGCGGTTCGAAGAGATGTTGACGACCGCGAACACTTGGCTCCCACCTAGTACGCGAACGTGAGGCTCGAGAAGGTGGTGTCGAAGTCCGCGTCCGGATTGCCCTGGATCGGTTTGGTCCAGAGGACATTCACCAGCCAGGAGCCGACCTGGGGGACGAAGAACGAGGCATGGCCCGAGCGGTCCGTGACCTTCTGTTCCAGCGGCCGGCCATCGAATTCGAGATTGGTGAGCATGACCAGCGCGCCGGCCAGTGGTCGCCCCTCGTAGAGCACCTGAACCGGCAGCAGCTCGCCCGCCTTCAAGGCGTAGGGATTCTTTTCCGGCACGATCTCAAGCGGCAGACCGACCGGCGTCGTGATCCGCCGCAACGCCTTCGCGTCCGGAGCGCCAATCTGCAGCAGCGCCTTGGCGCATCGGCTGTAGATCTCGCGTCCGGGCGTCTCCGTCTTGCTCGTCGCGGCGCGGATCTGGAGGGCGGGGGTGAGGCCCTCAAGCTTCAGGTAGTCGTTGAAGCGGATGAAGGGCAGGACGCTGGTCGCGTGATTGCTTTGGAACACCAGCATCTGATCGCCGGGCGGAAAGGCGAGAGTCGCGTCGCGCTGATGGTCGGGCTTGAGCGCGGCCCTCAGGTCGGCCTGGCCGTTCGGCCCGATCACGGAGAAGCGGACCACCCGCTCAAGGCTGCCCGACCAGCGGGTGCGAAATTCGCCGTGACCCACCTGGATCGTCATGTCGTCGGCGGCGCTCGGCGCGGGCCTGAAGCGCGTGGGCTGTAGCCAGAAATCATGCGCAAAGACTGGCGACGCGACTAAGAAAGCGATGGCGAAAGCTAAGACTCCACGCACGGTTCGTAGCCACCCTATGATTTCACAGGACGCGCCGCGCCCAAATTATAGCTGATGAAGATGTCAAACGAGATGGGCCGCCGGCTAGCTTCGGATTCTACTCATTTGCGCCCGAGTCGGGGCGATTGGCGGGCGAGCTCGATTGACTTCATTGGACGGCTGCGACAGACGCCGATCAGAGCACTCGCCGCCGAAGTGTCACGCCAGGCCGCCACCCGATGCGCGATTTCCGATCCAGGCCATGGCTGCCAGGGCTGGTCGTATTTGCGGCTCTATGCCTCGCCGGACCCGCATCCGCCCACACCGGCACTGGCTTGCCGGGCGGTTTCGCCTCGGGTTTCCTTCATCCGCTGAGCGGGTTCGACCATCTGCTGGCGATGGTGGCCGTCGGGCTGTGGGGCGCATTCCTCGGGCGGCCGCTGATCGTCGCGCTGCCGATCATCTTCCCGACGGTGATGGCCTTCGGCGCCGCTCTGGGCATGGCCAATGTCCCCATCCCGCACGTCGAGATCGGGATCGCGCTTTCGGTGCTGGTGCTTGGAACCGTTATCGCGTTCGGCCTGAGGGCGCCGATATGGGCCGCCTCGCTGATCGTGGCGGCCTTCGCCATCTGCCACGGGTATGCGCATGGCCGGGAGCTGCCGTCGGCGGCGGACCCGGTCGGCTACGCCGTGGGCTTCATGCTCGCCACCGGCCTCCTGCATCTGGCCGGGATCGGGTTGGGGCTGATCAACGAGGTCCCGCACGGGCAGATCGTGACCCGCGGCATCGGCGGGGTGATCGCCGCGAGCGGCCTCTGGTTCCTCTACACGGCCGTCGTCGCATGAGAGGCGGCGCGCTTCCCCCGGCGCTTCTGTTCGCGGCCTTCGGGCTGGCGCTGGCGTTCGCGCAACGGCGCTCGCTGCTTCCCGCAATCCTGACGACGGTGGCGATCGCCGCCGTGCTGAGCTTCATTCCGATCGGCAGCCAATGGGCCGATCCGATCTTCCTCGCCTGCTGGGTCAGCGTTCTGATCGCGGCGCTTTCGGTTCATCTGCCACGCGGCCTGGGGCCGCGGCTGGCGATCGTGTTGGCGATCGACGTCGGGATCTGGGGCGGCGCGGTGATCGCGGTCGCCGGAAAGCCGCTCGACCTCGCGTTGTCAGCGCCCTGGCTGCTGCTTGCCCTGCCGGGCGGGTGGCTGGTCCGCACCAAGCGTCAGATCGCGGTCAAGGTGCTGGCTAGCTGGTTGATCGCCGTTTCGCTGCTGGTGGCGACGTTGCAGATCACAACCCCGACGCCCGGCTATGTGCAGGATCACATGGATTGAGCGCGGCCCTACTTTCCCGCGTCAGATAAGCCGTGGCCAATCTGAGTATTTCCCGAGTCTGGAATGCGGCGCCGGCGAGGCCCCTATTGCACCCAGGAAACGTAGGGCTGCGGGACAAGATCGATGCGGACACTTCGGCACAGCAAGACGGCGACGGCGCTTGCGACAATCCTGGCGCTGACGGCGGGGCAGAGCTTTGCATCCAGCCACCGCGAAGCGCCTGGCATCACCAAGATGCCGAAAGTCGATGGAACCGACTTCTACATGTTCCGCAGCTATGAGCCGGGTCGGAGCAAGTACGTCACGATCCTGGCGAACTACCAGGGTCTGCAAGGCCCCGGCGCCGGACCGAACTATTACACCCTCGACCCCGACGCGATCTACGAGATCGAGATTGACAACGTCGGCGATGGTCACGAGCACCTGACCTTCCAGTTCAAGGTCCAAAACCGCCTGGTGAACGGAACCGGCATCACGCTGAACGTCGGCGGGAAGACGGAAGCGATCCCGCTGCGGGCCATCCCGCAGGTGTCGGGCAGCAAAAATGTCGGCGAGTTTGAAACCTATACGTTGACACTGGTGACGGGCGATCGCCGGACGGGAACGCGTCAGACGGTGACCAACGCCGCCAATGGCGAGTCTGAGTTCCGCAAGCCGATCGACGATGTCGGCGACAAGACCATCCCGCAGTACGCCGCCTACTCAAGCCACTTCGTGTACAACATCAATATTCCAGGCTGCTCCACGCCGGGACGGATGTTCGTCGGCCAACGCTCCGACGCCTTCGCGGTGAACCTCGGTCCGACCTTCGACTCGGTGAACTACGTGCCGATCGAAGGCGACAGCGCCCCCGGCGCCGGCGATGGAAAGGGCTTCCCGGGCGGGATCACCCAGAGCCACGCCAATGACGACATCATGGGCAAGAAGAACGTCGATACCTTCGCGCTGGAAGTGCCGATCGCCTGCCTGACCGGCGCCGGCAACGGTGTGATCGGGGGCTGGACGACCGCCAGCCTTCCCCAGGCGCGGCTGCTGAATCCGAGCCCGACCTACTCAACGACCGCCCTGCAAGGCGGCGCCTTCGTCGAGGTGTCGCGTCTCGGGGCGCCGCTGGTCAACGAACTGGTGATCGGTCTTCCGGACAAGGACGCGTGGAACGCATCCGTGCCGAGCAACGACGCAACCTTCGGCACCTATGTGACCAACCCGACGTTCCCGGCGATCCTGAACATCCTGTTCCTGGCGCCGGTTAACGCCACCCTGGGCACCAAGTTCACCAACCTCGCGCCGACCAACCTTCCGCGGAATGATCTGGTCGCGACCTTCCTCACCGGGATACCGACGCTCAATCAGCAAAAGACGGTGACGGCGTCAGAGGAACTTAGGCTCAATACCGCGGTGCCGCCGACACCGCAGGCGAGCCAGAGCACCTACGGCGTCGTCGGCGACGACCTGGCGGGCTATCCGAACGGCCGCCGGCCCGGCGATGACTCGGTGGACATCACCCTGCGCGTGGCGATGGGGCGCCTCTGCTACCCGGTGCCAATTAACGGCACCCCTACGGCGCTGGGCCTGTGCAAGCCCGCCGACGCGCCGGTTGGAAACGTCGCCTTCACCGACGGGGCGCCGGTTCACGCCACCGACGTGCTTAACGCCTTCCCCTACCTGAACCTGCCCATCCATGGCGCGCCGGGCCACGACGCGAGGAACCCATCATGAAAGTCGAAAAGAACCTTCGGCTTGCCCTGACGGGCGTTTCCTTCGCCGTCGCCGCGAGCGCGCTGGCGGCCTGCTCCGGGGGAGGCTCGTCCATGGCGGTCTCGCCGCCCCCGCCGCCGCCGCCGCCGCCCGCGCCGCAGGAGGACTTCTTCGGCACCGGTTTCGGGACCGACTTCCGGGCCATGGCGAACTCGACACCCGCGGTTCCCAAGCCGGGCGACATCATTCCGGTCAGCTACACCACCGAGCCGCAACCGATCAAATTCCCCTAGGTGGCGCAGGAGTAAGCTTGATTTCGATCGCCCACATTCGCGGGTCAATCGAAGCGATCACCGTCGGCGCGCTGCTGGTCGCCGCGGCGGCGGCGCATGCCCAGGTTCTCGAAATCGGCCCCACTGGGGCGGTGACGACCTACGACGGTCCGACCGCCTTTCACGCGGACGGCACATCAACGGCAATCCGCGTCGCGGAGCCCGTGCGTCCGCGCGCCTACCGATCGGCGAGCGTTGACAGCCATCCGGACCTTCGAGCCGCGGCGGGCCCCGGCGGTGCGGCGGCTCTCGCGACGAACGCGGCCATCGCCGCGCAGATCAGTCCGGCGCTGGTCGAGGCCGTCGCTTGGCATGAATCTCGATTCCACGCTCGGATCGTGTCTTCGGCGGGAGCCATCGGCGAGATGCAGCTCATGCCCGGCACCGCGCGCACCCTCGGAGTCGATCCCTACAACTCGCAACAGAACTACATGGGCGGCGCGCGCTACCTCAGCTCGCTAATGCGCCGATACGACGGTGATCTGGTGCGGGCCCTGGCCGCGTATGACGCAGGGCCTGGCGCTGTGGACAGGTATGGCGGCGTGCCGCCGTTCAAGGAAACCCGCGCCTATGTGGGCGCGATCCTGGAAAGCCTGAGCTGGCGTGCTTCGCTGGCGACAGGCTCTGACGTATCGAGGTGAGATGAGGCCGATGAAGCCAGCACACGTCGCTTCCGTCGCCGCCCTTTCATTCGTGGCCGCGCTAGCGCTCTGCGTCACGAGCGCAAGCGCCCAGTCGGCCTCGCTCGATCCGGCGGGTTCGAACGTCATTCTGACGGCCGTCGATTGGCTGCAGGGCACCCTGCTCGGCAACGTCGCGACCGCGGTGGCGGTGATCGCCGTCGGTGCAACGGGCCTGATGATGCTGACCGGCCGCATCGACTGGCGGCGTGGCGCGACCGTGATCCTGGGGTGCTTCATCGTCTTCGGCGCGGCGGCGATCGTGGCCGGGATCCGGTCGATCTCCACGGGAGCGAGTTGAGTTGTCGGAGCTCGATCGCGATCCCGTGTTCGGCGCCCTGACCCGCCCGCAGATGTTCGCGGGCGTCACCTACAGTTACTTCGTCCTGAACGCGATCGTCACGGTCGAGCTCTTCCTGCTGACGAAGTCGTTCTGGTCGCTCGGGATCGCCCTGGTGCTACATCTGGTCGGCTACCTCGGCTGCCTGAAGGAGCCGCGCTTCTTCGACTTGTGGCTGGTGAAGGTCAGCCGCTGCCCGCGGGTTCGCAACGCGTCGTTCTGGCGCTGCAATTCCTACGCGCCATAGGCCGATGCCAGGCTCCGGTCCCAGGGAAGCAGGGCGTCTGGATCCTCGGCGCGAGCAGCCGGCGGGCGCCCAGCTTCCCTATGCGCGGCACGTGGACGACGCGACGATAGAAACCCGCGACGGCCGCCTGCTGCAGATCATCCAACTGCGCGGCTTTCCGGCCGAAACCGCCGATTCCGATGAGTTGAACTATCGAAAATCCGTGCGCGAAACCATGCTGCGCGGGATCGCAAATTCACACTTCGCGCTCTACCACCACATCGTTCGGCGCGAGGTTACGCCGGAACTTTCCGGCGCCTATTCGAATGCCTTCAGCCAAGCCGTCGATGACGCGTGGCGCGCCCGCTTAGCCACGCGCCGGCTCTATGTGAACGAGCTGTTCCTCACCGTGATGCGTCGGCCGCTGCAGGGCCGCGTCGGCCTGCTCACCGGCGTGCTCCAGGCCATTCGAGGCGCGGGCGATGCTCAGGAAGAGGCCGCGGCGCGGGTGCGCGATCAAGGCGCGCTGAACGCGGCGCGCGACGCTCTGCTTTCGGCGCTCGCGCCCTATGGCGCCCGGCTTCTGACCGCCTATCGGGGGCCGCAGGGCGACTGCTCCGAGCCGCTGGAGCTGCTCTCGTTCCTCTACAACGGCGAGATGCGCCCCGTGCGCCTGCCCAGCGCCGACATCGGCCTCTACCTTCCCTACCGGAGGGTCAGTTTCGGGACCAACGCTTTGGAGCTCTCGGCCGCGGGTCAGCTCGAGCGGAGCTTCGGCGCGATGATCTCGATCAAGGACTATCCGGGGCAGACATCGCCGGGGATGCTCGACGACCTGCTGCGTCTCCCCGTCGAGATGACACTCACCCAGAGCTTCGGCTTCGTCGAGCGCCAGGCGACGCTCGACCGGATGAACTTGGCGCTGAGGCGCATGCGGGCGGCCGATGATGAAGCCCTGAGCCTGCGGCGCGACCTGATCACCGCGAAGGACGAAGTCGCGGCTGGCCGTTCCGCCTTCGGCGAACACCACCTGACCGCGATGGTGAAGGCGCCGACGCTCGACGTCCTCGATGACGTCGCCGCGGACGTGCAGTCGGCCTTCACCGAACTCGGGATCATCTCCATCCGCGAAGACGTGAACCTCGAGCCCGCCTTCTGGGCGCAGTTTCCCGGCAATTTCAAATACATCGCCCGGCGGGCGCTGATATCCAGCAACAATTTTTCCAGCTTTGCCAGCGGTCACAACTTTCCCACCGGGCAGGCGGACGGCAACCATTGGGGACCGGCGATCTCCCTGCTCGAGACCACCTCCGCCGGCCCCTACTATTTCAACTTCCATCGCGGCGACCTGGGGAACTTCACCGTCATCGGCCCATCAGGGGCCGGCAAGACCGTCGTGCTCGGCTTTCTGTTGGCGCAGGCCCAGAAGCTTCACCCGCGCACGGTCTATTTCGACAAGGACCGCGGCGCCGAGATTTTTCTGCGTGCGCTCGGCGGCCGCTACGACGTGTTGCGCACCGGAGAGCTGACCGGCCTCAATCCGCTGTTGCTGGAGGACACGCCGCCCAATCGGAGATTTCTCGGCGATTGGACGGCCAAGCTGCTGTCCGCGACGGGGCCCAAACTGGATGCGGACGACCTCGCCGTCGTCGCCGAGGCCGTCGATGCGAATTTCTCGCAACCGCCGACGTTCCGGCGGCTGCGCTACTTCGCCGAGCTGTTCCGCGGCGGCGGGCGGCCGACCACCACCGATCTCGCCGCCCGCCTCGCCCCGTGGCACGGCGCCGGCGAGTACGCCTGGCTGTTCGACAACGCCGAGGACGGCCTCGATCTCGATGTCGATACCATCGGCTTCGACATGACCGCCATCCTCGACGATCCCACGGCGCGGACGCCGGCGATGATGTACCTCTTTCACCGGGTCGAGCAGCGGCTCGACGGCAGCCCCACGATCATCGTCATCGACGAAGGCTGGAAGGCGCTCGACGACGACATCTTCGTGCAGCGGATCAAGGATTGGGAAAAGACGATCCGCAAGCGCAACGGCATCGTCGGCTTCTGCACCCAGAGCGCTCAGGACGCGCTCTCCAGCCGGATCGCATCGGCCATCGTCGAGCAGGCCGCCACCCAGATCTTCATGGTCAATCCGAAGGCGCAGGAAGCCGAATATTGCGATGGCTTCGGCCTGACCCGCCACGAGCTGGATCTGATCCGCACCCTGCCGGACACAACGCGGTGTTTCCTAATCAAGCACGGCACGGACAGCGTCGTGGCGCGGCTGAATCTGGCCGGCATGACCGATCTGCTCACAGTGCTCTCGGGTCGCGAGGGGACGGTACGCCGGCTCGACGCGCTGCGCAGCGAAGTCGGCGACGCGCCGGCCAGCTGGATGCCGCGCCTGCTGGAGACGGTCTGATGGCGGCCCTCTGCCCTGCCCCGGACGCGGCCGCGCCCCTGGTGCGCGGCCTGCTGGATGTCGTCGATTGCAACACCCAGGCCTTGGTCCACACCGGCTATTCCTCGCTCTTCGCGCCCGAGAGCGCGCTGGCGGGCGGGCTGACCGCCTTGCTCACGCTCTATGTCGCGATCGTCGGCTACCGACTGCTCCTGGGCCAATCGCAACTGAGGGTCGGCGAGTTCGCCATCACCGCGCTGAAGCTCGGCGCGGTGGTCGCGCTGGCGACGCAGTGGGACACCTATCAGGCCGTCGTCTACCGCTTCCTCTTCGAGGGCCCGCAACAACTGGCGTCGATGATGCTGTCGGCGGTGCAGCCGGAGAACTCGGCGTTCCGCGGCAATGTGTTCGACGGACTGCAACGCGCCTTCGATGACCTGTCCGGCGCCGCCAGCGGGTTCGCCTCCAACGCGACGCCCCAGACCTCGCCGCTGCTCGGCGGTTCGGGTTTCGGCGCGCTCCTGCTCACCTCCACCGCGACCACGCTGCTTCTCTCCAGCCTGGGCGTGCTGCTGGCGTCAAAGATCGTGCTCAGCCTGCTGCTGGCGGTGGGGCCGATCTTTATCGCCCTGTTTCTCTTCGACAGCACCCGCGGACTGTTCGAGGGCTGGCTGCGGGCGGCGATCGCCTTCGCCTTCGCGCCCCTGGCGAGCATCCTTCTGCTGGGCGTCGCGCTGACGATGCTGGAGCCCTCGCTGTTGCAGATGGAAGACCTGCGACGGCGCGGTGTCTACCAGCTGGGGCCGGTCTACGCTGTCGCGACCCTGGTGCTGGTCTTCGCCGGCGTCTCGTTCGGCGCGGTCATCGCCGGCGGCATGATCGCCCGGGGATTCAAACTGCCGGGCCGGATGGCGTCGCCAGCCTTGGTGGCGGCCCCGGACGCCGTGTCGCGCGCGGTCCTGAACGAGGCGAACATATCCCGAGCCTCCAGGGTGGCGGCCGCGGCGACGGCGCTGGAACGGCGCGAACGCGTCATTCTTCGTTCGACCGCGACGTCGCTCTCGTCGCCCGGCTCGGCCGATCGCCGGTCAGATATCGTCGTCGCCGGCGCTCGCACAGTTGGCTTCCAGACGTCCGAGCCCCGGCTCGGGCAAACCGCCCGGCGGACTGCGCGTCCACGGACCCTCCGCCCTACAGCTAGGAGCGCATGATGGCGGCCGATGGCGGCGCGAACGCGCCCGAGACCCGAGGCGCCTATTACCGAAGCGCCGCTTCGTGGGCCGACGATTCCAATGCGACCCTGCGCGCCTCGCGCCGCGTCGCCTGGTGGATCGCCGGCGCGGCTGTCGTGGTGGCAGTGCTCGAGGCGATCGCCCTGGCGGCGTTGGCGCCCCTCAAGACGGTGGTTCCCTACACCATCCTCGTCGATCGCCAGACCGGCTATGTGCAGACCGTCAAAGGACTGGAGCCGGGGACGCTGAGCCAGGACAGCGCGGTCACCCAGTCGTTCCTGGTTCAATATGTGATCGCGCGGGAAACCTTCGACGCGGCCGATCTGCGCGACAACTACCACAAGGTGCTGGTGTGGTCGGCCGGCGATCAGCGTACGGAATATCAGCGCCAAATGCAGCGCGCCAATCCGTCGAGCCCGCTCAACGTCTACCAACCGACCACGATCGTCTCGACCACCATCAAGAGCGTCTCGCTGCTGACGCCGACCACCGCCCTGGTCCGGTTCGACACAACGCGCGGGGAGAACGGCTCCTCGGCCGGCGAGGTCCGGTCTTGGGCCGCGGTGCTCGCCTTCCGCTACAGCGGCGCGCCGATGTCCATGGAGGACCGATTCCTCAATCCGCTCGGCTTCCAGGTGACCAGCTATCGCCGCGATGCGGAGACCGTGGCCGGCAGCGCCGCGGCGAGCGATGTTTCGCCGGGCGGGCCGAAGTGAGGGCGATGCATGCCCTGGCGCTGCTGGCGCTTTGCCTAGTGTCGCCCAGTTTCGCCACGGCCGCCGAGACCCCGCGCGCCGGCGTCGTCGATCCGCGCATTCGCACCATCGCCTACAACAGCGATCAGGTGGTCCTGCTGACCGGCTATCTGGGCTACCAGATGATGATCGAGTTCGAGCCCGACGAGCGGATCGAGAACGTCTCCATCGGCGACTCGACCGGCTGGCAGGTGACCCCGAACCACAAGGCCAATCTGCTCTTCCTGAAGCCGATGGGCGTGACCGCGCCCACCAATATGACGGTGGTCACCGATCGGCGGCGTTACTCGTTCGATCTGCGGGCGCGCAAGGCGCCCCGCGAGCCGATCGCCGCCATGGCCTATGTCGTTCGCTTCCTCTACGTCGATGACACGCCCGTTCACGTGGTCGCGACGGCGCCGCCGCCAGAACGGCGCAACACCAACTATTCCTATACCGGCTCGCGCGCCTCGCTGCCGTCGCAAGTGTTCGATGACGGGCGGTTCACCTATTTCCAATGGGCGGAGAACGTGTCTGTCCCGGCCCTATTTCTGGTCGCGAAGGATGGTTCGGAGAGCATCGTCAACTACCACATTCACGACGGATATCAGGTCGTCGAGCAGACCGCGCCGAGGTTCGTACTTCGCAACGGCAAGGACGTGACGACGGTTATAAATGGAGGGTGGCGGGAGCCGGCGCCCGGCGATCTCGCGCCCCAGCCTCACGACAGCAAGACAGCCAGGGCGGCGGCGCGCGCCGCCAGAGCACCATGACCGACGAGACCGAAAACGCCGCGCCGGCGACCTCCGCCAGCGCACTGGATTGGGATGCATCGCGCAAGCCCGCTGTCGCCGCGCGCGCGCGTTCGCGGGATATTTGGCTGATTTCCGGCGGCGCCATCCTGCTTGGGCTGCTTGTGCTGTTGTGGCTGGGATCACGCCGTTCGGTCGATGCGGCCGAGGCCCGCCCCTCCCACGCCGGCGCCTACCAAGCCGCGCCCGCCACGCCGGCGGAAGTGGCCGAGTTCGCATCGTTCAGGCCGGCGTCGGACGCCCCACCGACACTGACCGCCGTCGATGCGAACTCAGCGCCTGCCGCGGCGCCGTCCGGCAGCGCGGAGTTGTCGCAAGCTCGACTGACGTCCTCCAACGATGATGCGACCGCGCGGCTGAGGGCGCCGGCTCTGATCGTCGATCTCGGCGACCAAGCGCCTGCGTCGGAGGCGTCCTCGACCGCCTCGGCCGGCGGCGCCGGGCCGCCGCCCGCCTCGACCACCGCCGCCGGAACGCCCGGCGGAAACGGCGGCCTCGACCGCGACGAGCAGTTCGCCCACCGGGTCTCCGGCGCGGAGCCGGATCGCTCCGAGGCGACGCGCATCCGCAACCTTCGCGACACCATCCCGCAGGGCGCGATGATCCCCGGCGTGCTCGAGACAGCGCTCGATTCCGACCTGCCCGGCTTCACCCGCGCCGTGGTCAGCCGCGACGTACGTGGCTTCGACGGCTCGACCGTGCTGATCCCGCAGGGCAGCCGGGTGATCGGCGAATACAAGAGCGCGGCCGCGCAGGGCCAGACTCGCGCCTTCATCATCTGGACACGGATCATCCGCCCGGACGGCGTCTCGATCCAGATCGGGTCCTCGGGCACCGACCCGCTCGGGCGCGCCGGCCTCGCTGGCTCGGTCAACAATCACTTCATCGAGAACTACGGCGGCGCGATCCTTCTCTCCGTGATCGACGCGGGCATCACCTCGCTGGCGACCGTGCCCAGCACCCAGGTCGTGATCGGATCGACGACCAATTCCGGCGTCGGCGGCGTCTCCAGCTTGACCGCGCCGACCATTCCGCCAACGATCAAGGTGCCCCAGGGCGCGCCCATCCGCATCTTTGTCGCCAGGGACTTGGACTTCTCGTCCGCTGGCGGGACGGGGCGTTGAATAGCATCTCCCAGGCCCGAGGCGTCTATCTCGACGCCTACCTGCGTCCGCTGGCGGAGTGGCTCGGCAAGCCGGACGTGACGGACATCCTGGTCAATGCGCCCGGCTGCGTCTGGGTCGAGACCATCGGCGGCGAGATGCGCCGCTACGAAGCGCCGGAGCTTACGGAGACCGCGCTTTGGCGGCTCGCCGCCCAGATCGCGTCGATCGCCCACCAGGGGATAAACCGGGAAAATCCGCTGCTCGCCGCGACCTTGCCGGATGGTGCGCGGGTGCAGATCGTCGCCCCGCCCGCCACGCGCGGCCATATGGCGATAGCCATCCGCAAGCATGTGGTGAACGAGCTCAGCCTGGACGACTACGACGCGGCCGGGGCCTTCGAGACGGCGCGGAGCGTCGGCCTCTACGATCGCTCGACCGACGACGTCGATCTGGACGCCGCGCTGGAGGCGGGCGACAT
>Ga0302325_10010663_pt1 | contig 19875 bp, 15 predicted proteins | sample Palsa_T0_2_FD_201948 | JGI IMG/M metagenome (GOLD analysis project Ga0302325, IMG submission 201948) | Peat permafrost microbial communities from Stordalen Mire near Abisko, Sweden - Palsa_T0_2 | ecosystem: Environmental > Terrestrial > Soil > Palsa > Peat permafrost | place: Sweden: Abisko...
CTTCTTCGATTTTGACCCTCACGCTCTCGGCATTTCCCCATCATGCCGCGGCCAGCCCAACCACCGCCCCACCCGCAGACTCCGAAGCCCTCCGGAAGGCTGGTGGTAGCAATCTCATCTACCTCCAGTACCTCCAGCTGTTGTCGGCGCTGCTGCCTTAGGAGCACCGTACCAGTCGCAACTGAATGCGTGCAGGCTCGCCACGCTGCAGATGCAACTTTTTATCGCTTGATCAACCGGCCGGAACGGCCCGCATCTCCTGAAAGGAGAACCATTCCAATGCGCAGCATCACGCTGACCGCCCTTCTTCTGCTCGCTCCGCTCTGCGCCTTCGGTGCCGCCGCCAATCCGGTGGTGCAAAGCGGAAGGATCAACTACACCTCGAATCAAGTCACTCTCACCGGTTCGAACTTTCAGCCCGAAAAAAAAGCCCCTACCGTGCTCTTCGACGGCGCTAACCTGAAGGTCGATTCTTCCAATAACACCCAGATTGTTGCCACGCTGCCGGCCAACACGCCGGCTGGGACTTTCCGCTTGACCGTGAAGGACTCCCTTGGAAACTCCTCCAATTTCGACCTGACCTATGGCGCAGCAGGCCCACAGGGACCGATAGGTCCGGCGGGCTTCGCAGGCCCACAGGGGCTCATGGGTAACCCCGGGCCGGCAGGACCTGCTGGTCCGACAGGTCCGAAAGGGCAAGCGGGAGGCCCACTTTCCTACGCCGCATTCTATGAGTTCCTATTAGGCCAACCAGGCGTCAATGAGGATACGCCCGTCAGCGAGATCACCTTGACCAAGCCGGGGACCTACATCATTACGGGAAACCAGGTGCTTGCTAACGGGGATTCCAATTTGCTACAGGCGTCCTGCCAATTTTCGTTATCACCAAGTTTTACTCCGGCCGGGCTCAACAGTCTTCCCCAAGTCGTTGAGAACCTTCCTGGCAACGGATTCATCACCCTTCCGCTCAACGGGTTCTACACCGTCCAAACAGCGCCGGTGACACTGTACGTCTTTTGTCAGGGTGCTCCAACTTCAGACTCAGACTCAAATTCCGTGGTTTACAACGAAGGAGGGGTGCTCACTGCAATTCAGGTGCAGTAAGGACGCGAAGGTTGAACATCCGGATCCTCGCAGAGAACCGGGTACCAACCGAGAACTCGGCCAAGTTTTGCGTGAATCTTCAACTATAGGGAACAGGTATCAGTGGTCAGTGCGGCCCGGCGGAATGCCGGGCCGTGGTGTTTATGCCCCGTGAGAGACAGGGAATAGGGATTAGGAAACAGATCGGCCTTGCAGTTCCAAAATGTGCTGGGCAGTCAACATTTCTGATCCCCAGCTTACGCCACAAACGCGCTTGCTGGCTCGGCTCGAATGCTTCATTCTTAACTCCCCTCAGGAATGATTGAGGCTTGTCTGAGTTGCAGCTTTACGACTCGCAAAATCCTTATAAACCAAGGCCGAAGCTGCGACCGCCGCGACCGCGGAAAGCGCCGAGATGATCTGTGGAAGGGAGAAGTTCAACTGTAAAAGGATTCCGCCACCGAAGGCGCCGGCAATTCCACCTATCCGTCCCACCCCAAGCATCCAAGCCACCCCAGAAGCGCGCCCAAAGGTCGGGTAGGACACTGCGGCCAGGACAGGCATTGAGGTCTGGGCGCCATTCATCGCCAGACCTGCCAGAAATGTCGTCAATGTCAACGAGCCGAAAGTGCCCGTTGAGCGGGCCAGCAGCAACAACAAAACTCCGGTCAGGAAGTAGGCTGCACTTACCACGAGCGTGGAATTCACTCGGCCCATCAGCCAACCACAGAAAGCCGCGCCGATGACTCCACCAAGGGGAAACAGTGCCGTCACGATCGACGCCTGACTGATCGAGTAGCCGGCGTCGCGTACCAATGTGGGCATCCAGTTCGTCAGAAGGTAATACAGGAAGAGGCCCATAAAATAAGTCAGCCAAAGCATCAGAGTCCCAACCAGAAAGCGCGATTCAAACATGACCTTCCACGGTGCTGCTTCTCTTGCAGTGTCGTTCTCAGAGGTCATGAAAACGCTGGCTGCGGCGATTCGTCGGATGGCGTCGGTGTCCCGGCCCGCAAACTTGTTGAGCGCGGTTTTGATCTTCTCCGCCGGATACTCTTGAACAACCATGAAACTGATGGATTCAGGTAGACGAGCAAGCACCGCCGCAAGAAGGAGCGGCGCTGCCCCACCGGCGAGAAATACAGAACGCCATCCGAAATAAGGGATCAGCCAGGCCGTCAGAAAGCCCGCCGTGGAGGCGCCCAAAGGAAAGCCGCAGAACATCATGTTCAACAAAAGAGCGCGCCGCCTCGCAGGAACGAACTCAGAGGCCAACGTGGTGCAATTGGGCATCGCGGCGCCGATGCCGGTCCCGGTGATGAATCGATAGATCGCGAGTGTGTACAAGCCCGTTGCCGAAGCTGAAATCAGGCTGCCAATGCCGCAGATCGCCACCGACGCGATGAGCACGCGCTTGCGGCCGTAGCGGTCGGCCATCGGACCGGCGAAGAGTGCCCCAACAGCGAGCCCAATCAATGACGCAGCCAATACCGGGCCCAGTGCGAGTCTTGAAATGGACAACTCGCGCGTAAGGGCAGGCGCGACAAATGCCATTGTCGCGGTATGGAATCCATCCGCGACCAACACCAGAAAGCAAAAACCCAAGACCAGCCACTGGGCGCCCGCCATGGGCCGTTCACCCACAAACCGATCAACATTCAGGACGCTCTCGCTCATTTGCCGGTCGGCGAATTTCAATGTCAGGTCTCCCTTTTCCGTTGTCTCGGACGAGTTGAATGCCGCTGTCGCCCAGAGCAGATAAAAGGAATCGCCGAGAGTGTCCGTTGGGAAAGCGCGGCGTGGATCAACATTATCAGTCCCCGGCATAGTCATGACAGCGCGTGAGTGCCGGGCGATTATCGCACGGCTTGTGCAGGATTGCATATTCAGGTGATAATGCGTCGGTCGGTGAAAGATGGATAATGGATTGGCTCGCATTGGCCAAAGGGATCACTGCGCAGCGCAGAACGGCGACATATTGCGGTGGATGGCTTTGTCCGGTTGATACGGGCTGCGACGGCCACGTCAGCGCCGGCGAAACTTGTTCCCCTTCCTTATGTCACAGGCGCGACAAATTCACGATCTGCAGATCTGTGTGGGCGCATCGAATCGGTTTGTGCGCGCGGTAGCCACCGAATACGTGGAATTACTTGTGCGATTACCGGCAAAGCCGATGCACCTGCTGATCGAGTCCCTGCAGGACGACAAGAATCTGGATCAGCTGAAAACCCATGAGTATCTCAACCTTATCGCCGGCGGAAACCGACGACTAAGTCGCTTCGGACGATCCAGAAATACCTTTGCCTCTGAAGAGTCGATTATTTCCGATAGGCCATAAGAGGTTTACGGGAATCGCTAGAATTGACGTTCGTGGCGACGTCAGGCACCCTAGGAGTACCGTGACGATTGATTGCATTGAAATTGGGGGCAAGGTTGTGCTGCACGTGGTTGGCCGCATGGATGCGGAGAGTGCTCCTCAGTTTGAAGGACAGTGCGATTCCTGTATCTCAGAGGGCACGACGAGCCTTATCGTCGATTTGGGCGATCTTAGTTATGTCAGCAGCATGGGCCTGCGTTCTTTCGTTGGAGTCGCCAAGAAGCTGAAGAATAAGGGTGGAGAGCTCCGAATCTGCCGTCTGACCGGTCTCGTCCGGCAGGTATTCGAAATCACCCGGCTGAACCAACTGGTTCCGATATACGATTCAGTGGAATCGGCGGTGATAGGAGGCTGAGCGAAGGCTTGCCAGGAACACCTCAATCGTTGACGCTGATTGCAAAGCCCGAGTCGCTCGCCCCTGTGACGGAGTTCGTTCGAAAGGGCGCGCGTGAAGCGAATTTGCCGGAGCTGCAGATGCGTCAGCTCGAGCTCCTGATCGAAGAGATCGTGGTCAATATTTGGCAATATTCCTATCCTGAGAGTGCTCCAGGAACGGTAGCCGTGACCTTTTCTGTTCCCAGGCGGGGAGAGATGGAGATCGAAGTTGCCGATCAGGGTATCGAGTTCGATCCGTTGACGGCTGAACCGCCGGACCTAACGCTAGATTTATCTCAAAGACCCGTGGGAGGTCTGGGAATCTTTCTGCTGAAGTCCTTTGCGCGTTCGCTGAATTATCGCCGCCACCTGGGCTGGAACCGACTGAGCTTCGGGATCTCAGCGAATCCTTGATTCAAGGCGTGGATGTGCTTCGCGTCGCGCTGGCGTTGGTGCCGGTGCTGTTGTTCCTTGCCGCCCTGCGAGCGCTCGACAGTTACAAACTGATCTCGGTGCGCGCGGTGTTTAAGGCTCTTGCGGCCGGGGCCTTGGCTGCGTTGCTCTGCTTCACCATCAATTCGATTATTTTCCGCCAGTTTCCTGGTCACGAGGACCAGTACGCCCGCTTCGGCGCTCCGGTTGTGGAAGAGCTCGCCAAAGCTGTCTATTGGATCTTCCTGATCGCCACGGCTAGAGCAGCCTTCATGGCGGATTCAGCCATCTGCGGATTTGCGGTCGGCGCGGGATTTGCGCTGGTTGAAAACATTACTTACCTTCACCTGCTGGATGGAAGAGGGCTTGGAGTCTGGATTTTGCGCGGGTTCGGCACAGCCGTGATGCATGGAGGCGTTGCGGCGCTGGGGGCTACTCTTTCCGCCTATCTGCTTGAGAGGCGGAGTTGGCCGCGTGCGCTCCTCTTTGCGCCTGGAGTGGTGGCAGCAGTCGTGCTTCACTCGTCGTTCAATCAGAGTCTTCAGTCTCCCGTGGCATCCACGGTCGCGGCGGCCGCTGGGTTGCCACTGATCCTCGGATTCGTTTTTTACTTCAGCGAACAATCGCTGCGCGCGTGGTTGGGGGGTAAACTAGACAGCGATATCAATCTGCTTAGCGAAATTGGTTCGAAGGACTTCCAGAAGACTCGCGTCGGGGCCTACCTGATGGCTCTGCAGGAAAGTTTCTCGCCGACGGTGCGCGGCGACATGTTATCTCTGCTGCAGTTGACCAGCGAACTCAGTATGCGCGCCAAGGGCGAGCTGCTGCTTCGGGAGGCCGGCCTCGAAGCCGAACCCGATCCCGAGCTGGATGGCCTGTTCGCGGAGCTGAAGTATCTTCAGAAAAGCATCGGACCTACCGGAATGCTGGCTATTCGGCCGCTCCTCTCTCAAACACCGCGTGATCTTTGGGAGATGCATCGGCTAGCAGTCGGAGCGCGTCGAAGCGGCGTATCGGCGGGGAGGGACAGTGCCGCATAATCTGCGTATGAAACTTGCACACGGAGGTTGGACGCCGTGGATCCTCAAGGCGAGGTGACCAGTCTTCTGGTCGCCTGGGGCAAAGGCGATCAAAACGCGCTGAAGGAACTGATGCCGCTCGTCTACAACGAGCTGCATCGAATGGCGCGCCGCGCATGGAGCGTGCAGGATCAAGGCAATACTCTGCAGCCTACGGCGCTGATCAATGAGGCGTATTTAAGGCTGGCCGACGTCGAAAATGCTTCGTTTCAGAATCGCTGCCATTTCTTCGCCGTCGCTTGTACAGCGATGCGGCAGATCCTGGTCAATCATGCCCGCAGCCGTCTTGCAGGAAAGCGCGGCAGCGGTCGAGTCCCCGTCTCGCTCGACGATGTGCAGCTTGCTGTGCATCAGGAAGCTGCACAGGTGGTTGCGCTCCATGATGCACTTGAGCGTCTGCAGGCCGTTGACGAACGCAAGAGCCGAGTCATCGAGATGCGCTACTTTGGCGGCCTGAGTATCGAAGAAACCGCAGAGGCCCTGGGTGTTTCCATCATCACCGTGAATCGTGATTTTCGTCTGGCGCGCACATGGTTGATGCGCGAGATGAACGGCGAGCAGCCATGACCTTGAAGGCGGATTGGGCAGAGATTGAACGCCTGTTTCACGAAGCGGTCGATCTTCCTGTAAAGGAACGCCAGGCTCTGCTTGCCTCTGCCAGTGCCTCGGTCAGAGTGGAGGTTGAATCTCTCCTCAAGACAGAGGACGAGGTAGTTTTTGTCGCGCGCCCCGATCGTCTGGCGGCAGACTTGCTCGACCGGCCGAGTGCGCTTTCCGCCAGCGAACGCATCGGAGAATACCAAATCGAATCACTGATCACGGTCGGCGGAATGGGCGAAGTTTACCTGGCGCGCAATCGATCGGGAAGCCCGGTCGCCCTGAAGATCCTGCGCCGTCATCTTGTCTCAAGCCCGCAGGCGGTCGATCGCTTCCAAACAGAGGTGCGGGCATCCTCGGCGCTTCACGATCCAAATATCGTCACGGTTTACGAATCCGGAGACTCGCCCGCAGGCCTGTTCCTCGCGATGGAATGGGTGGAGGGACCAACATTCCGGCAATTGATGGCCAATGGCGCCGCGAAAGTCAGCGATGCCAGTGACTGGGGAGAACAGGCGGCGAGCGCCCTTGCCGCTGCCCATGCAGCGGACATCTTACATCGGGATATCAAACCGGAGAACATCATCCTTCGTAAAGATGGGGTGGTGAAGATCCTGGATTTCGGGCTGGCCCGGCTTGCCGGCCCCGTGCGCATAGAACCTGATGCGACGGGTGCGTCCGGAACGATATCGGGCACACTGTCGGGCACCCTGCTCTACATGTCTCCTGAAATCCTTCGCGGCGAGACGGCGAGCAGCGGCTCGGACGTGTTTTCGCTGGGGGCGCTCTTATACGAGCTGTGGACCGGGCAGCATCCATTTGCGGGAGAAACTCCGCTGGACGTCTTTGAGGCCATCGAGTGCCGTATGGTTACGGCGCCTTCCGCGCTACGGGCGGGCATATCTCCCGAGATTGATTCCATCATTCTTCGCATGCTCGATCGCGATCCTGCGTTGAGACCTCCCGCATGCGAAGTTCGTGAAGTGTTCAGTAGATTTTCAGCGAGAACATGAGCTCGGTTCTGGTGTGATCGGATCGATCATGCGCGGCCGCAAAGCCGGTGGAGAAGGTCGACTTCACCTGAGAGAACAGCACTAATCGGAAATCGACCTGAGCGCCTGCGTCTGCATAGCCGCTATGGTCAGAACTTGCCGGGTTCGCCGCGAGACCCCCGGTGAAAAGCGCGAGCCTCGCCCAATTGCTGTAGAGTTTTGTGGTTCCCAGATCACGGAAGTGCAGCGGCGTGAGGTCCCACTCCGCCATACCTTTCGCGAAGCTGTTTGCACCGATCTGATCAATCGTGGTGCCCGGAAAACTGTAGTATTCGCGGTAGCGGCTGATGTTGCCCTTGTCGACCCAGTTGTTGCCGAAAGCGCCAAAGTAAAAATTTGCGAAAGGATCGCTCGCATTACCAAAAGCGCCACCCGCCGAAGAGCGAATCCAGAGCGACGAGTTTCTAAGCGGGAGCAGGAATCCCCGGGCGTATTCCCCCCATACTTGAGGAAAGAGCTCGGGGAACGTCGCATTCAACTGGCCATTCACATTCCACTGCACTCCGCTCTCGTCTTCAATCGCGCCTAGAGATTTTTGCAGATTTGCGTAGGCGAGCGTTGCGGTGGCGCCTACGAACTTCGTATGCGTCGCGGTTACGTTCTGATATTCGGGCAGTCGATCCAGACCGGAATAGCCCGCCAGATTGAGAGTCAAATCGAGTGTTCGACCTGGATCGTGAATGAAAGACTTTTTCTTCTCGCCGATCAACGCAAATCCGCGGCGTCCTACTTTCGTAGGCCCGAACAGATCGTAGAAGTCGGCTCTGTTGAAGTACCCGGAGAGCATCCATTCCCAGTATTTTGCTTCCACGCCAAAATGGAATCGGTCCCTCATGGCTTGTGGCCCGGGCGAATAAGACAATGTGGTAGTGATATGGCTGAGTCCCAGACTGTCTCCGAAGTCGAAGCGCACTCCCCCGGCCTTCTGGTCCTCATAGCCCTGCGGGATGGGATAAATCGATTGCAGCTCAATATGGCGCAGGGGGCGGTAGAAGCCGGCGTAAGTGCGCAGGCTCAGATCATCTATTTTGTTGCGTGAAGGAAGATTCCACGATTTCAGTTCAGGGTATTTCTCGATCACCGATTGTCCCAGATACGGAATGGCGTTGACGTCCTCGATCACATGAACCGGCAAGTTCACCAGCCGGAAACCTCTCGATGAATACTCGAAGGCACTTAGACTGCCGTCGGGGAGCAGCACAGGCCGGAAGAGCCCGGTTTCGGAGTTGGTGAGCGCATCAAGCTTTTTCGTCTCCAGGTCGAAACGAAACAGATTGGACGCGCCCGTCAGATAGGAGGATCCAAACAGGTACCGTCCATCGGGCGAAAAGACAAAGCTGTCTGGTGAATTGAACTGGAAGTCATGAAGGACTTCGTGATTCGTTCTTCCCGCCAGCAGATCTTCCGTCTGATACCGGACGAGTCGCTGGGTTCCAGTCTCATCGACGAACGCGCCGGTCAGTTGGGAACCGTCAGGAGAGAGATCGAGATTGAAAAAATCGGAGGCGTAGGGAAGGGTATAGAGCGTGCTCAACGATTTGTGATCAGCCCCAAGCCGAATAATGCTGGAAAGGCCATTGTTATGTCGAACTCCCCACAGAGAACCGTCCTTGCGACAGAAGACGAGGTCGCCCAATCGCACGTTTCGCCCGATCGTTGATCTCTTGCGAGAGTTCAGATCGAAGACATTGAGACTACGCATGCCGCTCGTGTTATTGGTCGTAAAGTAAAGTCGGCGACCGTCGGGATCGAAGGCGAGCGAAGTCACATCGTAAATTGCACCGCCGCGCACATCGGTCAAATGTTCCACCCGCCCAGTGTCGAGATGGATCGCCGCGAGATAAGGCATGGGACCGGTATGACGGACGGCTACGTAGATCACGTTCGCCTTGGCATCGTAGTAGCACCGTGAGACCGATCCCAGGATCTTTGGCGAGATAGCCTTGACCGGGGTGACCGGATACTGCCGGATCGTTTTCAGATTTGCTTCCTGCCACTCCCGCTCGGAAGCAATCCATTTGTGCCATTCGTCTCGAAGCGAAGTTCCATAGATTTTGCGGAATTGACTCTCGAAATAGGCATCGCCCTTATCGGTACGGACAATCCATGCGGTGAGCTTCTCTGGACCGTATTGGACTGCCAGATAGTTCATGAAGCGCGTCCCATACAGGTACGAATTCGCGCCCACCTGGAAATCGGCAGAGGTCCCTTCCGACTCGAGACCCACCAGGTCGTAGATATATCGGTGGTCGCGCACCATGGCGCGGAACATCATCTCGTCATAGCCGCCCAGCGCGCGTCCAAATCCGCCGCCCAACCACGTTTCCATGAACACTGCCGCGCCCTCGTGGAACCAGCGAGGGGAGTACACGCGCGGGCTGCCTAAAAAGCTGAAGGGAATCGAAATTGGATCGTCGGTATTCGGCATGATCTTCCCAAAGAAAATCTTCCGAAACATCGCGTCGCGCGGGGCGGCCTGGTCGCCCATTACGATGTGCATCAGCTCATGCCGCGACATCAGCCCCATGCGCTCGGCCGAAGGCAGAGTTTCAAAGACGAGATTGAAAGGCTCAATACCGATCTGAATGAAATCTGTGGGGACCGTCCCGGCGCCTCCGTATCCGGAGTCATCGAAATCCTGAATCAAGACGGTTATTTTCCCGTTCGGCACGTATCCAAATTTGTCTCGATAGAATTTCGCGGCGTTTTCCAGCGAGCGGATCAGCAGCGGGGCGAGATATTCGTGCTCCGGAGAGTAGTAGACGATGCGGAACTGCTTGGTCTCCTGCGTGTAGAGGTGCGGCTCTGCTTGGGCCCGGAGGCCGCACAAGCCCATACAGAGCATCAGAGAACAAATGACGCTGGAGCCGATTGATTTTTTCGGGGGCCGGATTCTGCCCCCGCCTGGATTTGGATCCATCAACGAATCTCGAGCGTCGGCAACGAAAGGGTCCCGGGGGAGGGAAAGGTTGCAATCAGCAAGGCGCCTGCATACTGCAATGTTCTTATTGTTTAAACATTGCCTGAAGCTGACCGCTATTTAACTGGTACAGCTGTCCGTTATTCATCTGGTACAGCTGGCCATTGTTCAGCTGAAGCATCTGGCCACTCTTTAGCTGAAACATTTGGCCGTTACTCAACTGATGAATCAACTGGCCATTTTGCAACTGCATCATTTGACCGCTCCTCAGCTGATACATCCCGCCGGTCGCAAGTTCATGCATTTGGCCGTCTTTCACTTGGTACAATCGGCCGTTCTGGAGCTGGAGCATCTGACCGGTTTTCAACTGGAGCATCTGGCCGTCTTTCAATTGCATCAACTGGCCGTCCCTCAGCTGAAACATCTGGCCATTGCTTAACTGGAAGATCTGGCCGTTTTGCAGTTCGGGGATTTGATGGTTCTTCATCGCCTCCGCGGTGGCCGTCATGGCGACCGGTGCGGCGCCCGGCGTGACCGATGCGTCCGATGGCTGCTCAGCGCGGTACACTTTGCGCTCTCCGATGGCGCCTTGTCCGTCGCGTCCCGAAGCCGGTGGATAGATGCCAAGTGAATAGATCAGACCTCCGGCCAAAACAACCGCAGTCCCCCCGAACAGTGCCAGTCTCTTCGCATTCATCTTCTGTTTCCCCCTTCGCCCGATTCTTAGCGGCATCGCAAGTCTGTAGTGCCCGCTTGTTGTAGATAACAACAATGCTGCGGGTTTCGTATCATCGGTAGAAAGATTTTTTCGATCGTAACAGCTGTTTTGGGATTCTGACCACATTTCTTTGCCATTGTCCCTGGCAGCGCCCTTTCCGGCACGAACGAGCCGATGCGGAAAATCGTAGCAGCGGGTAACAGCAAGTTGGGACAGCTTTCTCGATCAACGACATACATCCAGCTCGAAAGCTGATTTCAACCGAACCAAAGTGCGGTGAGATAGGTACCGACATCCGCGGTTTTTCAAAGTTCAATCACCCCGCCCACCGATGCCTCAATCTACGCTTCGCCACACACCTCACGATGTGCCACGCAGGACTAGAGGTCAGGATGGATTCGCTATTTCCTTTCCTGCAGGGCTCTTACATCCCCTACAACATGTCGGTTTATCCCGGCGCACGGAGGTTAACCGTCGATCCGGACAGAACTCAAAAAATCGGATAATGTACGGATCGATACGAAGAACTCCGGACTCGGACGAGCGGATTGGCGAAGCTATTCGAGAATCGCTCGAGAGTGCTTCGTATAATGTGGCTTCAAGGCCAGCCCGAAACTGCATACACCCTGGGCGTTGCACCGCGTTCGACCGCCAAAATTCAAGCGCGTGCTTCCAGCGAGCTGGCATTGCATGATGGATAAACCCATGACGAATGTGCCCAACCGTTTGGAACCGCGCTGGCCTGCAATGCTCGCCCTTCTCGCGGTGGGCGGATTGCGCCTCGCCCTGCCGGAATCGCTATCGGTAGGTCCTGATTGGCTTCTCCTCGCGGTCGTTGGAGGGTTGTTGATTCCTACCATCTGGGCCCAGCGACGCGGATTGGATAATTTCAATAAGATTCTGGGGTACGTGTTGACCTCCATCGTAACGGTCGATATGGTCTGGTCACTTGGTCTGCTGCTCGCGGCGCTACCCGCACATAAAGAATCGCCTCTGGACCTGTTGCGCTCCGCATCTGCATTGTGGATTACGAACATCCTCGTATTCGCATCATGGTATTGGCGGCTTGACGCGGGTGGCCCCCGCGCCCGCGAGTTACGCGGCGTCCACACCGACGGAGCCTTTCTGTTTCCGCAGATGACGCTGAATCGTCAGGCAAAGCGTGATATTGGTCAGCAAGGCTGGAGCCCCGGTTTCGTGGATTACTTGTTTCTAGCTTTCAACACAAGCACAGCATTCTCGCCGACTGACTCTCCGGTTCTGTCGTCCTGGGCCAAGCTCTTGATGATGATTCAGGCGCTCATCTCGTTTGCGACCGTAGTTCTGTTGGCAGCGCGGGCCGTAAATATTCTTTAGAATCCACCGTGGTGGAACAGTAATCCGAAACTCCTCCTTGCGGGATTGAGACGATAGGTTCGCCCAGGCGGACAATTTCCAACTTTGCAAGTTTGGGACGTGACCCCCGATCCAGACAGGACCCGAAAATCGCCCCTGCAGAAGAACGAGTTGGCGGGGCATGAGCGAATGCGCCCGCAGTTCGTCTAACTAAGTAAGCCCGCTAGCGAGCGGGTTTTCAAACGAAGAATTGCAGGAGGTGCGATGGCAAGAAGAAGACAAGGCCCAGCTGCCGTGAGGTTCGTCGCGCTGGTTCTCTGTGCGGCACTCTTCGCCTGGGGACTGCACGGCAAACTCTCCGACTATAAGGCGCCAAATCACTCTCATCCCAAATCGGGTGTAAAGCTGATCCAGGACGATCAGACGCGGCGGCTCGCAGTTTCCGCGCCGGCCGCACCTCGCAGCTCATTTCTGAACTCTGCCGACCTTGCGGCAGTTTATTCTCAACCGCGATTGATCGTGGGCAGAATCCAGCAGGTGCACAAGCCGGCACCCGATTCCGCTCCCTCCCACACGTACGCGCTTCGCTTCAGACCTCCTCCTTCTACGGTCTAACGCCCTGGTCCTGCCGCTTCAAAGAGAGCCGCAATCAAACAGCCAGGCCCTCCGTCCGTGGGCTTTCCGTAAGCCCGGTTCTTCTGCCATGCACGGGCTGAGCCGGGAGAGGAGTCTTCCATGAATCTTGCGTCATTATTGCTGACTACGAGCGTCGTTTTTCCCATTCTGGTTTCCTATCTGGTTGCTGTGCGGTATCTCGAGCATCGCCACGGAGCAGCGGGAAGGTTCGGCGTTATCCGTAGGCGCTGGCTCGAGCAGCGAGTCACGGGGAGCCGGCTGCGGTGGATCAAGGCCGATGAACTGAAGCGGTTGATCGATGCCGATCCTGATCTGGTGGTGTTTCATCTTCTCGACGACGATTCGGCCGCGGCGGGGTCGAAGCGGTTCGAAACTGAGATTGGCATCACGTTGCCGCAACTCGAGGAGGCTCTGCCGTGGATGCCGCGCGGTACGCGGTTCGCTGTTTACCGGGTGGACGGCATCGCGCCCGAGTTGGCGCAAAGGCTATCCGACATGACTCGGGAACGCCAGGTGCTGTTGCTGGCGGGAAGGTTTTCGCAGCCGTCCGAGCGGTTTGATGGGCGCTTGGCGGCCCAGACACTCAGTTAAAAGCAAGTACGGGAAGCGTGCTGTTGGTAATGGAAGACTGTGCCAATCACTACCTGTGCCCAGTGCAGCCGCGCGGCACATACATCTCGTGCGGCGGTGGGGGACAGACCGGAGCACCATGGATCTGCTCGCGCCATTGCTTCACAAAGCGGTGGTTCATAATTATTCACCCGGACCTGAACGAAGATTTCATTGAAATACATCTCGAAAGGTATCGTTGCGATGCTTTGGCGAGGAGGAGTGGAACGTGCCTCTGATGCGATTTGCTGGCTGCTTCCCGCTGCGGGTGTTTGAGATTCAACGCGGTTTGGCACAGTGACAAACCAGCAGCTCGGAATCAGAAGCATCGTGGCCCAGAGCCGAACCGGGCAGCTAAATAAGATATTGAAGGCGCGCGATCTGAACCGCGAGATTCAGCGCATCTCTTCGCACCCCGAGGACGTCGCCGCCATTTGTTACACTCCCATTGCGGCCGATCATTCAGAAAGTGAGAACCTGCCGCCTGAGAATCGATGCGGAAACCCAAAGGAATGAAAAGCGCGAGCCCTGTGAACGATCTGTTGCGAAACATCGCGCATGAGCGGATCAAGAAACGCGCCATCGCGAATCACGGTGTGCTCAACGAAGCCTATCAATACGCCAAGCCGAGTTCCTTCTCGCGCGGCATGCGGGTCGACCTGAACGGGCTCGCCATACTGCTCATTTCCGGCACCGCGTCTATCGACGAGAACGGCAATACAGTGCATGTCGGAGATTTTCGAGCGCAGATGCGAAGGACACTCAGCAACATTACAGGCCTGCTGGAGAGCGAAGGATGCACCTGGCACGACATCGTGCGCACCACCTGCTACCTGCGCGACATCGATCGTGACTATGAGACCTTCAATGAAGAACGCACCGCGTTCTATAAGGAACATGGCCTTGATCCTCTGCCTGCCTCAACAGGCATTCAAGCTCATTTGTGCCGCCCAGAATTGCTGGTGGAGATCGAGGCCATCGCCATGTTTTTAACCGGCGAGCGCAGCCCGTAGCTGGAACCTTTTCCTCCCCAAGCTCGATCCGGCGCGCGACAAGCTTGACAGAGCGACGGGAAAAAGCAAACAATCCTGTGCATCGGAAGCAAGTGCCTTGGCAGCACGGCGCCAATCGATTCCCCCCTGAAAGCTTAATGGCAAATGAGAATTGAAAAGGGACCTGTCGTGAAGCTGAATGGTATCGTTATCGCCGTAGCAGGAGCAATCCTCGCAATGCTTTTGCACGTGGGCGATCAACCGTGGCCGGCTGTCATCGCCGCGGAAATCAAGCCCGCTGCAATCCTCATCGACTACCCTCAAAACAATTCCGTCTTTCCTCCCGAGATCACTCCACCCACATTCATCTGGCGCGATGGCGCTGAACGCGTAAATCGTTGGCGAATCGAAGTAATATTCAGCGATGGTTCATCGCCGATTCGCGTCGAATCGCCAGGTCCACCAATCAGCATCGGCGAAATCGATCAGCGCTGCATCTCTGCGCGCAATGAATTGCCGAAACTAAGTCCCGAACAAGCCGCCGCCCACACGTGGATCCCCGATGAAAAGACCTGGCAGCGAATCAAGCAGCATTCCGTGTCCAGTACGGCGCACATCACCATCAACGGCTTTGCGTCAGAAGATCGATGCCATCCCGTCTCCGTCGGCCAAGTTGCTATCTCCACATCGAAAGATACAGTCGGCGCGCCGATCTTCTATCGCGATGTCCCGCTGATGCCGTCCGAAACCGAAAAAGGCGTCATTAAGCCGCTCGCGCCTACAGCAATCCCGCTCATCCAATGGCGTCTTCGATCCATCGATCAACCGCAGAGCCGCGTCGTTCTTGAAGGCATGCACACCTGCGCCAATTGTCATTCGTTCTCGCGCGACGGCAAAACCTTCGGCATGGATATGGACGGTCCGCAAAACGACAAAGGTCTGTACGCGCTGGTGTCGCTCAAGCCGCAGACGGAGATTCGCAGCCAGGACATGATCTCCTGGAATCCGACCGGCGATCGTCAATTCGCGTTCAATCGCGTTGGATTTATGTCCCAGGTCTCGCCAGACGGCCGATACGTGTTGACCATGGTGACTAGCGCGGAACGGCCATCGGAGAACAACTACTACGTCGCCAACTTTCTCGACTACAGATTTCTCCAGGTCTTCTATCCCACGCGGGGGGTTTTGTACTGGTACGATCGCACCACCGGCGAGCGGCATCCGTTGCCCGGCGCCGATGATCCCAATTACGTACAAGCCAACGGCGTGTGGAGTCCCGACGGAAAGTACATCGTGTTTATCCGGGCGAAAGCACAGGATCCGTATCCGCCCGGCCGGCCCATCGCGACACATTCCAACGACCCAAACGAAAGTCAGATTCAATACGACCTGTATCGCGTTCCATTCAACGACGGCAAAGGCGGCAAAGCCGAACCAATCGATGGCGCGTCAGCGAACGGGATGAGCAATTCGTTCCCAAAAATATCGCCGGACGGCAAGTGGCTCGTATTTGTACAGGCGCACAATGGCTTGCTGATGCGGCCCGATGGCCAGTTGTATATCGTGCCGGCCGATGGCGGAACTCCGCGGAAAATGCGCGCCAACATGTATCCCATGAACTCCTGGCACAGTTGGTCGCCCAACGGCCGATGGCTTGTGTTTTCATCCAAGAGCCGAGGGCCGTATACGCGCATGTATCTGACGCACGTGGACGCTGACGGCGACGACAGTCCACCGATCTACATCGACAACCCCACCGCGGCGAATCGCGCCGTGAATTTGCCGGAATTCGTGAACATTCCACCCGATGGTCTGGTGAAAATCAATACGCCGGCTGTGGAGATGTATACGCAGTTCGACCACGCCGTCGAGTTGGCCGAGAAAGGGCAAGAATCGGCGGCAATCGCAGAATGGATCAAGCTCAGGAATGACAACCCCGATAATGCGCGCATCGCGAATAATCTTGGCGTCGTGTTGACGCGAACCGGCAAATACGACGAGGCCGTTCCGCAGTTTCAGAAGGCCCTGGAATTGAATCCGCAGTACAACCTAGTCCACGTAAACCTGGGGCGTGCGCTGATCGGCACCGGACAGACCGACGCCGCTGTGGCCGAGTACGAGAAAGCGATCCAGTTTTATCCAGACTCGGCAGACCTGCACAACAGTCTTGGTAGCGCGCTTGAACAACAGGGCCGCGTTGACGACGCAATCACGCAATTCAAGGCGGCGATTCAGATCGATCCCAAGCTCGCAGATGCGCATAACCATCTCGGTCTAGCGCTGCTCTCGAAGGAACAAGCGGAAGCGCAGGCCGCAGCAGAACAGGAATTTAGAACTGCGATCACGCTCAAGCCGGATTTCGCAGATGCGGAGAACAATCTGGGCACTCTCTACGGCCAGCGAGGGAACGATGCTGCAGCGGAGCAAATGTTTCGCGAGGCAGTCAAAAGCGATCCCGCATTTCCACGAGCTCTCGTAAATCTGGCGGCAACGCTGGCAAGCGAGTCACGTTTCTCCGAAGCGGATAAAGTGGTGCAGCAGGTTCTGCACATGGACCCCGAAAACAAGGACGCTCTTCAGCTTCAGGCAATGCTGAAGGGGCAAGGAAGCCGATAAAGCGGCGCTAGGGCGTCAAAGAAAACGGGCGGTCCTTCAACAGGCCGGCGCCTTCGCGAAATTGGCTGGGTCACGAAAAGCGTCTGCGAGCTTTCAACTATCGGAAGAACAACTCTCAGTTTCCAGTCCGATCCCTGCATTGCGGGGCGGGACAACGTTGCGAGAAGCTTTAATGCGTTGCTACCGTTTCCAAGTATCACCCGCTATTGTGTGCAATTGTGCCCAGTCAGGCTCAATTAGAGCGCCTACTCTGTGGGCAATGATGAGGAGATCGAATAAGGCAACGTCGCCGCGATTGAAGGCCAGGAATCGCAGGCGTCTACACACTTGGCCACTTAAGCGTCCGCGATGGCGGTTTGGCGAAAACGAGGCATAACCAAAGGCGAAAACGGCATGTCCAATTGACAGAGGACCTGCGTACCAAGAATCAATGGGCTCAGGGGGAGACTGAATGTGGTTGCGCAGTTTAGTTTTCGCTTCCGTGGGTCTGCTTGTCGGTCGTACTCCACTTGGCGCCCAGGCTCCCAATTTTTCTTCTCAAGAACGACAATCCCTCGTAAGAACCCAGACCAATGCCGTGGCTGTGGATGTCGTGGTGACCGACCACAGCGGTAAACCGGCACTTGGCCTCAGCAAACGAGATTTTGACTTAACCGAAGACGGCAAGCCACAAGCGATTGATTTTTTCGAAGAACACTCGGTCACCGGCGCGCCTGCTGCCGCGCTGCCCAAGTTGCCGCCGCATGTATTCTCCAATCAGCTTTCGACCTCTCAGGCTGATTCGGTGACCGTGCTCCTTCTTGATAGTCTCAACACTTCGGAGGCGAACCAGGCCAACGTTCACAAACACGCCGTTGATTTCCTAAGAAATCTCCATCCCAACGGAGCGATAGCCATCTTCAGCATTAATACAAAGCTCCATCTTCTGCAGGAATTCACTTCGGACACTTCTCTACTGATTGCCGCTGTCAACAGCAAGGCTGCCGCACCTGGGACCACGATGGATTCCCGCACCCGCGACGACGATCTTCGCGACAAGGAAGAAATTTCCATGGCTTTCCATGCGGATCACCCGGAGGCCGCAGAGGCCAATGCGAGGTCATTGGCCGAGCAAGCCGGCAAACAAGCTGGGGTGCGGACTTCCCTGACGTTCATGGCGCTACAGCAGCTCGCCCGATCTCTTGCCGCGATTCCGGGCCGCAAGAACCTTATTTGGTTTGCGAGCACTTTTCCACTTTCTGTCTTCCCCGATGGTTCAACGCGCGCGGAGCTCAGCAACGGAAGCGAAATTCCCGATGCTCTCCGCGAGACGGTGAATCTTCTCGCACAGGCCAGAGTCGCCATCTATCCCATGTCGGCCCAGGGCATCCTCGTCGATCAAACCATGAATGCAGATTCGGGCGGTCAACCGGAGGGAGACCCTTTTGCGACGAATCCGCTCCAGCAGACCTCAGCGAATGCCGCAAATACTGCCTCCATGGAACAGTTGGCCTCGGATACGGGCGGAGAGGCCAACTACTCCACCAATGACCTGACGAAAGCGATGGCTCAAGCCATTCAGAACGGAGCCCACTACTACACGCTGGTATACACGCCGACCAACACCAAAATGGACGGCAAATTCCGCCGCATCGAGGTCAAACTAATACAAGGCAAATCTACTCTGGCTTACCGGCGCGGCTATTACGCCGATAACGGCGCAGCACCACAAAGTGCTCAGACCACTGATCCGCTGGCGCGGTTCTTGGTGCCTGGCCTGCCAAGCTCCACGCAAATCATTTATCAGGTCCGCGTGGTTCCGTCTGCTGTGCAGCCTGCACCGAATGGGGTGCGAGCTGGCGGCAATGCGAAGCTCGCCGACCCTCTCATCCGCTACCGGATAGACTTTGAAATACCGGCGAAGGATGTGAGTTTGCAGCCAGGGCCGAATGGGACCCACACCGGCAAGATCGAAGTTGCGCTTGTCGCCTACGATCGTAAAGGGAAAGAACTGAACTGGACTGCCGGATCAATGATGGAGAGTCTTGATGCAGCGTCGTATGCACGTGCAGAACAATCTGGTATACCGGCGCATTTGGAAATCGACCTCCCCAAGCTCGATGCATTCGTGACAACTGGAGTCTACGACTGGGGCTCCCAAAGGATTGGAACACTTGAAATACCAGTGAACTATGCTGCCGACTCGCTTGCATCTGGTCAACCTGCAAGCGAATGTTGTTCTGCCACGGTGTCTGCTGAGGTGCCCACCGCAGCAACGGAAGCGGCACCGCAGCCCAGGCCGGCCGATACTACCCCGGTGCTGGTCCACAGGCCAGAGCCTAAAGCGTCGAATTTGGTGACCCCGGAAGGCCATATCCATCTTGACGTCGTGGTAAGCGATTCTGCAGGCAAGCCAGTCAGCGGCCTCCAACCATGGGATTTCAAGCTGTTGGATAACGGCTCGCCGAGAAAGATCTTGTCCTTCCGCTCTTTCGATGGAGTCGCTGTCAAGCCTGATCCACCTGTCGAGGTGATTTTGCTCGTCGACACGGTAAACCTGCCTTTCCAGCAGGTAGCATTTGTGCGCCAAGAGCTTGAGAAGTTTTTGCGTACGAACGGCGGCCATCTGACGCAGCCCGTTTCCCTCTTTCTGCTTACAGATAACGGATTGCGCGTGCAGCCCCGCCCTTCGGTGGACGGGAATGCGCTGGTGGACGTCGTGCATCAGGTCAACGGCAATATCAGCACCATCAACTCTGCCATGGGAAGCGATGGCTATCTGGAACGCGTTCAGTTGTCGGTGCGCCAACTAACAGCCATCGCGGAGAACGAAGCAAGAAAGCCGGGTAGAAAGCTACTCATCTGGCTGGGGCCAGGCTGGCCGATGCTGGACAGACCCGCGGATGGGTTTTCCGACAAGGATCAGCGCAGATACTTCGATACCATCGTCGAGCTTTCTACGCAATTGAGAGAGGCGCGGATCGCGCTCTACAGCGTGACGCCCCTCGACTCATCGGTGGGAAGCGGCAGTTCCAATCTTCTCTATCAAGCTTTTTTGAAGGGAGTGCAGTCGGC
>Ga0302325_10010664_pt1 | contig 19874 bp, 21 predicted proteins | sample Palsa_T0_2_FD_201948 | JGI IMG/M metagenome (GOLD analysis project Ga0302325, IMG submission 201948) | Peat permafrost microbial communities from Stordalen Mire near Abisko, Sweden - Palsa_T0_2 | ecosystem: Environmental > Terrestrial > Soil > Palsa > Peat permafrost | place: Sweden: Abisko...
GGTACCGCGACCCTGGCCGGCACACCCCGCGACAGGAACGTGGAACTACGCGTCCTCCCGCCTTTCCCCCTCGGGCGGCTATCCGGGGTGGACAGCTAAGCGGCGCTGCCTTCGGCAGCTTGCCGGTCGACAGGATCGCGCATTTTGGCTCGCAGCAGTTGCAGGTCCTCGGGGCCGAAGCCGTGATCGGTCAGCCACCGGGCGACTCCGCCGTAGCGAGACCCCATCTGCTCAAGGAACGCGGCCATCGTCTCCGCCCGCACCCGGTGCGATGCGGCGGGCTTGCTGTCGATGTCCCTGGCGTAGGTCCGGGACCTTCGCAGGCGGGCCATGATGGCGTCAGTGCGCTCTCCCGACGCGGCGTAATCGTCGACCACGTCCTGCGTGCGGACTCCGGCGACGGTGAGCGCGAGGGCCACCACCACGCCGGTCCTGTCCTTGCCCGCGGCGCAGTGGACCAGCGCCGCGCCTTCAGAGTGCCCGATGCTGCGCAGCGCGGCCACCACCTGATCGGGACGGTCTTCCAGGTAACCCAGGTAGTGCCCGCAGACAGGATCATCCGGGTACCGCGACTTATCGTCCTTGGCCTTGGTGAGCAGCGCTTCGGCGATCATGTCGGTGTTGGAGCCGACCTCCGGAAGCACCGGGTGGTGAGCATGGCGCACGCCCGCGATGGCATCCAGCGGCGCCGGGCCCTCTGATCTCACCTCGTTGGAGCTGCGCAGGTCCACAACCGTGGTCACGCCGATGTCGCGCACCAGCTTCGCGACGTCGGAAGGCGACAGTTCTTGCAGGTTATCCGCACGTAGGAGCCGGCCTGCCACGGTTCGCACGCCATCGGAGGTGGGCAGGCCCCCTAGGTCACGCACGTTGACCGCACCCTCAAGCTCAATCCACGCCATGACAACACCATGGCAGATGGAGCCGCCGGCCCGGCAAGGTGGTGCCCGGCAGGTGATCTTCCGCGGCCGGCGAGGTGGCTTGCGGTGCGACCAAAGTGGGGCATACTAAGGGACAACCATGACGCCGCCCAGACTCCTGCGGCCCGCCGCTAGGTCGATGCTGGCCCCGCATTTCCTTGGATGATCTAAGGAAGAGGCCCCCTGACAGCATCCGGCTGAGATCCTCGCCTTCGCTGCCGGGCAGGAGTCCTCATGATGTGGCTCAGTTCCCCCTCCCCTCCGCGCCTTCTCAGGTCTGCGGTCGGCCGGGTCGTGATAGAAGTGGATGTCGGTACGGCGACGACGACGGTGTTCATCAGCGGTGAGCTCGACCTGGCGACGATGCCGTTCGTTTCCGAGCAACTGACACTGGTCCTGGAAACCAGGCCCGAGCGGCTCGTGCTCGACCTGACCCGGACCGGCTTCCTTGACTGCGGCTCCGCTCGGATGATCGTCGGGACGGGCCGGTCGCTGCCGCCCGGCCAGCGTCCGGTCATCCGACGTCCGAGCCCGGGCGTCCGGCGGATTCTCGAGCTCACCGGACTTGATGCTCACTGCGAGATAGAGGCATGAGGCGTGGGTAGTAACCGGACGGCACCTCACGAGGGCGACGAGACATTTCCGGGAGAAGGTAGATGAGCAGCGTCTCGATACAGGATGTACGGCACGCGCTGAACGAGCTCGGCCGGCTGCGCTTCGGTGAGATGCGGGTCGAAGATGCGATGTACCAGGTCGTCCAGACCACGCACACGATCTTTTCCGTGGACGGCGCGGGCCTGATGCTAGCCAACGCCGAACACCACCTGCTGAACGCCGCGGTATCCGACGTCCGGATGGGTCACCTGGAGGAACTGCAGATACGCCACCAGGAGGGTCCGTGCATCTCGGCCTTCGACGACAAGCAGCTGGTCCGGGCCGAGGACCTCACACATGAGATGCGCTGGCCGTCGTTCAGCAAGCATGCGGTCGCCCGCGGGGTACGGGCCGTGCTCGCCAGCCCCATCCCCTACAACCAGGACGCCGTGGGCGTCGTCGCGGTGATGTCAGAGCAGAGCCGTCCCTGGTCCGCTGAGGCCGAGCTCGGGTTGCTGGCGTTTACTGATCTCGCGGCGCTGCTCATCGCCACGATGCTGATGGGCGAGCAGCAGACCGAGCTGGCCGGGCAGCTGCAGTCGGCGCTGAACTCCCGGGCCATTATCGAGCAGGCCAAGGGGATCCTCATCGGCCGCCAGGGGATCTCCGCGCATGCCGCCTACCAGCAACTACGGGCGCAGGCCCGGTCTGAGCGACGTAAGCTCGCGACGCTGTCCGCCGAGCTGGTGCGCAGCGCGGTCAGCCAGTCGGACGGGTCGTCCTGAAAGATCCGCGGCGGTCAGGTGAAAATGGCCGCGTCGCGCAGGTTTACCCGAAGCGATCTGCGGCCCAGGAAGTGATGCAGGACCAAGGCCGCCCAGAGCCCCGCGGTTGCCAACGAAGCCGATGCCCGTCATCGCCTTACGACATGCGTTGAAAGGCCCTCTGACCGCATCGGCGGAATCGGAAGTTCGCCACCAGCGGCTAGAGGAAATCATGATCATACTCGGGATTATTCTGCTGATTATCGGCTTCGTAGCCAAGATTGCTATCGTCTGGGCGATCGGCATCATCGTTTTGGTGCTTGGCCTGATAGCCATCCTGCTTGGCTCGCTCGGCCACGCCATCGGCGGTCGCAGGCACTATTGGTAGCGCGCAGTAATGCGGGGCGGCGCACCGCGATACGGAGCGCCGTACCCCGCACCCTGCCTGGGTCCCGCGCCTTTCTGGGCCTGAGTAAGACGCCGCGCGTTATCGGCGCGGCGTGCTATCGGCGCCGGACCCAGGCGCTTCCTATGCCCGCCTGATGCAGGGCCAGGCAGACCAGTCCGAGAAGCAGCAGGTCGGTGACGGAGAACCACGCGTTGGTTGCGGTGCCCGTGGCATTGATAATCCAGGCGATGCCGAAGAGGATCGCCGCGATGATGGCTAGCATGCCGCTCTGCTTCCCAGCTTGCGCGCCGTTAATCGGAACGGCGCCGACCCGGGAAGCCGTCATTCGCGGCCGGCTCAAATTCCTGCGGAAAGTGTCCGAACGACCATAGCGCGCGGTGTCCTGTACGTGCTCATCGGCGGGCTCGCCGTCCAGATCGCCGTCGGCCACTCCCGTCAGCAGGCCGATCAGACCGGCTGAAATTCGCGATCGGCGCCGGTGCCCCGCAGTCGAGCGACAAGCTGGCGCAAGGAATTCCTGAAGGGAATGCAACTCGGGCAGCTGCGGGCCCGTGACCGCCGGATCGTGACCTGGCTCGGCGAGGCCGGCGGGATTGCGCGCGGGATAGTGTTCGGTGCCGTAGGTGTCTTCGGCGTCATCGCCGCGGTCCTGGCCAAGCCGCAACAGGCCAAGGGCGTCGACTCCGCACTGCGCGCCTTGGCCGCGACGCCGCTGGGTCCCTGGCTCCTGGTCCTGGTCGCGCTGGGCCTGATGATGTTCGGTGTTTTCTCGTGGTGCGAAGCGAGGTGGATCAGGCTGTAGCCGATGGCTGGGCCCGGTCAGTCGCCCCAGATGTCGTGCGCGGTTTCCACGATCAGGCGGAGCTTGGCGACCTGCTGATCGTAGGTCAGGGCGTTGCCCTCGACGGTCGAGGAAAACCCGCACTGCCCGGACAGGCAGATCTGGTCAAGCGGGACGTACTTGGCGGCCTCGTCGATGCGCCGCTTGAGATCGTCCTTGGACTCAAGCTCCGGGCGCTTGGTGGTAACCAGTCCGAGCACGACCATCTTGTCCCGGGGGACGAACCTCAGCGGCTCGAAACCACCGGACCGCTCGTCGTCATACTCCAGGAAGAAGCCGTCCACGTTCAGTTCTGAGAAGAGCGCCTCGGCTACGAAGTCGTAGCCGCCGGAGGCGGCCCATGAGGACCGGAAGTTGCCCCGGCACAGGTGCGTGGTGATCGCCATTCCGGTCGGCTTGTCCTTGACCGCCGCGTTGATCTGCTTGATGTACCGCAGGTGCATGTGCTCGGCGTCCTCGCCGCGTTCGCTGATCTCGGCTCGCTGGGCGGGGTCGTTCAGGTACGCCAGGGACGTGTCGTCGAACTGCAGGTAGGTGCAGCCAAGTTCGCCCAGCCGCCGGACCTCCTCGGCGTAGGCGGCGGCCAGGTCAGTCCAGAACTGCTCGAGGTCCGGGTAGACCCCGGGGTCGAGCATGGCCGGTCCGCCCCGGTAGTGCACCATATTCGGCGACGGGATCGTCTGCTTCGGCACGGCCGTGGTGACGTGGGACTTGCCGAACGTGAAGTCCTCGCCGAAGATGGTCCGCTCGAGCCTGACCTTGCTGCCGACGTGCAGGGCGGCCGGGGTCCACTCGATGGTGCCCGACGGGTTGGTGAACTTCACCGCCAGGTTGCCCGGGGCCTTGGAGACCCCGCCGAGGGCGTAGATGAAGTCCATGTGCCACGACGCCCGGCGAAATTCCCCGTCGGTAGCGGACTGCAGGCCGACCTCCTCCTGCATCCGGATGGCCCCGATGATCTCCTCGTCCTCGACGGCCCGCAGGTCATCCGCCGTGATCCGGCCGCCTGCGAAATCCTCACGCGCCTGAAGGAGCCGTCGCGGGCGCAGCAGGCTGCCGACGTGGTCGGCCCGGAACGGCGGGCTGGTTCTGCGGGACATTGACTGACCCCTCCTCCTCGAGTGCCTAACTCAACACTTAGCAGATCGGGCGAACCAGGCGTTAGTCAGGCCAGCTGGTAGCAGACCGTGGTTATCAGCATCACGCGAGGTGCCTTAGGTAAATAGACGACTCCTAGCTCATTCCAGTAGTGTCTCGATTACTTGCGCAACGCAACTATCGGTGGCAATGTTCGGTGGATGATCTCTGTCTTCGCGAAGAAAAAAGCGCCCGTCGCCGCGCTGCTGGCCATTACTTGCACCAGCCTGGCCGCTGCCGGGTGCAGCAGCTCCTCATCGACCTCCGCGTCGAGCTCCCCGTCGAGCTCCTCTTCCAGCTCCGCGTCGAGTTCCGCGAGCGCTCCTCTACCCAGCGGCGACGTCGACGTGTTCTCCGCTGGGTCCCTCGATACCCTGATGACCAAGTCGGTGGGACCGGCGTTCCACGCCGCGACCGGCTACACGCTGGTCGACACCTCGCACGGGTCGGGGACCCTGGCGTCCGATATCAAGAACAAGGTCGCGGTCGCCGACGTCTTCGTCAGCGCCTCGCCGGCGGTGGACACCACCCTCGAGGGCACCGCGAACGGTGACTGGGTCTCGTGGTACGCGGCCTTCGCCACGTCGCCTGAGGTGCTCGGGTACTACCCCAAGAGCAAGTTCGCCAAGGACCTCAAGACCATGCCGTGGTACAAGGTGATCACGCTGCCCGGGTTCCGCCTGGGGCGGACCGACCCGACCCAGGACCCCGGCGGAGTGCTGGCCGCCAAGGCCCTCGAGGAGACAGCGACGGCGCAGCATCTCCCGGCGCTGAAGACCCTCGCGACGGAGTCCTCGGACGTGTACGCGGAGGACCCTGAAGAGGCTGACATCCAGACCGGGCAGCTCGACGGCGCGTTCATGTACGAGGCCGACGCCAACTCCCAGGACAGCCCCTTCGTGCCGCTCACCGGCACCAGCCTGGCCGGCGACTACACGATCACGCTGGTCAACAAGGCCCCCCACCTGGCTGCGGCCGAGGCCTTCATCAAGTTCCTCCTCGGCCCCACTGGCCAGGCCGAGATGAAGGCTGACAACTTCAACATCGTCTCGCCGGCGACGGTAACCGGGTCCGGCGTCCCGAGCGATCTCGCGAGCCTTTTCAGCTCGTGACCCCAGGCGGGGCGCCGCGCCTGCTCCGCTGGCTTGGCGCTCTGCTGGTCCTCTACCTGGCCTATCCGACCGGGGCGTTCGTCGTCCGCGTCATCGGCGGGCACGGCGAAGGCTGGAACGACCCCGGGCTCTGGTCGGCCTTGTGGGTGTCGGTCGCGGGCGCTACCATCTCGGTGCTGATCGGGGTGGTGGCCGGGATCCCGCTGGCCTACGTCCTGGCTCATCACCGGGGGTGGCTGTCGGCGGCCGTGAGCGTGGTCGTCCAGCTCCCGCTGGCCGTGCCGCCGCTCATCAGCGGCATCCTGCTGATCTACATCGTCGGGCCGTACTCGTTCCTCGGCCAGCTGTCGGGAGAGCGGCTCACCCAGACGATGTACGGGGTCGTCATCGCCCAGTCGTTCGTCTCCGCGCCGTTCCTGGTCGTGGTGGCCCGCAGCGCCTTCCGGGCCGTCGACCCGTCCCTCGCTGACGTCGCCGCCACCCTCGGCCACGGTCCGCTGGCCCGGTTCCTCCGCGTCGACGTGCCCGCCGCGTCGGACGGTCTTCGCACCGGGATGATCCTCATGTGGCTGCGGGCCTTCGGGGAGTACGGCACGACCGTGGTCCTCGCCTACCACCCCTACAGCCTCCCGGTCTACGTGGACAACCTGTTCTCCTCCGGTCCGCTGTCGCTGGCCGAGGCCCCGACGATCCTCGCCTTCGGCGTCGCCGTGGTGGCGGTCGCGGTCGGCCGTGCCCGGCGCCCGGCCCGCGCCCGGCGCCGGCCGGTCCCGGCGCCGCGCGCTCCCGTGCCGATGCCGCTGGCGCCGGTGGGCTTCGACATCGACGCCACCATCGGGACGTTCCGGCTGCGGGTGGCACACGCGGAAGGCGGCCACCGCCTGGCGGTCGTCGGACCGTCAGGCTCGGGCAAGTCGGTCACGCTGCGAGCCCTCGCGGGACTGCTCGGGCCGGACGCCGGGGTGGTAACCTACGGCGGCGTCGACGTGAGCCGCACGGCTCCCGAGCACCGCGGGATCGGCTACGTCCCCCAGGGCTTCGGCCTGATGCCCGGGCGCACGGTCTGGCAGCAGGCGGTCTTCGGCGTCCACGCGGACCCGGCCCGGGCCGCCTGGTGGCTGGAGACACTCCACCTCGACGGTCTCCTCGACCGTCTGCCGGAGCAGCTCTCCGGTGGGCAGCGCCAGCGGGTCAGCCTGGCCCGGGCGCTGGCCGGAGATCCCCGGGTGGTGCTCCTCGACGAGCCGTTCTCCGCGCTGGACGCCCCGGTCCGGGCCGAGCTACGGCGGGAGTTGCGCCGTCTCCAGCGTGAGGTCAACCTGTCCACGGTCCTGGTCACCCACGACCCGGAGGAGGCGGCGATGCTGGCCGACGAAATCATGGTCGTGAGCGACGGGCAGGTGCTCCAGTCCGGGAGCTGCCGCGACGTGTACCAGCGTCCCGCTTCGGCCGAGATCGGCCGCCTGCTCGGCATCGACAACCTGTTCGAGGGCGCGGCCGGTGCCGGCGGCGTGCTGCTCGCCGGAGACGACCGCGCCCCGGGCGTCCCGGCCGGCCTCGCGACCGGTCTGCCGGCCGGCACCCGGTTGCTGTGGCAGGTGCCGCCCGAAGCCCTCCGGGTCCGTCCGGCACCGTCGCCGTCGGGCGCCCATGGCTCGGCCGTCGACTTCGGCCGGGGTCAGGTGACCGACGTCATCGACCTAGGCCGCACCGTCGAGGTGGTGGTGTTGTTGTCCTCCGGCATCGAACTCCGGGCCCGGACCCTGCAACTGCCCGACCTCAGGGCCGGCGCCGCCTGCCGGGTGGAAACCGATCCGGACGCCATGTCGATCTGGCCGGAGCGACGGTAATCGCCGCCGCGGTGCCGTGGCCGAGGCGGACCTAGGCCGGATTACCGGGTCAGCTCGTCGAACAAGCCCTCCTTCGCTCCGGCCAGGAACTCTTGCCACTCGTCGAAGCTCATGCGGAACGTAGCGTCAGGGTCGGCTGTGCTGCGCACCATGACCTCATCACCTTGTGCTGCGACTTCGACGCACGCGCCACCGTCGCACCTGCCTTTCCGCCACGTTAGCTCGCTTACTGGCTCGCGAGTCATTGCACCCCCGGGAGTGACGATTAATGTAAACCTGTCCGCCCCGAGCGAAACACGTCGTTTTTGCCTTTGTCAACCGCGCACCCAGCCCCGTGCAACGAGTGCGTAACATGAGGCTGATGTAATCTAAAGTTGCGACCAGTTATCGCGACCGCCTTGGAGATCGGCGACTCGCACCGACCTCCAAGGCGGTCAAATAGCAAAAAACATCACGCGATGTTGTCAAAATCGCCAAGTTTTGCCCCCGCGAGGAATTGGCGCCACTCCTCGGTAGTAAATTGGCTGACCGGGCTTTCCGGATCACTGGTATTGGCGATCAAGACATAGTCGCCGCGGCGCGTCACGGCCACGCACGCACCGCCTTCACAGGTGCGCGAAACACGCCAGTCAGGTCCCCCAAGGTCCGACGTATATACGGACATTCTTATCCTTTCACCTAGCTAATATCACGGCGTACCGCCCCAAGCCTACTGGCTGCCGTACTTCTCTCGCAGCTCTCGTACCCGTTGCACCGAGTCACGCGGGCTAAGGGCAGAGTCGCGCAAGTGGTCCACGGCCTCCCGATAGCGAATTATATCAGGTTTGCGTTCGAAATAATGGCCGCCTAGAAGGCTTTCGACAAATACAACCGGTGAGAGATTGGAGTCTTCTTCAAATTCCAGCAGGACGAAATTGCTGTCCTGGGCGGCATGCGCGCCGAGCTCGAACGGTACAACCTGAAAGGTTACCTTGCCGCGGCGCCCGGCCTCTAGAAGGTGGCTGAGCTGAGCGGCCATGAGCGTCGGTCCGCCAACTTGGCGGTGGAGCACCGCCTCATCCAGCAGCACGCGATATCCCGGCGGTTTATCCTCCTCTAGGAGTTGCTGGCGCCGAAGCCTGGCTTCGACACGTTGCCGCTGTATGTTCCGGTCCATCTTTGGTGATATTGCCGTAATTATTTCTTGCGCGTATTCTGCTGTTTGCAGCAACCCGGGTACGTAGTACATTGAGTAGCAGGTAATGAACTTAGCTTCTTGCTCAAGCCCGATGTAAGGGTACAAATTCAGATCATCGAACTCGGCCCACCAGCCTTGAGCCCTGGCCTGCCTGGCGAGATCCATAAGCTGAGCCGATGCTGAATTCTCAACGTCGTAGAGGCCGCACAGGTCCCGAACGTCACGAAGGCTTGGCCGCCGGGCGCCGGTCTCAAGTCGGCTGATCTTAGTCGGGGAACACAGCAGCCGCTCGGCGACGTCTTCGATGGTGAGATCGCGCTCGTTCCGCAGCTCCCTTAGCCGCTTCCCCAGTTCGCGTTGACGTACCGTCGGGCTCGTACTTGTCACGACTCTCGCTCCTTGGTGAGGGCTAGGCCGCGCGTCACGGCGTCCAGACATGATTGCCCGGCGACATGTTTCCTTAGGTCTCTGAGCGCATGTTCGCTTGCGATGACCAGAGGCCCTGGCCATTGGCATGTGCCAAGTTGTACCAACGCAGTAGATCGCGGTCAAGTGTTCTGGCCGGGACGAGCCGGCGTGTGCCGAGCGAGCGGGTGATCGGAGATAGAACGCACGCCCTCTAGAGTGAGTTGCATGAGAAACTCATCATGCTCGCCGGTACAGGCGCATGAGCACTGAAGCCGAGAGGACCAGCGCGGCCGCCCCCAGCCTTGACGCCGCGTCGCTTGAGGACGCCAGCGCCTTCTTGCGGGTGGCCGGCCTCGTTTTTGATGAGATCACCGCCGACCGGGTCACGGGCCACCTGCAACTAGGCCCGGAGCACCGTACCCCGTGGGGGATCGTGCACGGCGGCGTCTACGCGACCGCGATCGAGAGCGCGGCCAGTGTCGGGGCGAGCCACGCCGTGCGCGACAAGGGCCAGGTCGCAGTCGGGCTCACCAACACCACCCATTTCCTGCGATCGCTGACCGCCGGGCGGGTGAACGTCGAAGCGGCCGCCCTCAGCCAGGGCCGCACCCAGCAGCTCTGGCGGGTCGACATCACCGACGAATCAGGCAGGCTCATCGCGCACGGCGAGCTACGCCTGCAGAACGTCGCCGGACGTTAACCAGCTGCGTCGTCTGTTCTTCCTGTTCATCGGGTGCTGGCGGGCAACGGTTTTCGCGGTGGATCCGGGCTCCGCGGTCGATCCGGCCCATCCTTAACTCGAAAAAAAACGCACCTATGGCGCATAGGGCCGCATAGAACCAGCATAGAACCGGCCCTATGTTCCATTGGGTCGGCTGCTGTGCGTCACACTGGCCACACGGGCCGCGGCGGCCCCTAATGCCCCGTGTTCGCGGCCGGAGGATGCCGCGAAGCATCAGGAAGCCGGGCCTGGGGGATCTGGAACCTGGCCATATTGTTACCGGACGGGCTAGTCGAGGCCGGGGCGGTCAGGTGCGCTGAGCGCACGGCGCCGAAGATCGTTCCGGATGGTGTTGCCGAGCTTTCTGGTCTCCCGGCCGTTCAGGAGGGCGCCGGCGGCGGCGCCGGTGAGCAGCGGGCCGAGGGAGAACGCGCTGCGGCCCGCCCGGGCGGCGAGGCGCCGGCGAAGCAGCCGGGTCAGCGGGGATCCTGCCGCGAAGATCACTCCGCCGGGAATCATCGAAACGCCGCGCCGGTGCGCCCACGCCGCGACGTAGGCACTCATCCGCTCCGGGAACTTCCCTGAAGCCGGCGTTCCGTACGCTTCGTGGAGTTCGGCCACGAGCTTGATCTCGATCCCGACCACGACCAGCGTCTCCGCCACCACCTCGGCGGGGAAGGCGGGCAGGACGGGCAGCACCGACACCACCCCGGCCGCTCCGCCCGCCGCGGCCGACGCGTGCGCCGCGCCCTCGATCAGCGCGTCGGCGATCTCGTCGGGTGTCTTGCCGGGGAACCGCGCCTGCAGCGCCGCCTGGTCGCGCACCCGCAGCCGCGGCGCCATCGTGATCACCTGAGCCACCAGGTAGCCGGTGCCCGCGTTGGCCCGCCGCCGCACCGCCGATCTTCCGGTCCCCGCGCCCTGGCGCACCACGCGCGTCCCGCGGCCGGCCGCGCGCGCCCCCGAGCTCGCGGCCTTGGCAAACGAGCTCACCAGCCGGCGCCGCTCCTGCGGCTGCTCCGCCTCGGTGACATCGGCCGCCACTTGGGCCGCGCGGAGCGAGATATCAGTTTCGGGTTCAGTCATGGCCTTCCCTACCCGCCATCGCCGCCCATCCACCTGCCCGGTTTAACTAAGCGGGACGGCTTTCGTTGAGATTCAGTTGGGGTTGTAAGGAGTATTCCGCAGGTCCGGGGCCGGCCGGGAGGTGGTCGTCCGCAGCATGGCGGTTTCCCTGGCCAGCAGGGCTCGCTGCATGTTCAGCCGCCGCAGCGTGTCGGGTTCGGCCAGCAGGCCCTGCCGTTCCGTCAGATCGATGATCACGGCGGCGGCGACGATGAACGAGAGCAGCGCCGGCTCATCCGGAAGTTCCTCGATCCTGACGGTGGCCCCGCCCCATTCGGTCAGGGCGTCCAGGTAGCCGCGGAACGCGGCCTGTACCGTGCGCACCAGAGGCGCCGCCGCGACGTCGTCGGTCACGTCGTCGTCGAGCAACTCGACCTCGCCCTGCAGGTAGGGCCGCGTCTCATCGAGGCTGAGCAGCTTGAACCGCTGGGTGCCGACGGTGACGATGTCGAAGCGGCCGTCCTCGTGCTGCTCGACCCGGCGCAGCGTGGCGCTGCAGCCGACCTCGTACAGCGAATGCACACCATCGATGCCGGTCTCGCGGCCCTTGCGGATCGCGATGACGCCGAACCTGCGCGGGTCCGGCCCGTCAAGCAGGTCGCGAACAAGCTGCCGGTACCGCTCCTCGAAAATATGCAACGGCAGGAGCATGCCCGGGTAGAGCACCGCTCCGAGCGGAAACAACGGCAGCATCTCGCTCATAGCACGACAGTACGCGCTCGCCGGCCGCCCGGGTCAGCGCACGCGCTGCCGTTACGGGGATGAGCACCGTTACGGGATGAGGACGACCTTGCCGCGGATATGGCCCCTCGCCAGCGCGCGATAGGCATCCTGGACCTGGCTCAGCGGGAACGTCCAGGCGATCGGGACTTCCAGCTTGCCGTCCACGATCAGCCCGGCGAGCTCGGCCAGCACGCTCGCGCTGGCGCCGGCCGCGTTGCCGTCGCCCTTGACCCCGTATTTCTGCACCGCGTCGAACCTGGCGATCGTGTCGATCCGGGCAGGCACCACGCCCAGGGAGAGCGCGAGCTCGACGTAGTCCCCGCCGACGGTGTCGATGAAGGCGTCCACCTTGCCGGTGACCTGCCGGATCCGGTCGGCGACCCCGTCGCCGTAGGTCACGGCGATCACCCCGTGACCGGTCAGCCATTCGTGCTGTACCTCGCTGGCCAGCCCGATCACGGTCGCGCCGGCCAGCCGGGCCAGCTGGACGGCGATGGAGCCGACCCCGCCGGCCGCGCCCGAGACCACCACGGTGTCGCCCTCGGTCAGCGTGACCGCCCGCACCGCGGCGTAGGCGGTCGCCCCGGCCACGAACAGCGCCCCGGCGACCTCCCAGGGCAGGCCGGCCGGCTTGGCCGTCAGGTTCCCCGCCTCGACCACCACGTACTCGGCGTGGCTGGCGCGGTTATCGGTGTAGCCGATCACTTCGTCCCCCGCCGACCAGCCGGTCACGCCGGGGCCGGTCTCCGCCACCACGCCCGCCAGGTCGCTGCCTTCTCCCGAAGGAAACGTGGCCGGGTACAAGGAATGCAGCAAGCCATCGCGGATCTTAGCCTCGCCCGGATTGATCCCCGCCGCCTCGAGGCGCACCAGCACCTGGCCAGGCCCAGGCTCCGGCTTGGGTACGTCCACCACCTTCAGGACGTCAACTCCGCCGTACTCCTCGAATCGCACTGCCTTCATGAGATGCCTCCTCCGGTCTCAAACAGAACCCAACCGCGGAGCGTCTCCCCCTATGCCCGTCCTGGACCGGCAAACCGGCGGGTCTCGGCGCGCAAGAGCAAGGCGCCGTTAAATGACGTAGCGCCGCGCTAGTGTTCGATAGTGGCCGAACGCCGGGTGGAGCAGCGCGAGGCGCGGGTCGCGACCGGCCTGGCCGAGCTCGACCGGTGGCTGTGCGATCAGGTCCGCCAGGGTCTCGCGGTCAGCCAGCAAGCCGGCTACCGGCACTGGGACGACATCGCCGCCCGGATGGTCGACGCGCAGGCGCCCGGCCTGGCCGAGCGCCTGCGCTCGCTCGCCGCCGTGCCGCATTCGGGTCCTGGCTGGGAGGGCAGGCTGCTGGCGGAGTACGCGCTGCTCCGCCTGCTCACCGTGGCTTACCGTGAGCAGGCTGCGCTGCCGCCGCCGCTCCGTGACACCGTCCGGTCCCGGATCGGGTTCACCGTCCGGAAGGCTGACGTGCTGGCCAGCGGCCAGCCGGTCCGGGACCACTGGCACGTGCTGGCCCGGCGGGATCTGGACGCCGACCGGCTCCGGGTCCGCCGGGTGTGGCTGCGCGGGCGCACCAGCGGACGGTACGCGCTCGTGCTCAGCTTCGCCGCCGCCGGGCAGTCCCCGGACGACTCGCTCGCCGTCGGCACCATGGTCGACGCGGAACTGGTCTTCTACCCGGGCGCCGTCCCGCTGCGCGCGCTGGTCGCGACCTCCCACGACGAGGTCCGGCCGGGCCCGCCTGCCGGCGAGGAGGTTGAGGGGGTTGAAGGGGTGACGGAGCTGCTGGCCTCGTGGGCCAGGGCGCTCGGCGACGATCCCTGGCTGGACAGCTGGCCCGCGGTCCTGACCGCGACCCCCGCCCGGTCGCCGGACCCCTGCGTGTTCGACGCGAGCGGTGACGCCCTGCCGCTTCACCCGGGCGCGGGCGACGGCTGGACCCTGTTCGCCCTATCCGGCGGCCGCCCGCTGACGGTGGCGGGCGAGTGGACCCCGCGCGGCCTGTGGCCGCTGACCGCCTGGGACGAGGGCGGGGTGGCGGTACCGCTGTGAACACCTGGCAGGACCTGGTCACCACAAGCCTTATCGGCACCGAACGGGCCCCGGTTCCCCCGGTCCGGATCCCCGGCTTGCCCGTCCTGGACAACCCCGCAGGCAGCGACACGGCCACGTTGGGCCCGAGCGGGCTCGCTGACCAGGCGTCCGTGCTGGCCGATCCGGCCGAGGCACTGCTCGATCGGGCCGCATTGCTGACGGCGGCCCGGCGGGCGGGCCGGCCGGCCGGACACGCCGAGCCGCTGTCGGCGGCCGGGCCGGATCCGAGACCGCTGGTGGGCGCGGCCGCCGGTGACCGCCTGGCCTGGATGCTCCGGGGAGAACATTCTGAGCTGCTGACCGAATGGCTCGCGGCGGCCACCGGCCGCGGCTGGCGGGTTCCGGCCCAGCTGCTGCCCGGGCTGCTCGACCGGGCCCGGCGGATCTCGCCGGCGGATCCCGAGTTGCGGCGGCTGGCGGTCGCGGCGGGCGGGCCGCGGGCCCGGTGGCTGGCCGGGCTCAACGCGGAGTGGGCGTGGGCAGCGGAGGACGCCCCCCGCGGTGATGACGCGTGGCGGCTGGGCGACGCCGGCCAGCGGCGTGGCTATCTGACCGCGCTTCGCGCCGCCGAGCCCGGCCTCGCCCGGGACCTGATCACCGCCAGCTGGGACGCGGCAGGCGCAGCTGAGCGGGCCATGTTCCTGTCGGTCCTGGCCGCCGGGCCGGCTCTGGGCCCGGCGGATGAACCGCTGCTCGAAGCCGCGCTCGGCGACCGCGCCGACGAGGTGCGCAGCCGGGCCGCGTACCTGCTGGCCAGCCTGCCCGGATCGGCCCTGGCGCAGCGGATGGCCGGACGGGCGCGGCGCGGCCTGCGCCTCGAAACCGGCCCCCGGGGCTTCCGCCTGATCACCAGCCCGCCGGCCGAATGCGACGCCGCGATGCGGCGGGACGGAATTGCCCCAGGACCGGGCGCGGGACGCTCGCAGCTCGCCGACCGGACCCGCCTCATGCTCGAGGTGGTCGCCCGGACCCCGCTGCGCACCTGGACGGAGGCATTTGCGCTCGGGCCAGCCGCCATCCTCGCCGTACCCTCAGGTGACTGGGCCCCGGTCCTGTTCGTCGGCTGGTCCCGGGCCGCGATCGCGCAGCGGAACCAGGACTGGATGGCCGCGCTGATCAACGCGGCCCTCACCGGGCGTCCCCCGGCCAGGCCCGCCGAGAACAGCGCCCTGAGCCAGCTGGCCCGCCGGGCCGATCCGGCTCTCGGCGCCCCGGACACGCTGCCCGGGCCGGAACCCGGCGCGCCGCTGGCCGTCCGGACCGCGCTCAAGGTGCTGCGGTTTCGCTACGAGATGCTGAAGGAGCTGGACGTTGACGACGACCGTGGCTGAGAACGCCGGGAACCGCGGAACCGAAGCGGTCCTGCGTCCGCACGCGGAGCAGGAGTACGAGGCCGAGCTGTCCGTGCTGGCCGCCACCGACGACCGGGCCCGGCCGCCGGGCTGGCGGCTGTCGCCCTGGGCGGTGACCACCTACCTGCTGGGCGGCCGCGCCGGTGACGGTACCGAGATCACGCCGAAGTACGTGGGCTCGCGCCGCCTCATCGAGGTGGCCGTGGCCACGCTGGCCACCGACCGGGCCCTGTTGCTGCTCGGCGTGCCGGGAACGGCGAAGACCTGGCTGTCCGAGCACCTGGCCGCCGCGGTCTCGGGCGACTCGACCCTGATGGTGCAGGGCACCGCGGGGACCGCGGAGGAAGCCGTCAGGTACGGCTGGAACTACGCCCGGCTGATCGCCGAGGGACCCTCGCAGGCCGCGATGGTGCCCAGCCCGGTGATGCGCGCGATGGCCGGCGGCCAGATCGCGCGGGTCGAGGAGCTGACCCGGATGCCCTCGGACGTCCAGGACGCGCTGATCACCATCTTGTCCGAGAAGACGCTGCCGATCCCGGAGCTCGAAGGTGAGCTGCAGGCGATCAGGGGCTTCAACGTCATCGCCACCGCTAACGACCGGGACCGCGGCGTCAACGAGCTGTCCAGCGCGCTGCGCCGGCGGTTCAATACCGTCGTGCTGCCGGTGCCCGCCTCCGCCGAGCAGGAGGTGGACATCGTCACCCGCCGGGTCGCCCAGCTCGGCCGCTCGATCGGTCTGCCGGACGTCCCGCACGGAGCCGACGAAATCAAGCGCGTCGTCACCGTCTTCCGCGAACTGCGCCAGGGCGTCACCGAAGACGGCCGCGCCCGGGTCAAGTCGCCGAGCGCGACCCTGTCCGCCGCCGAGGCGATCTCCGTGATCACCAGCGGCCTCGCCCTGGCCGCCCACTTCGGCGACGGGGTGCTGAGGCCCGCCGACATCGCCGGCGGCATCACCGGTGCCGTGGTGCAGGATCCGGTCTCGGACCGGGCCGTGTGGCAGGAGTACCTGGAGACCGTGGTCAGGGACCGCGATGACTGGGGCGATTTCTACCGTGCCTGCCGCGACGTGGCCGGGTAAGGGGGTGCTCCGTGCGCAGCATCGAGAGCCGGCCGGGCACACGCGGCACCGGTCGTTCGGGAAATGACCGTGATTGAGCTGTACGGGGTGCGGCATCACGGGCCGGGGTCGGCGCGGGCGGTCCGGGCCGCGCTGGCCGCGCAGCAGCCGGACGTGGTGCTGATCGAGGGGCCACCAGAGGCGGACGGGCTGGTGGAGCTGGCGGCGGATGCGGAGATGCGCCCGCCGGTGGCGCTGCTCGGGTACGTCGCCGGGGAGCCGGGCCAGGCGGCGTTCTGGCCGTTCGCGGTGTTCTCGCCGGAGTGGCAGGCGATGCGGTACGCCCTCGGCGCGGGGATTCCGGTCCGGTTCTGCGACCTGCCGGCCGCCCATCAGCTCGCGATGGCTGAGGGCCGGGGTCCGCGGTCGCGGGTCGATCCCGTCGGGGAACTGGCCGCCGCGGCCGGGTACGACGACCCGGAACGCTGGTGGGAGGACGTGGTGGAGCACGTCCCGGGCCCGGCGGTCTTCGGTGCCCTGGCCGAGGCGATCGGGATCCTCCGCGACCAGGCCACCGAACCCGGCCGGCGCGACGTGGTCCGCGAGGCGCACATGCGGAAGGTGCTGCGCAAGACGATCAAAGACGGCTACCAGCGGATCGCGGTGGTCTGCGGCGCCTGGCATGTCCCCGCGCTGCAGAGCCTTCCGGCGGCCGCCGCGGACGACCGCCTGCTGCGCGGGCTGCCGAAGGTCAAGGCCACCCTCACCTGGGTGCCCTGGACCTACGGGCGGTTGTCCTACACCTCAGGCTACGGCGCGGGGATCCGCTCCCCCGGATGGTATGACCACCTGTTCTCCTCCGCTGGGCAGCCCATCGAACGGTGGCTGGCCCAGGCCGCCGCGGTGCTGCGCGAGGAGGGCATCGCCGTGTCGGCGGCGCACGTGATCGAGGCCGTCCGGCTGGCCGACGCGCTCGCCGCGCTGCGCGGACGGCCGCTCGCGGGCCTGGAGGAGGTCACCGAGTCGGCCCGGGCCGTGCTGTGCGAGGGCAGCGACCTGCTCACCGCGCTGATCCGGCGCCGGCTCGTGGTCGGCGAGCGACTGGGTGCGGTCCCGGCCACGACCCCCATGATGCCGCTGCAGCGAGATCTGCACGACCAGCAGCGCCGTCTCCGGCTGCGGCCGCAGGCATCGCCTCACGACTATGACCTGGACCTGCGCAAGCCCAACGACCTGGCCCGCAGCCACCTGCTGCACCGGCTCGGCCTGCTCGGTGTCCGGTGGGGAACTCCACGGCAAGGCCGGACGCGGAACATCGGGACGTTCCGTGAGACGTGGGAGCTGACCTGGCGGCCCGAGCTTGACCTGGCCTTGATCGAGGCGAGCAGGTGGGGCAGTACGGTGGCGGCCGCGGCCACGGCGCGGGCCCGGGCGCTCGCATCGGGAGCCTTGGAGGCCTCTGAGTTCTCTGGGGCCTGGGAGTCTTCTGAGAACTGGCGGGTCTCCGGGTCTTCGGCCCTGGAGGAGCTGACGACGCTGGTCGAACGGTGCCTACTGGCCGACCTCGGTGACGCCCTGCCGGCGGTGCTCGCGGCGGTCAGGGCCCGTGCCGCGCTTGATACCGACGTGTCCCACCTGATGGCGGCGCTGCCGGCCTTGGTCCGGGCGGCCAGGTACGGTGACGTGCGCGGCACCGACCCGGCCCGGCTCGGCGATGTCGCCATCGAGATGATGACGCGGATCTGCGCCGGCCTCCCGGCCGCCGTGGCGTCCCTGGACCAGGCGGCCGAGCGAGCCATGCGGGACCGGGTCGACGCCGTCCATTCGGCCGCCGGGCTGCTCGCCGACGGTGCGAGCCGCGAGCGCTGGCTGGATACGCTGACGCGGCTACTCCCCCGCTGCCCGCCCCTGATGTCCGGCCGCCTGACCAGGCTGCTGCTCGACGCGGGGCGGCTGGCTACGGACGAGGCGTCCGCGCGGATGTCCCGGGAGCTGTCGGCCGCCGTCCCGGCCGCGGCGGCCGCGGGCTGGGCCGAGGGGTTCCTGTCCGGGAGCGGGCTGCTGCTCGTGCACGACGACAAGCTGCTCGGCCTGGCCGACGGGTGGCTGGCCGGGTTGAGCGAGGACGCCTTCGCGGCCGTCTTGCCCGCGCTGCGGCGGACCTTCGGCGGGTTCGCGCCGCCCGAGCGGCGGGCGATCGGGGAGAAGGCGGGCCGGCTCGACGGCACCGGCCGGGTCACGGTGGCCGCGGCCGCCGCCCCCGACGACGACCTGGACGAGGACCGGGCGGCCCTCGCGGTACGGGCGGTCGCGGCCATCCTCGGGCTTCGGTTCGCCTCCCACCGGGCGGCGTCATGACCGCCGGCCCGCAGGAGCGGATGCGCCGCTGGCGGCTGGTCCTCGGGGGGGCCGACGACGGCACCGGCACCTCGCTCGGCGGCGACGACGCGCGCATCGACGAGGCGCTCAGCGCCCTGTACGACTCCGACGCTGACCAGGGCAGCGGCTCTCAGGCCGGCCACCAGCGCGGGTCGGGGCTGGCGGCGTCGGCCCCCCGGGTGGCTCGCTGGCTCGGCGATATCCGGACGTTTTTCCCGGTCAGCGTGGTCCAGGTGATGCAGAAGGACGCGATCGAGCGAGTCGGCCTGACCCGGCTGCTGGTGGAGCCCGAGATGCTCGCCGCGGTCGAGCCCGACGTGCACCTGGTGGCTACCCTGCTCTCGCTGAGCCGGGTCATACCCGAGCAGGCGCGGGAGTCGGCTCGTGCGGTCGTGCGCGTCGTGACCACGGACCTGGAGCGCCGGCTGGCCCAGCGGACTCGTTCGGCGGTGGCCGGGGCGCTGAACCGGGCGAGCCGGACGAGCAGGCCCAGGCGTCACGCTGACATCGACTGGGACCGGACGATCCGCGCGAACCTGCGGAACTACCAGCCGCGGCAGCGGACGATCGTGCCGGAACGGCTGATCGGCTACGCCAGGAAGCAGCAGGCGGTGGCGCGCGACGTCATCATCTGCCTGGACCAGAGCGGCTCGATGGCTTCCTCGGTGGTCTACGCCGGGGTGTTCGGGTCGGTGCTCGCCTCCATCCGGTCGCTGCGCACGTCGGTGGTCGCCTTCGATACCTCGGTGGTGGACCTGACCGACGAGCTCAGCGACCCGGTCGACGTGCTGTTCGGCACCCAGATCGGCGGCGGCACCGACATCAATCGGGCCGTGGCCTACTGCCAGCAGCTGATCAGCCGTCCGGCCAGCACGATCTTCGTCCTGGTCAGCGACCTGTACGAGGGCGGTAACCGGGACGAGATGCTGCACCGGATCGAAGCTATGACCGCCGCGGGGACGCAGGTCATCGCGCTGCTCGCGCTGTCCGACGACGGCGCACCCGAGTACGACCACGACAACGCCGTTGCCCTGGCCGCGCTCGGCGTGCCGGCGTTCGCGTGCACGCCTGACTCCTTCCCGGACCTTATGGCCGCCGCCATCGAACGGCGCGACATCGCCCAGTGGGCGTACCGCGGCCGGCCTGACTGGGACTCCGACTAGGGAGTTCACGGATTCGGACCTTCCCGTCGCTGCCGAACACTGCTGCTATCA
>Ga0302325_10010667_pt1 | contig 19872 bp, 24 predicted proteins | sample Palsa_T0_2_FD_201948 | JGI IMG/M metagenome (GOLD analysis project Ga0302325, IMG submission 201948) | Peat permafrost microbial communities from Stordalen Mire near Abisko, Sweden - Palsa_T0_2 | ecosystem: Environmental > Terrestrial > Soil > Palsa > Peat permafrost | place: Sweden: Abisko...
AGTTCACCCGCGAACTATTCGCCTCAAATTGCTCCATTTCTTCAGCGTGAACGGGACTTTAACTTGCCTATACCTGCTCAAACGCCGTCATTGTATTCCCATGCGACCTCAACATCTGAACTAAGGGAAGACCCAGCACTTTCACGCCTGCGCCAATATGCAGTGTCTATCAATTCGAAGCCGGACTTTGGCAAACCGCCAATCCTCTCTCACTGGCCATCCACTCCGGGCTCGGATCCAGCTCAATACTCATGGGATGCCACACAGAAAGCTGCTGGAGAAAATGGAGGTGTGGATGAAAGTGATAAACGAAACCGCAAGGAAGAAGCCCGCCGCCGCAGAAGGACCGAGAATTTTTTGAAGCAAGAGAGGGCTCGAGCAGCGGAAGCTGTATCTCAGCCGATGGTAGTCATTCCTTCTGGAAGTCAGCCTTTGGTGACCCATAACGGCTTCAGTTCGCAAACGGTGGACGATGTCCCGATGACTCAACCAGATAGAGGTGCCTTTGGAAGTCGCTCGGCCCAGAAGGGCAAGAAGAAACCGAAGAAGCATAGGACTGCAGGGTTTTAGCTGAATTTATAAACAATGAAGTTTATTATTAAATGTTCCAACCATTTTCGTAGGTCCTGTACAACTCAGAGGACCTGAAATATCATTCAATCACGTGTAACCAAATAAAATCTCTGTTGTGACACCGTTTCTTTTCCAATATCCAATAATAGAGCCCCTCAATCATAAGTGAACATCATGGATGTTACTGACTCGAAGGGCAGTAGTTGGTCATGTGAAATCTGCCCCTCGTTTACCCCGCCAACGACTTTTACCCCTCTTAAAATTTCATTGACCCCATCGACCCCAAACATTCTCTCAACTACACAAAATCGTCAAAATGTCTGGAAACTGCCATGATGGCCATGGTAACTCTGGTCACGGGCATGATCATGTGGGACATGACCACTCAGACGACATCACACCAGCTTTGCAATACTCCCTCTACCAACACATCAATTTCGACGAAATCACAACGCTCAATGAATCCGAAGCACACTCCGGAAAAGCAGTTGTGAAGAAGACTTGGGCGGAAAGATTAGAAGAGCGACCAGAGCTCGAGAGTGATGCCGACGAGCAGTTACTGATGCATATTCCGTCCGTTTAGCAATCCTCAATCCCCGCGGGCAGGAAGAGGCTAACAGCAAGCCACAACAGTTTCACAGGCCAAGTCAAGCTCCACTCAATCCTAATCCGCACATCCAACTCCTCTTCAGCTCCCCAGACCCTCAAAGTGTTCATCAACCGCAACGACATTGATTTCTCCGCTGCAACAGACCTGTCTCCGACCCAAGAGTTCAACCTCTCCCAAACCTCGGAAATCCAAGATATACAGGTTAAGAGAGCCTTGTTTGGAAAGGTGCAGAGCCTGACGTTGTTTGTGGAGGATAATTATGGAGACGATGTTACGAGGATGAGTTATTTGGGATTTAAGGGAGATTGGATGCAGTTGGGAAAAGCGCCGACGAATATTTTGTATGAGGCGGCTGCGAATCCGGCCGATCATGCGGTGAAGGGTACGAATGTCAATCAGATGGAAAGCAGTCTCAGAGGCGGTGGACATGGACATTGAAGCAGAAAGTCTTAGAGAAAGATTGAGAAGAAACCAAGAGCGCACAGGCATAGAGATGTTACGAAGTTACAGGTGTTCAGGCACGGTAAGGGAATTAATAATTGGCCCATATTTATAGTTCTGACCACTTTCTAGAAACGGATCAGGCGAACGGATGGCAAAAGAGTTTTGCATTTGCAAAAGGGCCTAGAATAGCATTAGGTCCAGGAAAGAATTAAAAGCTACACACCACTGAGCAGCAGTACAAAAAAGATTCAAGTGTTGATGAATGCCTCAAAAGCTATCTACATGAAGTCATCCAAGAAATCTTCTCCGCGATCTTGGTTATTCGCATCCTCTGGATCTGCTTCCTGAAACAACTCATCATATGCGTGATCCTTCTGCCACTTCTTCTCTTTCCGTTCTTGGGCAATTCTGGCCTCTTCTTTCTTCTGCCATATCTTAGTACTACTGTGGCTCAAATGATTGAGGAAATGGAGGCTTACCCGTTTGAGCTTTGCAGCTTGGTCTTTCTTTCTCAAGGTCTTCAGCTTCTCCTCCCTCTCCATTTGTAGGTCTGGGAACTTCTCCACTTTGGTCTTGTTGAGACGATTGACGATCGGATTCTCTCTCTGGGCTACCAGAACCTTCTTCACCTAAACCATAGTTTAGCAAACTGCTTTGAAATGTTCTGCATTCTGACGCACCTTTCGAGGATCTTTGAAGCCGACTTGTCCGACTGCCATTGAGCCGTCCTTCTTAAGATTTGACCACGGTGTGTAAATAACAGTTACATTGTCTTTCTTGTTCCCTGCGAGGATATTTAGTGTCACGTGCCAGTAGCCGCGATAATTGAACAGTACCTTCGATGGAATTTGCCTTCGTGAGCTGAGCGCAGTCTGTGACTAAATCGTCAGGAATATTCTCCCATGAATCGCCTTCATTCATCCGTAGGTAGATATGAGCACTCGACAATTTGTCGGCGTGGAACCAGACATCTTCCTCGAGTCCATATTTTATGAGATCCTCATCTAGTCTCCATCAGTACATTTTCAGCAAGATTATCTCGTAGACCTACTCTCTACCTTATCTTTGCCAACATAAATGAATGCCGCGGGGGAAACCGTACTAGAAGTGAAGTAATAAACCATTGTGTCTTCCTATTCTTCAATGCGCTTCGGCATGTGTTGCGGGCCAGCGATTTGATATTGAGCGCGGACAGGGTCCTTCCCGCCCCCCGTAGCGAAAGAATAATCACCTCGAGCTCTCCCCAGAATCACCATCCGTCAACGCCCACGCAAAATGGCACCCAAGCTGCCAACAAGCTGGGCACAACTGCCTCCGACTTTCCTCCTCCCCGATGCCTTCCTCCCATTAACCGCCAAACGCGGCGTCAAGTACGGATGGACGACCGCACCAGCTCGCGGAAAACCTGCGCGGTTCAACCAGAAGACTGCCGGGTTGCCGGTCCTCGAACAATCACCTGCTGTAGCGCTCGCGCGGAAGGATTACACGTTGCCTTTGAGGACGGGAGCTTTGGGTGTTAAGAAGGGGATGACTGCGCTTTACGATCCGGATACGGGGGTTCGAACACCTTGTACTGTTGTACAGTTCGATAGGGTGCAAGTGGTGTCACATAAAACGAGAGAGAAGCATGGATACTACGCGGTACAGGTTGGGAGTGGGTGGAAGCAGCCTCAGAATGTTGGAAGGCCATTGTTAGGACATTTTGCCGGGAATGGTGTCAGTCCGAAGAGATTTGTCGCGGAGTTCAGGGTCAAGAATGAGAGTGGATTGTTGAAGGTTGGGGAGGAAATTGGACCGGAATGGTTTCTCGAGGGCCAGTTCGTGGATGCTAGGTCGGATTGCAAGGGGAAGGGCTGGGCGGGTGGTATGAAGAAGTGGGGATTTAAGGGCCAACCTGCCTCCCATGGTAATTCGAAGAATCATCGTACCATGGGTTCTTCTGGTGCTTCTCAGGGAGGTGGTTCAAGAGTTTTGCCAGGAAAGAAGATGCCTGGACGAATGGGTGGAAATCAGGTCACGATACAGAATGTTAAGGTGTTGAAGGTGGATGCAGAGAAAGGACTTTTGGTCCTTAATGGGTGTATCCCTGGACCTAACGGCGGTGTCGTCAAGATTCAGGACGCTATCAAGAAACCATGGCCGACGATTCCAGTAGTAGTGGGTGATGTGAAAGAGACGTTGGCTACAACCGCATAGAGGAGCCGTACAGTAATGTTTGTACAATACTTTTGGCATATACAGGCGTTTTACAGAGTAGAAAATCCATGTTACGCCACTCCGATGCTTCCCATACCATAACATTTCTCACTCCGTGACAAAATCTTCCCTCTTAGCCGGACATAGCCTCTCATCCAGACAGATTCGGAGCATAAGAACCTCTCCCCACAACCTTCGGCTCCTCAGGATCCATTTCAATCCCTTGAAACGGATCACTCCCATCCGAAAGATCAATCTTCGTCCCATCCTTCTTCTCCAAACTCCACTCTGTCGTTTCAAACATCCCCATTCTCGTCGCTCTAAAGCTCTTAAACCTCATCGTTCCACTATTCTTTTTCCCCTTAACCTCAAACTGGATATCAATCCTCCCATGCAACTGGTTCATCTCCCCCCAAATCCACGGCATCTTATGTGCAAAGTAGATCTCATCTCCTAGATATTCTCTTGCTTTCGGGGAGGTACGGAGCGCGTACATAGTAGAGGAGACTACGCTGGACGAGGACTTTTGGTAATTAAAGATGGCGAGGGTAGAGGAGATTAAAACGGCGAGGAAGATGGGGACAGTACGCATCCAGCGCATGCCATTTTGTGGGATATCTATTGGACAATTAGACATGTAAATTCAACTCTAATATATGAGTTCACGTACCTGGAAGCTCTCGGTCCGGCCTCCTCGACATCAAAGGCCCATCTCCGGGCTTCGGCGCAGCAACCAAGGTCCTCCTCTGCACCAAATTCCTTGCCCTTCCGATTCTAATTCCAGGTAGTACCCGCGGCCGCAATAACCGTGGCAGCATCTTGACACAATTGACATTGACGTGGGGTCGAGATTCTGGAGCTCGAGAAATCCGAGTTGAGGATGGTTCGACTTCTTGTTTGCACCGTTTGCTTTTCGCGAGGCTGCAACTTTCAAGGTTCTTGAATGTCAGAATGGCTGACGAACATTCAACAACAGCAGAACGCGATGGAGCAAACGACAGCTAGGTTACGGAAGACGTTTCATTATCTTGCGCATAATGACTCCGAGGATTCCCTACCTGAAGCTCTAGATGAAGAAGGTACCTTTCTTTCCCCTCCTTTCCTCCAAAACCATTCAGCCTCTCGCCACCCAAGTATCTATCTCCCCACTAACCAAGCAAATTAGAGCAAGAGAACTTAATACGAACTCTCGAGCAAGAAAATACAGCACGTAATAAGCAGTTCGCAGCAGCACTTCTCGCACTACCTCTTCTGAGCATAGTACCATATATTCCAACCCTCTTCAACTCACGTACAACACTCCTCTCACTCCTCAGCATTACATCGCTCCTCTCGACTGCCTATCTCCTCTACATCCTACTACCAGGCCAAACGGCCATCTCGTTCCTAGACTCGTTGAATACTCCTTCCTCCGCCAAAGAACAGGGCTCCAAACAGCAGTTCTCGCAAAACTTAGGTCATGATCAAGGGCCACTAAGGCAGTACCTACCGTACTTGAACTTGGGATTATGTGGGGTATTGGTACTATTGGGAATGGTGACTAGTAGGAAGGCAGAGGAGCTATGGTGGGGTTTTGGCTGGCTGCCTACGGGTGTTTATGCAGTTGTGTTGCTAGCCAAATGTGTTATGGGGAGTGTGGACCCGGAAGGAGAGTTAGGGGGGTTGAGGTATGGGTTTAAGGGTGCTTGATCCCAGCTTCACCATTTGCGAATAGAGATATGTGAAACTAAGCAAGTGCTGATGAATGACACCCATGAGAAACATATCCACTTTGGTTCGGACATTTGATGGAATTAATTCATTTTCGGACCATCTTCTCGCATCTACTCATGTCTACGTTACATGTCAATGCTCTCATTGAATCGTAAAACCCCGTTCGCTCTCAAGACGCCGTCGATGCCTTCTGGTAATCTAGGGAAAGGATCATTAAAAATTCCTCTACTTGGCTGCGACTCTGCTGATTTGTCTGTGACGAGGACTAGTCCTTGTGCTTTAATGGCTTCGATCAGGGCGGGCACCATATTCTAAAAGCCTGTTAGCATCAAATATTATAAGATCTAAGACTAGGAAGGAGACGTACCAGAAGTCGTGAACAACATATCAAGCCCATGAAGTTGTTATTCTGAGCTATTCTCACAGCCTCTTTGATAGAAGTTGTTCTTCGTCCACTACTGTGGGTTGACAATGTGCTGTGTATATCGCCCTCGCGACCAAGATCATTGCATAAGAACACGGGATAGTTCGGCTGCTTCCAATTTAGGGCCGTGCAAACGGTGGGATTGTATGAGCTGAAGACAATGGACCTCATGGCATCCGGGGAACGTTCTCGCAATGCCCTCGCATGGTCGAAGACAACTCCAAGGATGGCATCTCCAAAACCATTAATATTTACCGTCGGTCCAAGACGCAGTGTCTTCTCTTCTTCTACGGATGGATACAGAATTTGAAGATTGACATGCATTCCTTTAGGTAGAAGGTCAAGTGCATCTTGCAACGAGACAGCAGAATTTGAGAGGATCCGGTGGATATCAGCAATGCTCTCCAGGGGCTGGTTTTGCAGGCCTATGAGGTCGCTTGCCTTGCTGGCATGACGAGCGCCAGCACTTATGAACTGAGCATACGTCAGACGGCTAACAGGAAACTCAATGTCCATATAATCCATAGTCCATCTGGGCCAAAGCACAGGCACACCATCACAAGTATGTTGCACAAAGAGCTGCACATAATCTCCTGACAAACTTGAGCCAGTGATAAATGCGCTCGGTCTGTGATCAAACTGGCTGGTTGCCTTCCAATATGTTTCGAAATCGGTGATCTCCAAAGGCTTCCCCTGGAATGGTTTGATCACTTGAAAATTGAAGGTAATTTGTCCAATCGCTCTCAGTCTTGGATCAAAGAGAGGCAAACAGCAGCGGCCCGAGCTGCTCAATAATGCTCGGAATGTGCTCGGCAATGCGACTGTCTTCGCAATGACCTTGGCACCATATGTAGGAAAGACATCGAAATCGATGGCAAAAGAATCTAGATTATCAATCTGAAAGGAAACAAGCCGGGTATCTTCCTGGAAGGGCAGTAAAATATTCTTAGGTATTAAATCGGAAAGTTTCGAAGATATAGTAAGACGAGCTGCAGGATATTTGTTGTCGTGGAAGAAGATCATGGGTTGGTCGCCGCTCTCCTCGAAGCTGATCTGTACGAATGTCTTCGCGTCGAGGAAGTTGTGGCCGTATCGTCGTAGGGGAATAATTGGAGGTGGCAGCTCCAATTCCGGGATGGCATCGGAGTCGATACTCATTGGAATCGGAACACTACTACCAGACATAGCGCCAAGATGTCCAGAGTGCATCGGCTGTCGCATACGTGCGCTCATAGGTATGGATGACAAGAGTCGCATACACTCTAAGTGGCCTTCCCACGCAGCATAGTACATAGCAGAGAGCTCCTTCTCGTCCAAGATGTTCGACTTGACGCCTACAGTTAACAACGTTTGCATGCAAGGCACATTTCCTTCACTCGCAGCATGGAACAGTGGGGTCCAAGAATAGAGCTTGTCGATCTGGTCCAAATCCGCACCGTAGTCTTTCAATAGGAGGAGTAGCTGAGGGGTCTGTCCAGAGCGCGCGACAAGGTGCTGCGGATACAGTCCTTCAGCATCAGGTAGTATCTTTGCCCCATGTTTCAAGAGTAACTCGACGATCGATACTGAGCCATGCTCACATGCTAAGTTCAACGGTACATGGTCGGCATCAGAAATCGGGTCAATGCGAGAAGAGCGAGCGAGAAGTCTTTCGGCACATTCAAGATGTCCGTGTATGATGGCGTGTATTAGAGGGGTAAAGTTATCGTGGTCTATCAAGTCGATCGTGGATTGGTCCGCTGAGTTGGAGGTCAGTTTGCAACAAAAGGACAAATAGGGGTAAGCTACCATTGAGTAAAGCCTCCATCATGTCAAGACGACCATGCATACAAGCATAGTGTAGCGGAACGCGCCCATAAACATCTGTTCGACTGACAGCAACATCTTTCGAAAGTCCGACACTCAATACGAATGAGTTGCCGTAGATGGTCGCTTGGTGAAGACAATTTCGCTCGTTGATGTCGTCCTCCGATTGCACGTCGACGAGTCCAGTATCTAGCAGTAATTGTAATGATTGTTCCGGTCCTTCATTGATGGCGGCAAGGAACGTTCTGGTAATCCGCTCCAGCAGTGCGACGTCTCGAGAGCCATTTGAATCTGCAGCAGTCTTCAGGCGCAGAAGGAGATCTTTAAGAGATTCTAGGTTACCGGAGATTACAACTTCAAGCAGTAGAGTGTCGGCATCGTCCTCGTCAGTTCCCAGCAGATGCTGGCTGCTCACGATGTGATCTGGATTCCTCTCAAAACTAACGTGATCACCTTCGGACCAAGCACCAAGTTCCTGCAAACTGGTAGTGGCCTGATCCGACAGCTCGCTGATGACTGTTGCATTGAAAAACGGTTGTACCTCGACGGCCCGGGAAAGATAGAGCTCTTTGGTCTTCGACTTTGATGTTTTGTCCCACTTCTTCAGGATTTTCGAAAATGCAGTTCCGTTGATTTCGACGAATTGCTGGAGTTTGTTAAGATCGTTGCCGAATTGCTGAAAGCCTTCTTCAAGGGTTGTGAATTTTGCAGAACGTCTAGATGTGTTGCCACTCCGAGATTGAAGAACCTTCTTCTTGTCTAGTAAAGTCTTGAGGCGTATTTTGAGCTGTTTGATGTTAAGTATTAGGCGTTGAACTTCACTGAGCAAAATAGGGGGCTGGAGTAGCAACGAACCTCGGCTTCCTTTTGAAGATAGAACGCATTGACTTTCTCTAATTCTCTCTCCTGTTGACTCTTCAACATGATGCGGGAGACATCTCATGATGTTGTTGACTTACCAGTTGAAAGAAGAATGTGGCCTTGTTTGCTTGTAAGGCAGCTTGAGAATCAACGATGCCTGACGGGCGGTGAACATCATTCTGCGCAAGGAGCGTGGGTGTCGCCGAGAGCTTCTTGATGAGCTGCCAACAAAGTATTAGCGCACATGGGACATCTCTTGGTCAAAATGACCCTGAGAGTTGTCCCGAGAACATTGCTTTTTCTACAGGTTGGAGTTTTGATCAACATACCTTCTTTAGGGCCTTATAGTTAACAAAACTCGCCGCATACTCGGGGACCTCGAGCTGCCGTTTCTGAATCTGCTTGCCAAACTTCCTAATGAGAGCCTATCAGACCCATCCTCTCCCGAAGCTGACCGAAGGAGCCGAAATTGCACAATACAATATGCATTAGGCGGGAGCGAGAGGGGGGAAACGTACATAATCGGTGTTAGCACCCGTGGAGCCCTGAGGGCTGGGAGCGAGTGAGGAGACTTGAGAGGGACAGCAGGTATTTCAAGATTGATACAGAGCACGGTCACATGCAGACACTCATGACCGCTTGTCTAAATGGGCGATAAACTGCGTGTTTGAAGGCGCGTAGCAGATGTAGAATATGACGTCGAATTCGGGAAGGAAAGGTTCGAGGTGAACTGGGTGGCAGACAGCTGCAGGCTTCCCGTAACAGTGGGTGGACAAGGCGTGCACGTGCGGTGTGAAGGACCGGTGGGTGGCCGATGGGCACGGCAGGGTCTCGAGGCTCACTTGACTGATTGGCTTGAAGAGCTGTGAGACGCGTGCTGAAGTGAAGAAACAGACGCTATCATACAATTTGCAGACGTAGTTCCCTCTTTTGTGAGAGTGAAGAGAGACTTTGGCTGTGTTGTCTCGACAAAAGAGGACCGGAGGTCAGAGGGCCGAAGAAGGACTAGGTAACCTTAGTGAGGGGCAACAGCATGGTCCAATGCACTTTACGACAGGTATCTGTGCATTTAGCTCTGCTATCTAGGCCTTCACTGATGCTGAGAAGAAAAATACCCACAACTTTGTGTTTTCTTGCTCCAACACCAGACTCCGAGGCTGAGCGGCGCTGGCGCTTGCGAAAACCCAGATTGCTTTTTCGATCCCTTCACGGACCAATCATCTCAGCACGTGTTGAATGAGGGGTCACAAGGCTACGCAAGTGGCTGTGCGCTCTGGACTGCGAGGCTGAACTTTACTTTTACGACTGAAACTCAATGGAGACAATATATATATCTATGTCAACGTCCACATTTCTTCAGGCAAATGCATATGGGGTGTGCTTGGCTTATACAATAAAGCTAGTTGCAAAACCACGTGGATATCATTGAGCTTCGTGCCTATGAACAAATGTGATGGCTAAACCGACAAATTCACCCACCCCCGTACCTGTAGAGAGCAGGCCTTCACCTAAATCAAGACTTCCCAGCCAGTTTCTCTTCTGTAATCTAATTCTTCGTTCCGCTCGTCTCAGCAGGCTCAGGTTTCCGCGCTATCTCACCGATATTGTCAGCCATAGCTTCAGCAGCAGCTTTCTTGAGTCTCTCAGCGTCATCCATCTTGATCTCCTTTCCACTAACGCGGTCTTTGAACTCCTTCTCATCTTCACTATCCCCGAGGCTGAATGGGTCATTGTCAGTATCACCAATAGGACTTGGGTCAACTGTTGACAATGGTTGCCACTTGCTTTGCTTTCCGGTGGGAGGAGCATTTTCTTTTGCGGCGGCGATCTTTGGTGAGTCGCCGTAAATATCAATCTCCTCTGGAGGACCTCCTTGGAAAGAAACCTTGCGGCCATCAGAATATCTTGCCTCAGCAGGGATTGGTTTGAAGAGGTTGGGGTTTGCAAGAGGTCGAGTTGTGCGGCGGGCGGGAGCTACTCAATCTATTAGGCATTTTACCAAGACCAGTATAGAGCATGACTTACTGCCGTCGGCGTTTAGCTGCATGCCTGCAAAGTCGTCGCTAAGTACTTGAGGATCAGCATCGTAGCGGCCATAATCACCGCTTTGTCTTCCATCACCGCTTCTGCGACCACGGTATTGGTTACCTGAGGCGCCAGCATTATAACCTTGTTGTGATCCATCTTCATCCTCGCCATCAATCTTCTTCCTCAGATTTGTGATCCATCCGTTGACCTTGCTTTGTGTCTCGAGAAACCCCTTCTTCAGATTCTCTTTAATAATTGGAAGATCGTCATCGATGAAACTGTGGTTCTCATCGTACATTTCGTTAGGCTTAAGACCGGTCTGTTGTCTGCGGGGCTGGCCGCCACTTCCTCTGCTGGTAGCACGCGGACCACCTTCTGCGTAGCCGCCGTAATGTTCAGCGAGCTGTCGAGCGTATTGCTCATCGGCTTCGAGCTGTGATTGCGGGGTAGATCCCATTCGTTGGGCTGTTGGTCGGGGAGGCTGGGGAGGAGGTGTGGGTTCTCTTACAGCATCGGGATCAGACATGCCTTTAGTTTCAATTAGCAAGGCATTTGAAAGATGTTTTGTCTTAGGACATACCAAGGAGAGCATTGAAAGCCGGTTCTACACGGCCACCGCTTGCTATCAAGACAGCTTTGACAACAGCTGCGTCAATGCTTGGGAATGCCTCCTTCAAAGTGTTCTCGGCTTGCTGTTGTGGGCTGAGAGGACGAGGGGGCTTCGGAGGAGCTTCGTCTTCCACTGTTGCATGCTTCGATGCTGCAGGCACATCACTACCCAGAACACCTGACTCCTGAACATCATCGTCGTCCATCTCCAATGGTCGTGCTGTTGTTGGTGATTCAGCTCCTGTTGGGCTTTTGATCTAGATTGTTCAGTGTCAGCAAGCTTTCTTCTAAGTATGCAAGAGCCACATAGTGCATGAACTGCAATGTCCAAGAACGTATCAGCTTACTGGGCTATCCGTTGATTTCGCCGGTGCAGACATGATGTTGTCGTTTCTAATCAGGCAAGTTGTTGATCACTGAATGGACAATGCTATCAAAAATGTTTCCTTCTGGTGAGCGCCAGGTTTTTTTTTCTGGTTCCTGATGCCTAAAGGATTCGCTTTATTGTACGTGTTTGAGCTTGGAATTCGCGAGGACTGACGACGACCATGCGCCACATCACGAGCCGATGAGCGAATGGCTTGAACTTCCATAAGCGGAAGCTGCGATCAAGGAAGTGGCAGTGCTGCACGTGATATGGCACTCCATCCCAATGACAATTGCTGCAGTTCTTTCATTTCTGAGCAGATGCAAGTTATTCTTGATGGGAGATTTTCTTATTCATGACCCACCAAAGTATCTTACAAGCAACCTCTCTCTGTGCTGCACAAGGTTCATTCTCCTTCTCAAAGCCCTACAAAGTTTCTTTTCCTGCCATCCCAATTCATCATCTAGCAGCAATTGCGTATATGCAAACACGCCCGCATCGAATAACGCCGGTTTATCATTGCCAAAGAACCAAGAATCTTCCCCAAGTAATATAGACAGCGCCTCAAATGCCTTGTCCGCTTCACTGTACAAATCATCTGTATCGATGATCGAGGTATGTTTCAGCAGCTCTGCTTCTGCCGCTGCTCGTAGTTGGTGTGATATGGAGCCTTGAACAAGTAGATTTGAGGAGGTTGGGGACACGTAGCGTGGGTAGGCTACTGCTGAGAAATTCAGGGGCTCGAGATACAGAGTGTAGAGCTAAAAACGTGTCAAAAAGGGCCATTGAAGCGCTGAAAGGGATGCATACCCAGGCATTTCGTATTCGGTGATCAAGAAGAGATTGGTATGCTTCATAGCGCATGCTCGACGACTCTTCTACCCTGCCTCCATGTTCTGTTGCATATTTGACAAACTTGTTCGAGGGAATAGGGATGAGTGAGTCTTGGGAGGTGTTTGACCCATAAACTGCCGGAAGCAGGAATGGTAATGAGCCCGTTGGAGAAGAGTGGTTATTTGAGGAGATGAGGCGGTGGTCGATGCCAGCGATATTCAAGAAAGTCTGCTGGCTGTTAGTCCGGGGGCCCAAAATCACTTCCCAGCCAAACGCACCTGCCATTTCAGACAACTCGGGTTGAACGACGGCCTCCCAGCGGCTGCATCTTGATCCTTGCTGAACACATACAGACTCGGTATCCTCGCGGACTTCGGGGCGCGTAACGGAAGTTGATTCGGGGGGTATGTCACAACCGGCACCAGGTCGAAAAGCTGCTTCACCGGAGCCGGAATTGAGAAGAAATCTCGGACTTTTCTTGTTGATCTTGAGAAAGAAGACTGGTCGTCATCAAGCCTCTGCGATTTTTCCTTTGGCGGCATTGGGAGGACATGTAAATTTGATTATTTTCGGCACTGCGTAGATGAGTTCGAAACGCGTATACTGTAAGCACGAAAATGCGGTGCGGCCGCCTCCCGTCCGCTTGGTAGGTATTCATCCCGACCACGACCGAGTATTTTCCGGGCGCGACCCACATGCACAGTACCAAAGCCAAGGGTTGTGAGGGGACAGTTTTCAGAGCTACGGCTGATGTTTAGAAAAGCGCAGAATCCGCGATGCATCCGTTTCATCCCACACATCGCAGTCAAATCATCGCAAGAATTCAGTGATCGACCCAGGCCAACCCCTTTACGGTGTAGCCTTTACTCGTTAGGCACTTTTAGTCAAAGCTGGAGTCGTGGAGAAGAGCGACGCTTGGACGTAATTTCAGGTGGGGTGCATCACAGATTCCAGCGCAAGCCGTCATAAGCCGATCGATCGGATGCTCCTGCATTGGCAGCCCGCTGTCGAGGTGTGCCACCCAGCTGCCAGCTTGATTCATCTCACAGCTTCTGCCTGAACTCGAGTCTCATCAGTCTCCCGCCTGCTCTCGTATTTGGAATGACAACGGCTGAGATTCGTTCATCATCGACTGATCTTCACTCGAAAACGCCAAACTTTTATCTGGCGCTTAAATCCAACCACCCCCACACACATTTAGCCGTCTTCGGTCCTCTTGTCGTCCTCCTTCGGACGTTCCATCACCTCGGAGTAACCTTCAGCACTTCATCGCACCACTTCAATTTTGCTTCTTTCAAAGCTCAGTCGTTGTCGTTATCGCCATCGGAAATTGAAAGAGTTCCTTTGTCTCGTACTCGCTCTGTTCTCTTTATCACTGCAAGGCTCGCTCGATCGAGACCACCTTTCCATCCTCCCCGATAGTACGATACGCATTTTGAACCAGCAGCAATGGAGGCTCCGTTGTCATCACCGTCTCTGAACGGGCCTTCGAAAAACCAACACTCACACTTCGCAGTCTCAACCTCCTCGTCCGCACAATCGAGTGGTCCAACCTCAGCACCTAAGACGACACAACAACAACCGCAACAGCCTCCCCCACAACGGCAAATGCCCATCGATTCGGCGTCTCCTTTTCTTCGAGACTTTAACTTAGTAGCGGAGGCTGCAAAACGAGCGCAGATGGCGGTGTTGATGAGGGACATGGAGGCAGTGGGGATTTAGTCTGCAATATTTTCCCGGAAGGCCTGCGTGGCGAGAGGCCTTGATCTCTACAATGCTATCGGAGAATGGGGTGGCGGCTGCCCCAAAATTGCAGAGACATACATGGCAACGAGGGCAATAAACGATGTCGAGAGCGATCGTACGAGCGAGGCGTGTGTTTGAGTAGAGTAGAAGGACGTATATCTCATTGAAGATTTGGATATTGGTTAGAAAGGGCTGGAAGGATATTATCGTTTTGTGTGCTGCAAAGCATTTGCAGGCGTTTTTGCGGGCTTTTGAATTCAGGCGTTCAGAGATATCACACAGTCAGCGCCACTTCTTTTTTGTTACAATGCCAGAAGCAATGGGATATAAACATGGTTCGGTCGACAGCACAAGGAAACCAGAGCTAGATCACAACTAATGCCAGACTCAAAACACTTTATCCTTATTATGAGGCACACGGAAGCCACGTATCGAAGTATGCACTGTACCTAATTACATATCTTGTCTCGGGGGTGAGCAAGCAACTACTTGCTTTTGCTTCCTTTCTTCCATGTTTCACAAGTTCTTAAACATGCAAATCCTTTAGAATTCAGATGTCCTGCGGGATAATGTATATTCAAGTTCCTTCCTCTCAGCATGTCCCACGTGTTGTGGCGCATTCAAATATGTTAACAAGCGCAGGGTAATGTCCATTCAGATGCTCTAGTCAGGGATGGAGACTATGAACACATTCAACGAAGACTCAACCTCCATTATTACCAATATTCTACCCAGCAGATTGGGGTTATAGTATCATCTAAGCAAGAAAAGACAATTCATAATCATCACTTTAAAGTACAGTGAGGAGCTGTGAGGCTTAAGAGCTCTGCTGGAATGAATCTCACGAGGTCAGATGAGACTAACTGAAGTCACATGATGCACATCAAGAATGGCAGAATGGAACGCTCGTCTTTATGATCAATAAGAAGAAGCAATAGAAAAGAAAGCGAATCTGTGCAGATTAATAATAACTAGCAACCAATGCAGTAAGTCGTTGGATAAACTCTAAGGGGGCAGCTCTGCGGTAGATCACGTGCACCACATCGCCGACGCTGAATATATATTTCGATATCACTCACTACTTAGGAAGAATAGCCTGCCTAGTGTTCGTGATCTTGGTCCCAAAATTTGCTTGCGGATCACTTGGCCACATTAAATGAGTTTCGCAGGCAGCGAGCGTCGGCTTAGTTCGTTTTTGAAGGGGCTTCCGATGGCGTAACAGTTTCGTGGAGTGAGAAGCTGAGCATCGCTTGATCGCTTGATAGAATCTAACGTGTGGCAGAATTTCAATGCAGGGGCCACACCATGGGAATTACGGAGAAGGAATGTCAGGGAGGAAGAACATTCAAATCAAATCGGGCAAACTGAAAATAAAATAGATAAATAATGAGGGCAACCATTCTCAAATGCTTTCGCAAGGATTTCAAGAAGGTGCATCGCGCTAGCGCATTTCCGTATAAAGAATTCGCACGTTTCGAGCCAAACCTTTCGGTGAAGATGCCAACAAGATCCGAACTCACTCCCTCATGGCACAAGCGCGAGCTCTAATAAAGAGCGGCACCGCCCTCCGGGCCTTTCCACCATGATCAATCTCCTCGCCATCACCACCACCCTTCATCAAAATCACATCGCCGTCCATCGAGAGATATCGTTTGACTTCCCCTGGGGACATTTGCGAATCTCGGGTTGTCCGCGAGAAACCTAATCCTCAGCCGTTTGATTCACTGATTATGAAGGAGGCGTCCTCCTGCCAAACTTCCTTCTAATTGCGACGTCTCTTCCATCTCGACCACCTCTCAACCATCAACTCCACGATGGCTTCATCAAGCAAGCCGACGATGGCCAACGTCGCTCGACGAAAATCTTCGAAGGGGAGCATGATCATCACGTTAAAAATTTCGCCCAAGGCTCTGCTCAGATTCGAACCTGCCGCAGTAGTCAAAGAAGAGTCTCCGTCAAAGGAGTCATCATCAACAATTTCGAATCCTCAGCCCGTTGCACCCAGCTCAAGTGGAGACAATCCTTCCGAGTCGAATACCAACACGCCTGCTGCCGCTGGCACACCAGTTCCCTTTCCATCGTCGATGCCACCACCTACTGAAGGTGTCAAGAAGAAGGGTATGAAGAGAAGTGCAGGCCCTGTATTAGGACCAGATGGACTTCCCAAGCCTCGAGGCAAGCCAGGCCCCAAGAAAAAGGCAAGATTGTAAGTACAACCTCCCCGACTCATTTCATTCTCGTCACCCTCGACGTCGCTTCTATGGTCGCCAGCCCTAGTTGTCTCACTGTACACACGGATTGAATACGGCAGGTCCTCACAAGTGATCAATTTGCTAACTCGTCATGCGATAGGGAGGATGGATCAATCGACCACTCAAGCACGGCACCCCGAGCCACGAATGCCACTGGCGCCGCTCACAAACTCGGCCCCAAAGCCAACCAAGGCGCCATCAACGCGGGCCTTCGTGCTCTCGATCGATCTGGCAAGCCCTGTCGCAAGTGGCAGAAGGGAAGCTTCAAACTCAAGAGTTTCACTGGTGTGGTCTGGGAGATTCCACGCTGGACAGCTCCACCAAAAGTCAGGGCCGAAGGTACATTGGGAGACTCTGCTTCAGGCGACAGTAGCAAGGAAAACAAGGACAATAGCCAGATGGAGAGCGAGAAGAGTGAAAAGAGCAATGGTGGTGCTGACATCGAGCTTGGGAGCACTGCCAGCAACAACGTCAGCTCACCAGCTCCGTCTGCTCCTCCGGCCTCGTCTATGCCATCTGCCCCCGTTGTTGCTGCTTCTGCATAAATGTTGGCTACTTTCATACTAGGTCGTTATTGTCAAAACTCTGTATTAAAACATATTCCGGTCACCGTTGCGTTCGCTAGATCCAGCTACTTTGGTGGTTAGATCATCTGGACCCCAGGGCTCATTTCAGGAATTAGATGGATTTCTTGAATTGCTCCATCTATGGATTCTTTCGGCGGGAAAATGGGGCGTTGGACTGCAAACTTTACAGCATTGGCGATATGGCCGGACGGTCGGGGCAATGGCGTTATTTGGTAATGACGTTGTGGCATTGGTGGCATTGTATTATAGAAGGCATTAACTGTACCAGTGCACAAGAATAAAAAAAGAGGTCCTTGGGCGTATGCTCTGTTTTCAATCAACTTATCTTCGACTACATACATATGCAGTGAAAAGAAGGATTTGAGGCACAGAAAGACGAGATAACCTCCGAAGCCAGAATCCATATCCAAAGGCCGTCCCAAAACTTTGATCAATTTTCGGGGTTATAGAGTTGACGTTTGTAAGAGCTTTCAAGAAATAAAAGGATCCAAAATATCCAATTCTTTGTCCAATCTTGACAAATTTGAAAGTACTGCTTTCAGGGTCGGCACGTTGTCACAGGCTGAAGCGAATTAACAAGTCAGGAAATGTAAAAGCCAGTAATAACAGATATGTAATGACCCAAAAGAAATCTAGCTTCATAAAATTGCAATACCTCTCCAAATGGGAAGCTCACACGTTCATGCTTGAGTGACCCGATATGCCCGACTAATCAGGAAGTCCAGCAGGCCAGCCACGCTGATTACACAGCACAATCCCAGGTGTCTTATATACTCTCAATCCAACAGGCTATTATGAGTTTCCAAAAATGGTCTTGGGTTATGGTATGAGAGAAACACTTGGTCAGCAGCTATCTGACACTTGGTGAAGGTGTCATACTGTTGTCTCGTGACAAGTACCCTTGGGACTTCCCCACTATGGCTTTATTGAGTCTAGTTCGCTTGTACGAGTAGCTCAGCGCCTGTATTGCATCTTCGTCGTTCCTTAATGATAACACACAAGTCAAAGACCTGGATTCCCAACAAGGTACAACTGACGAGATGGATTCGCACACAGGCCTCCAGCTCTGGTAGCGCCAACAGATCAACTCCTTCCATATTCACAATATCTGCTGGCCATGACCAACCATCCACCACCTCATACATCCCCACCTTAGACCCATTCGATTCACCGAAAGCTTGATCTAGAAGGGGCTCCATTCACATCTACGAGACTGGGAGGGTATTAAGCCAGCTCTTCGACAGATTTCTCTCCATTCTACAGCCCGCGAAAGACGACTTCGAACCACTCTCAACCTGTGACCGCCCGCAACATGACGAACTCATATCCTTCGGGCTCATCGGGGGTTCCAGATTCGAACATGCCGACTGGGACTCCCGGATTCGTGCCACGAAGATCCTCGTATGCCTCGGTCGTTTCCGGTACTGCTTCTGGAGCCTCGCAGTCATTTCAGCAACCCGCTAGGTCCGGTGCCTTCTCCCACTTACTGAACCAGCACCCCGACTTCACCTACGATTCCAGCTTCCCAAGCTACAGCGGATACTCGCGGTACGAGAATCGAGGCTACGATATGGATTACAGTACAAATGGTGGCAGTCATGGGCGGTCAGGATCTTGGGGGCGTGGCGGACAATTGCCAAGTTTTTCCAGTGCATTTGGGCTGCTCATGAATGGGCATGGGTATGGAGGGTTTGGCGGTGGACATATGGACCAGTTTTTCGTACCCTCATATCTCAAGGGGTCAAAATATGTCCAAAAGCTTGAAGAAGCGCACAAGGCGAAGTTGTCGGCACACAAAGAAGGACACTCGGCACAGTCGTCTCAACCGGGTTCGCTTTCGACAAGCGCGAGCAGTATAAATCTACATGCGAAGATGGCCCCTTCACATCGAGGAATGACTTATGACTTGATCGAGAAAGCCCCACCCCTTGAAGACGAAACCCTGGCTCCGTTGCCCTCGAAATGGAATAACCAAGATAAGCACGGAGCTTTGGAGGTCCTGTCAGATGGTCAGGAGGTCAAATTTGCTGGGCCAAAACCGGAACGAGATCGAGATCACGAAGCATATGCCATCCGAGCAGATCATCCCATGCCTCCACAATGTGGTATCTATTATTTTGAAGTGACTATAATTTCACGGAAGAGAGAAGAGTATGGAACCCCTAACAATGTATCAGGTCAAGGTTCTGATACCATTTATAGGAGTTCTATTGGCATCGGTTTCTCAAGTAAGACCGTGCCATTATCAAGGTTACCTGGATGGGAACCAGAATCGTGGGCATATCACGGAGATGATGGACATTCATTTTGCTGTCAGAATTCAGGCAAACATTACGGTCCCCCATTTACGGCTGGCGATGTCATAGGATGTGGCGTAAATTTTAGAACAGGATCTGCTTTCTTCACGAAAAATGGTGATCATTTAGGTTCGTTCACTCCTGCCATTCCCAGAATCAAACCACGCCTTGAACGTCTATCATTGCTAACACAACTAAAGGTACCGCCTTCCGCGAGATCAAGGGCAAACTTTATCCTTCGGTAGGTATGAAAAAAGCAGGCGAGCATGTGAGGGTAAATTTTGGGCAAAGTCCATTTATCTTTGACATAGATGGCATGATGTCGGCAAGTAACCATGTTTTCATAAATTCTCATTCTTTTAACCCCCAACCCCCTTCTTCTGGCCCTGCTGCTTCACCCGGAGACTTAGCGCTCAATGGTACTTCTGATACTCCAATGGCTCCTGCTCCAGCTGGACCTGGCACAGCGGGCGACACACCCGGCCAAGACGACTTGCCTCCTCTGAGCATCTCTTCGGCTGCTGA
>Ga0302325_10010669_pt1 | contig 19869 bp, 10 predicted proteins | sample Palsa_T0_2_FD_201948 | JGI IMG/M metagenome (GOLD analysis project Ga0302325, IMG submission 201948) | Peat permafrost microbial communities from Stordalen Mire near Abisko, Sweden - Palsa_T0_2 | ecosystem: Environmental > Terrestrial > Soil > Palsa > Peat permafrost | place: Sweden: Abisko...
CTTTCGCTTCACCCGAAGTTCCCGAGGTGTAGATGATCGTAATGACATCCGCATCTTCGTGATGGACCGGCGGAGTTGGATCGCCGGCTTCCTCGATAAACGCACTCTCGATAAGCGAAATGTGCGGCGCTTGCGGCCAAAGCTTCTTGATTTCAGCGGCGACCGCGGCGCTCGAGCAGAAAATCCGAGACGGGCCCACGTCGGTCAGCAGGTGCACCAGTTCGGGGAGCGCCTGCCGCGAATAGAGCGGAACGACGACTGCGCCCTCGGCCAGCAGGGCGAGGTCTAGTGCAATCCATCGAATACTGTTGGGAGCCAGCAGGGCGCAACGATCGCCTTTCTTCACGCCACGCGCGCGCAGAAATTGGCGGGCTTGCTGGATCATGGAAAGCAGTTCGCCGCCGGTCGTCGCCCGGATGGCGCCGTCGTGAATTTCACACACCACCGGTGCGGCCGTCGCACGCTGAAGTCGCTCAAAAATCACTTCGAGAAATGTCATCTCCGCGCCATCCGGTCTTAAGTAGCCAGAACTCCACTCTGGGATTCGAGAAGTTTCACAAGATTTGGGCTCAGCGGCGGCAAATATTCTTCCCATCCGAGCACACCGGTACGAATTGGGAATTCCGGATAGCGTTTTGCGACCTGCTCCTCAAAGTATGTGCCCATGCGCGCCATCAATTGCAGATTGCGCGCGACGGTGCCGCTGATTGCGTCGCGGATGGCTTCCGTTTCGGCATCGAGCGCGGAAAGCGCCGCAACGATCTTGTCCGCCAGATCCGGTTCGTCGACGCGCATGAGCAGATGGTCATGACCGCGTTCGTGCAGGAGGTTTCGAATGCGTTCGTCCATGGTCACGCCGGCCGACGGCACGCCAGCCGGCATCGAGGTGACGATCGCGTGATAGCGCGAGGAAAGAATGCGATCACTCGCGCGCAGGATGCTCACCAGTTCGTACATGTTGAACCTGTTCGAGCCCAAGACCGGTGCACCGCCGATTTTAGCGGCAACTCGCTCGCAGGCATCCAGGTCGAGCATTTCCATGGCGATAAGAATCGGAAACACGCGGCGTGACTTGCGGTAGTTTTCCACTCCTTGCGCCATCGCCACCAGATATTTGTCGTAAGCCGCAGTGACCTGGCTCCCCGATTTGTGAAAATAAATCGTGCGGTAGTAACTGTCACGGTACGCGCCTGCCACGGAATGCGCCGCCCACTTCGCGAGCGACGCCGTTACCGGCCACCAAAACGGGTTGATCGGGCAAAGGGCCAGAATGGGAGTGACGCCATCCCAGCCCGCAGCTCGCAGCGTTTTCGTGGCGTACTCGCGGCCCAGTGGCTCAAAGGTCCACGCGGTGTCCGTGCCGAGTTCCGTGGGAACGCCGAGTTTCCCCAATACTGCCTGCGATTCGACATTGCGCGTGATTACGAGCGAGTTGCGGCAATACCGGCCGCACATTTTCTGAATCAGGGGGTCCATCGCGCCCGCTTCGGCGCCGTAGGCGATGCTCAGCTTGTTCTGGGCGGACGCAATGCCGAGCGTACCGATCATCATCGTAGTCAGCGCATTGGCGAATTTGCTTTTGAACATCGAGCCTTCGCAGGCTACGACGCCGTCGTTTTTGCGGACTTCCGCGTGAAGAAAAGGAGGGAAAACATCCGGCAGGTGTACCTGTTTCGCGTCCCCAAAGTAGTCACGCGTCAAATCGAAGTTCTGGGACATCACGCTGAGCGCCAGATTCGTATCACCAAGGATTCGGCGAACCTGGCGGATCATTTCCTCCACGCGAACGTCGGAGCCGGTGTTCCGCGTGCCGTTGTATCCTGCGAAGAGAAGTTTTAGCCTGGTTCCAGGTTCCCAGGCATGGCCCGCGCCCAGCATCCACTCGAGCTTGTTGAGTTCGATCAGGCCGCTGACCCAGCCTTCGAGAAAAATATCGGTCATCGCGAAACATCCTGAGGCGCGCCCGGGGGGTGGGCTGCCAGGTTTGTAGCGCCGGACGAGGGCCAGTCGCGGTATTTGTACACAAAATGATTTTCGCGGCTGAATTTCAGCAGCGGAAAGGAATACTGCGAGAACGGGGCCGGACGCTTGCCCATCTCGTCCACGACGCGCGTGTTATCGAAGACCGTATTCCATACGAGGTAGGGAAGAAAGACTTTCAGCAGCGTGGCGAGGCCGCCCAGCTTTCCGGCGCGTCCGGCGAACGCGTTGACCATTTGGGCGGTGGGCTTTTCAAAAGCAGGGACAAACTTGGGGCCCCGTTTACCCTGCGCCTCGGACAGCGCGTCGGTCAATTGCACGAAAGTTTCCGCACCCGCGCCGGCCGACAGATGATAAATGCCGTGCGCAGGCGTTTCCTTCTGGTGAAGCGTGGCCACGGCGTCGGCCACGAAATCCACGGGGACGATATCGATGCGATCGGTGGGGCGAAACGGAAGCGCGGGAAGGCCGGCAAGAAAAACGAAGGCGCGGACCATATCGAATTGATTCGTTTCGGGGCGGCGGCTGTCGCCGAGAACAATGCTGGGGCGAAATATCGTGCGCGGCACGTCCGGGAGCAACTGCCCGATCATGTGTTCGCAGAATTTTTTGGTGCGCGCATAAGGATCGTAATCGGAGCGGTTCCAATCGATCGCGGAATCTTCCTGCACGACTTCGTTGGCCCGTTGGCCCGCGACGGCCACCGTGCTGACATGGCTGAAACGCCGCAGGCCGTGCTGATCGCGTGCGCGCATCGCCAGTTTAATCACCTCGAGCGTGCCGCGCAGATTCACATTCAGGCAACTTTTTTCCGATTTGCGATTCAGGGACGCGGCGCAATGGATGATCGAATCGGTCGAGCGGACGAGTAGCGCATAGTCGTCGTCGGCAAGGCCGAACCGCGCGTCCGTCAGGTCGCCGCGAAAAATGCGAATTCGCGAGTTTGCGAATGATTGGAAAGCGGCGAAATCCATGTGCAACTGCAGGGAGCGCCACAATCGCTCGTGCGCCTCTTGTTCGTCGCGAGCGCGAACGAGCAGATTGAGTGGATCGGAATAGCCGGCAAGCAAATTCGACGCGATGTGAGCGCCGATGTACCCGGTGGAACCTGTAAGGAGGATGGCCACAGTGTTGGTGTGTCAGGGCGCCGTCGCCGGAGCCGCACTCGCAACCGTCGTGGAGATTTTTTCGGCGTGAGTTGCAAGCGGCACCGAACGCCGGGGACGCGACTCGAGTTGGCGGCCTTCGATGAGAGGATAACACCACTTTCGCAGGGCCGGAATGTGCACGTTGATCCAATAATCCCACCAGTCGAGGTCGCGCGCATCGTAGCCAAAATCGAGCTGTTCGTCTTCGGGCACCGCGGCGGAGAGGCGCTCGATATTTGCCGCCTCGAAAACATGATCGTTGTGAAGGATGAAAGGCTCGAACAGAGATACGAGCTTAATGACCTTTTCGAGTTCGCGTTGCGCGCGCGCCAGCGGCGGCCGCGAAGAGAAAGGCTCGGCCGTGCGATTGATCGCTTGGACGATGGTTTTTTGCGCGGGGGCCGACAGCGCGTCATAGCGCGTCTTCGAAACCGGAATCGCGTCGAATTTCAGCCGCAGCCGATGGTGCAGGCCGGCTTGGGCGCGATAGAATTTTCGATGGCCAAGTCCGGTCAATTCGATCGAACGGCCCATGTTGCAGGCATTGGTGACCGAAGTCGCGAGATGGTACACCCGGGCGTTACGGCGCTCGATGAGCGCAGCAGAAATCAGGGTCATTCCGCGGCACACCAGATCAACGGGAATAATATCGAGACACTTTGCTTCGTTCGTCGGAAGCTGGCGGAAAAAAGTACCGAGCAGATAGGAAAGCGACGCGGAAGTGTTGATTCCCTCGTTCCAGCCGAGGAAGGGTTTTTCGATGGAGGATTCGACAATCGCCGGACGCACCACCGCAATTGCTGCCGAAGGGTTGGCGTCCAGGAAATTGCGAATCAGGGATTCCGATAGGCTTTTGGTGAACGTATAGGTGTTCGGCCAGCCAAGCTCGATGGCGCGGCTGGATCCCGCGTCCGTAAGCGTCTGGCGGAGCCAGCGGACACGGTTTTTTCGGATTTGATTTTCGAGTGCAGCGCCCTGCAAATCCTTCGCGGCGTGTTCTTTCTTTTGCGCCGACTCCCGCAGCTCTCCCGTGACCTTCGGCGATTCGGCGCGGGCTTCCGTCTCGCGGACCAGCGTTTCCATCCGTTGCCATTCCTCGACGGCGTCGTAAGTGGCTACGCCGCGCGGCGTGTAATTCCGCGGCAATTCCTCCAGCACGCGGCCATCGCGCTGTCCGACCACGTAGCATGTGGATAGATGAAGCAATCCCGCATGGTCACAATCGCGCAGAAAATCCAGTGTGTAAGCGGTGGCCCGAACATTGGTGGCCAATGCATCGCGGATGTCCGGATTGAAATCCGTGAGGCCCGAGCTGTTCACAATCACGTCCAGCGAACGCGCCAATCTTTGCTGGAGTTCCGGAGCTAGCCCCAAACCGGGCTTGGTCACGTCGCCGTCAATGACTTCGATTCGTTCGCGAAGAAACTCGCCAAAGCGATCGCCGTGAAATTGCGCGAGGGCCTCGAACACAGGCGATTCTTCCAAGACGCGCTGGAAGCGTTCCGCGGAAGTCGAAGTGCGGTTGTGCCGAACCAGCAGATAGATTCGGCCAATTTCCGGAAGATCGGCGAGCAGGCTAGCTAACCAGACCTTCCCGATGAAGCCGGTCGCTCCGATCAGCAGAATATATTTTCCGGCAAGCGTCTGGCGCACGGGCAACGGTTCCCGAGTGGCGCGCGAATTGAAGTGGACGACGGGCTTGCTGACCTTCGGGTTGGGGCGTTCGGCCGCCTGGATCGCTGCGTCAAGGATTTCCGGGTTCTTCTCAAAACCAAGAACAGCGATCAGCTTCTCGCGGTTTACGCGGCCGTTGGGCTGCCCGCCGATAAATCTGGCGAACAGGCCGCGTGGACGAATCACGGGATCGAGCAAGCGGCCCGTGGCCATGCCGTCGCGAAAATCGAGGCGGTTGGCGATGATACGATTGACTCCGAGATATTTTGCGAGCGGGCGCATGATGTGATCCAGCCCCTGACTCACCAGAACGATGTCGGCACCTTGACCGATGGTTTCATTCAGTAGCGCGACTCCAGGAAGCTTCAGCCGGGGTTTGAGAAAATATTCAAAAAACTCTTCGCCCAACAGATCCAGGCGGTCACGGCTTACTCCTCTCAGCACGGTATGCAGCAGCCGCGTGGCGAATTCGCGATTGGTGACGTAGAGAAAAGGGCGGGCGAGGGCTAGCGTGGCCATGGCTCCGCGGCGACTCCAGCGCTGCAGAAAACTTTGAGAATTCCAGGCGAAGAAGCCCACCGGACGAACCGCCGTAAGATTGAGCAGGCTGCCCTCGACGCGCCAGAAGATAGGCTCGCGCACAGAGTGGGCTGGCTTCTGGTTTGAGATTGTCGAATTTTGGCCGATTGGAGTAGACAACGACATCGTCACGTAATGACTTTAGCTCTTCTTTGGAAACATCGAAATTATCACGCCCGCGAAACGCATTCAAGTAACGATGCTCGGGCGCCGGGCTCGCGAAAATTGATTCCGCGTTGCAGCACTACTTTTCCGGCGGCGGATACTTGAAGAGAAAATTGTCTACGGCGGGTCCGGCAACTCCCCGCGTGTTGTATTCAAGCATATATTTCATGTGCGCCTTATCCTCAGGATACGCGACGCCGTTGGGATAAGGATAGGGAACCGCGGTATGAAACGGCAAGGGCGCGACGGTGTCGCCATGCGCCGCGTAAAAATCCATATCCTTCGCGAAACCGTCCGCGTAGAAGAAATAGTCGCGCGTCCAGCCGTTCGGAATATCGGGCAGGCGCGTTGAATCGAAGTCGACGGAAACCTCGTCGCCCGAGCCGAAGATAACGTACTCGTCGTCTGATTTGCGGACCAGATCAGAAATGTCGCCGTAGCGCGTGTAGTTTCCGATTTGCCTCGAGTACGGGCCTGTGGCGCTGACGTCCTCGTAGACGTAGGTCAGATCATTTTTGGGATTGCCTTCAACCACGCGCGGGTAGCCGCGAAAGGCCAGATTGGCCTTGGCCAGAGGAACCTCCGTCTGCGTGAATTGGAGATCCGTGGGCGAATTGTCCACGCGGATTCGATCCCAGTAAATTCTCAAGTTTGTGCTGATCCGAATGAATCTTGTGCCGGGAGGCAATTTCCCGGTGAGATCGGCGACCATGGTGCGGGCCAGGCCCGCCGGAAAACCCATGTCGGCAATCACCATCTGCCATTTTCCCGAGCCATCTTGCGCCTCGACGAAGGGCGGCACCGGAGTGATTCCCGCTTGCCACGCCGCGTACATCGAACTGGCGCTGAAGTAGTCGGTGAAGCCATCCATCAGTAAACGCAGCGGCCGCGATTCGTCCCATGGCCCCAGGTCGAGCTCGATCCAGTGCATCGCTGCAAATCCCGCGTAGGGGGCTTCGGCAAAGCTGGTGACGTATTTCCGGTCGCGCTCCTTTAGGAGCGGGAGGATACTACGATTTTGATCATCCCATGCGCCGGCTGGAAGGTGCGCATCCGTGCTCGCGATCACTTGGTATTTCGGGAACGGCGGCCCACTGGCAAAGCGCTCGTTGGGGAAAACCTCAACATCCGCGGGATGGTCTATCGCGATCAGCCGCACATGATCCAGATAATCGAGTTCTTCCATTGGTTCGAGCATGCGGAAATGAATTAGACCGTCCTGCGGCTGCACCAGCGAGCCCGTGACTTTGAAATATTCCTCGGGGTCGGGCGTGTTGCGCTGGTTTGGGCCGGTCCAGTGCCCGACGATTCCGGAGCCGATCATGTCCGCGAGAAATTCGAACTTCTCGCCGTTCCACACGAAGACGATCGGGCAAGAGCTTCCGCGACGGTCAATTTCGGTGATGAGTTCGTCTTTGTGCGCGGGAATTTCCAATTCATCCTGGAGTACGCCGGTAGGCCACAGCAGACGGATCACGTCCGCGCTGCGCTCCACCCCAAGTCCGGCGATGATCGAAGACGGCCCTTGCCCCAGATAGCCGGAAGCGCCCGCGACTTCCCATTTCTGCCGGAGCGCGCCGGCGAACACCTCAACTTTTGTGCCGATGGCGGATTTGTTGTCGCTTTCGCCTTTCAGGCCGATGCGCACCCAGTTGTAGCCGTTCCCGCCTTCATTTTTTAGCAGCACGGGCGGCAGGCCATTTTGCGTAATCAGCAGGTCGGGGGAACCGTCGCCGTCGAAATCAAAGGCAATCACCGCGCGCGGATTGTGCAGCACAATTTTGTCCAACCCAGTCGCGGCGGTAACGTCTCGAAAGCCCGCAACTCCCTCATTGCGAAGCAGCACGATATGACTTTCGCCCGAAAAGTCGTCGCCCACGGCGACCAGATCGATCCAGCCGTCGTTGTCGTAGTCAATCGGCGCGACGCCCCAGGCACGCATCCAATCGAGGTCGGGTAGCGGGACGCGGTCAAACGATTTTCCTTCGACGTTGCGCCAGAGACTCAGGCCCGGAGACGCCCAGTGCGTGAACGCCAGATCCATCCAGCCGTCCTTATTGAAGTCGAGCGCAACGACGCCTGCGGTCGGTCCTGGCATGTCGCTGGACCACGGGGTGGAAGCTTTAAACGCGCCCTCGCGCGGATTCAAATACGCCACGGGTGATTTCCGCCAGCCCGTAACGACGAAATCGATCGCGCGGTCGTTATTGATGTCGCTGCCGATTGCACCGACCGACGGAGCGTCCCCTGCGAGGCCCGCTTCGCTCGTCCAATCCGTGAATGTGCCATTCCGATTGTTGCGCCAGAGGACGTTGCCCGCTGGAACAGCGTCGGTCGGAAAAGAGAAAGCCTCCGCCGGATGGGCGAGAGGGAAGTCGTTGAAACGGGTGACGTAGAGATCGAGATCGCCATCGTGATCGTAGTCGATGAAAGTCAATCCGACAGCGAGACCCGTCGTCAATATTCCCGACTCCTGCGTGACATCCTTGAATGTTCGGTTGCCTTCGTTGTGGAAGAGCAATACGCGGCCGTCCATGCTGACCGCGAGATCCGGTTTGCCGTCGTTGTCATAGTCCCCGACCGCGCAACCCATCCCCCGGCCGCGAAATTCAAGCTTGGCTTCGCGGGTGACGTTCACGAAATGGCCGCCGCCGAGGTTTCGGAATAGCGCGGAATTGCCTTGGCCATCGCTGTCCACCAGAAAAATATCCGGCTTCCCATCGCCGTCGTAATCGATGATGCACGCTCCGCTCCCCAGGAAACGCGCGAGCGAATCGGCGCTGTCCTTTTTAAACGGCGCGCGCCGCGGCCTCGAAGTGTTGTGCGGCGCTCCACTCCCAGGGCTTGCCGAGGCGGGCGATGCCGCCGGAGCGGATACCTGCAACGATTCGCCGCGCATCAGCAAGCCCGACTCGGCCGTGACGTTGCTGAAGTGCACGGGCATCGCCGGCGGAACAGGTTCGGGAGCCGGCTGCAAAATCTCCGCCAGCGAATATTTCCCTTGCTCCCCATAGATGAAACTGACGGGCTTACCCAGCTTTTCCGACGTCAAATGCTGGAACTTGTCGAAATGTTCTTTCGCGTGAGCGGTGTCGCCGGTGCGCTGCAGGGCCTGGGCGAGGCCGAATTCCGCGGAGACCTGGAAGGGATTCAAACTAATGGCGCGACGAAAAGCCGCGATGGCTTTGTCGTACTGCTGCTGTTGCGAATAGATCAGGCCAAGGAAATATTGCGTGTCGGCATCGTAGGAATCCAGCGCCGCTACCTTTTGAAAATCTTCGATCGCGGCTTGCGCATCGCCCGAGGCCTTTTCGAGCAGGCCGAGATTGAACCAAACGCGGGGGTCGCGCGGATCGCGCTGCGCCGATTTGTCGAGAATCGATCGAGCTTCGTCGAAGCGCTGCATGTTGAGGAACGCGATGCCGACGTTCAGGCACCCCGTATCCGTTTCCGGATCGATGATGCAAGCGCGCTGAAATTTGCCGAGGGCTTTTTCGAATTGCTGGCGATTCATGAGCGCGACGCCGAAGTTATTTTCGCGTGTGATTTCCGCGCGCGGGTCGGGTGGCTGTTTTTGATCGCCGTCCGTTTCGCTGGCGGGCGGCTTCCTGGGGCGAGCGTTCTGGCCTGCCCGGCTTGAGCCCAGGACGGCGGAAGCGCCAATGCCGGCAAGCAGCGCCGCCCAGAAAAGCAACTTCCATTTCTGCACTGTGAAAACCATCGAAATCATTCTACCGTTTTGCCAGTGGCTTTGCCGCAACGATACCTTCTTTTTCTTTGACGGTAATGATCTGATCGGCGGGGACATTCTTTAGCTGGTCGAGTTGCCCGCTGGGCCAGCGAATTTCAACTTGGTCGGCTTGCGTGTGCGATCCGAGGCCGAAAGTCAGGATCAATTCGCTGGAAGAAAGATAGCTCGAGCCGCTGTGCAGAGTCTTCGTTTGAAAATCGGCGCCAGCGGTAACGCGAACGTCCGAGCCGATGCCGTCGCGATTCGATTTCGTGCCGGCCAGTTTAATCCGGAGGCTGTGATTCGTCGCGCCGGTATTGCGGAAGAGCACAGCCGGGCCGCCATTGGTGGCGACCAGCACGTCCAGCGCTCCGTCATTATTAATGTCGCCATACGCCGCACCGCGCGCCACGCGCGGGGAAGCGAACGACGCGCCAGCAGACTGCGTGACCTCTTGAAATTTTCCATTTGCGAGATTGTGGAACAGGTGCGGTGGCTCGGCATAGCGCACGCGCGGCTGGACGCGCTCGATAGCGTCTTCAATGTGGCCGTTCGCGACATACAGATCGAGCCAGCCATCGAGGTCGTAATCAAAGAAAAAGCAGCCAAATCCAAGCGTGAGCAGCGATGCATGGCCGACGTCCGATTGTGGGGCCTCGTCAACAAACAGACCGTTGCGTTCGTTATGGTACAAAGCGAGCATCTGATTTGAAAAATTACTGATGATCAGACTGGAAGAGCCAGAGCGATCGTAATCAGCCGCATCGACGCCCATGCCCGCGCGGGCAATTCCATCTTCGTTATAGGCGATGCCCGAAACGATAGCTTTCTCAGTGAAAGTTCCATTGCCGTTGTTAACGTAGAGTTTATTGGGCTGGGTGTCATTCGTGATGAAGATGTCCGGCCAGCCGTCCTGATTCGCATCGAGGACAGCGATGCCCAAGCTTTTGGAAGTGGTGTCGTATAAGCCGGCTTTCTGCGTGGCGTCTTCGAATTTGCCGTTACCGAGATTGTGCCAGAGGCGCACGGATGTGCCCTTGTAGGCCTCCGGAGTGCAATACGATTTTGTTTTGCCGTCCAGCGCGCAGTAAATATCGGTCTCGGGCGACCATTGAACGTAATTTGCAACAACCAGGTCGAGCTTCCCGTCCCGGTCGTAGTCCACCCACGCGGCGCTGGTGCTGAATTCGTTCGGTCCCCACAGGCCCGCTTGTTTGGTAACGTCGGTGAAAGTCCCGTTGCCGTTGTTGTGGAACAGATGGTTCTGGCCGAGCGCGGTAATGAAGATGTCATCGTAACCGTCGTTATCGAAATCGCCGATGGCTACTCCCATGCCGTACATTTCTATTCCCAACCCGGCCTGCCGCGTTACATCCGTAAACGTGCCGTTCTGATTGTTGTGGTACAGGGCCAGCGTGGTGTGTTTGCGCGTATGGCCGGGCCAATCCATTCCGTTGACGAACAAGATGTCTTGCCAACCGTCGTTGTCGTAATCGATGAAGGCCACGCCAGGGCCCATCGTCTCAGGCAGCCACTTCTTCCCGATGGCGCCGCTATTGTGCGTGAAGTGAATTCCCGCCGCGCGGGTCACGTCTTCGAAGTGTACGGATGAACTGGGCGCTGCGGGATGATTGTGTTTTTGCCGCCTGCTATCGCGAGCCGCGCGCGTTCCGGGAATCGCGGCGATGAAGCCCGCCATAAGAAGACAAACCCAGGCCAGAAGAGCGATTCGCTTTCGATTTGGGATCATTCGTGGATTTTCATTTCGGCATGGATTTGAGCGACGGCCGCATTCGCACGGCAGGTCGAAACATGGCTACGACACGCGTTCAAATCCTTGACGGATTTAGGATTTTGAGGATTCGGCTTTTGTAGTGGAGCGGAAACATGTTCGTGAATCGGTTGGCGTTCGTTGTTGTCCGCTTCGTGCGCGCGAAGATAAGGGCCGGTAAGGGTTTGCGATGATTCGTCAGCCTTGAAGCGCAGGTACCGCGTCTGGAAATCGGAGGCCCGTTGCGGCTGGCCGAGCCCGGTGTAGATTAGCATCAGATTGTAGTTCGCTTCGAGATCTTCGGGGTCGATGGCGATTGTGGCGTTGAATTCTCGGAGCGCGTCGCTATAGCGGCGCTGGAGAAAATAGATGCGGCCGAGGTCGTCGCGCGCTACTCGATCGTTTGGATAATGCGCCAAGACTTCTTGAAGATGCGGAATTGCGGCGTCGTACTGGCCTTGCTGGCGCAGAACTCTTGCGTAGAAGAAGTGCGCCCGAGCGAGATCGGGATTCAGCGTGAGAGCCCGATCGAGAGCATCCTTCGCGGCTGGCAAATTACCTTCTTGCACGCGCACCCGGCCAATGTTCACCCAACCATCCGGATTCTTGGGATCGATCTCCGTGATCTTCTCGAACGCGCCCGCCGCTCCGGTCAGGTCGCCCTGCAGGAACAAGCCGATGCCGAAATCGTTCCAGCGGGTCCAATCATCGGGGGTTAGAACCAGCCTCGGTGGCGGCTCAGAGGCTGAGCCCGGGAGCACCTGCAAATCAATTCTCTTCTCCGCCATTACAACGGTTGGCGGACTCGGAATTCCGTTTGCTCCTCCGGGCAACTTCGACGGATCGCCGGTGAATGTGTAGCGCGAATCGTCGTAGTCAAACGTGACCGCGCCAGCCGGCTGATCCGGGCTTCGGACGCCCGCGAACGCGAACTGCGTTCCGAACCACGCAAATTTCCGGTAGTTCACTTTCGCAACCAGGTGAATGTGGTCGCCGGCCCCGGAAGGAATGTGCACGCGATAATGAACGGTGTCGGCGGCGCCAGGCGGGATCAGGTGAACGTACACGACGGCGCGGGTGGCCCACGCATTCCGTTTGTTGATCGGATTTCCATGCGCGTCGATTTGCAGCGAACGATAAAAGTGCGCGCCGGGATCTACCGGGCCCTTTCCGCCGTCCTCAACTTCACCACTGGAAAATACAATTTCGCCCCGATCGTCGGTGCCGGTGAGCTCGACCCAGCAATCGAAGGCATCGACCGTGCCTCCGGGAAAAAAGTGCCCCAGTTTGCGTGTGCGCACCACCACATCCACGCGATATGTGCTGTCACGGCGGACCTGCGCGGTGATCCGATTCAGCGGCGCGGAAAGCAGAGCGACCGGCGTTGCCGATTCAGGCGAAGTATTCACCGGCACGGAGCTTTCGACTTCTTCGCCGACAGCGAAAGTCGTTTGCAGGCTCGGCGCCGGTGGGTTCGTGGTCGTTACCGCCGAAGCCTCATCGCCAGGCAGGGCATGCGCTCCGCTGGAGTGCGCGGTTTGCGATTTTTCCGGGGAAATCGCGAAAATATCCACGCTGACCTGGTGATCGGTGAGGAATTTTTCTGTTTCAGCCAGGTGCGTTTGATCGCCGTTCACATAGGGCAACGCCGTATTCGCCGCGGGGAAGCTGTGGGAATGTATCGAACCCTTAACCCCCGAAGCAAACATACTGGCGAACCAGTTTCTGAATCCCGTTGGTGAGGGTGCGAAATTACCAGCGTCGGTCGACTGCGCGAGCCGCATGTGGCAATCGGCGCAGTTCTGACCTTTCGCGAGATAGTAGAACGAACGCGCGCCTTGGAACGAAACGCCGCTGGCCTGCCAATTGTCGTACTCATTGAATCCGCGCACCCAGCGGTAGTGGTTCACCGGCACATCGAGATGCACTTTGTGGCACGTCGAGCAAAATTCAGCGGTTTGCGTGCGCATGAACGGTTTCAGGAACACGCGGCGATGCGGTTCGGGATCCAGTTCCGTAAGAAAATCGTGCAACCGCAGGATAAGCGGATTCTTGCTCGCGGCCATTTTATGCAAAGCGGGGTATTCGAGCAAAAAATCCGCCTGGCCCATGGTGCTTTTCACTTGCGAGATCGAGTGGCACATCATGCATCCCAGCCCGGCTTGCCCTGCGGGAGTGTCCTCCACTTCACGGATGGGCCGATCGAACATCCCACTATAGAGCAGCGCGGGGTCGTGACAGCCTGCGCACCATTTCGACGGTTTGACGCCAACGGTGTCCTGCATGTACTCGACGCTTTTCCGATACCACGGATTGTTGAACGAGGAAAAATGGTGCGCGGAACTTTTCCATTGCTTGTAGATGTCCGCGTGGCAGCGTTGGCAGGAATCCGATTCGGTAAAATAGCTCGCGGGAATGTGGCCGCCGCCGGCCGTTTGCGCGGAACTGGGAAAAAACGGGCCTTGGGGGCCATCACCTTCATCGTTCATGGCCGCAGGTGCAATGGACGGATTTTCGATCCGGTGCGAGCGCTCCCAGGGCACCGTTCGCAACCACCACGCACCGCCCACGATGACCGCGGCCATGACTAGGCATATCCCGCTGCGCAGGACACCGGAGGGAAATCCGCCGGCAAGCCATCCGCGTTTGCTGGCCCACCCGGAAACGAGCATCGCTCCGCCCGCGACGCACGCGGCAATGTGCACGTAAACTAAAGGCCACTCCGCGCGGCGCGTGCCGGTGAAAATCAAAATGATTCCCATCACACCGCCCAAGGCAAGCAGGATCCAGCCGATCCGTGAGGCGACAGGAGAATTTCGCAGAATCGGGAGAAGGCCAATCGTGAGTAGGATCAGAAAAGCAATTCCGCTGAGCAAGTGAAAGACGATGGCCGCAAAATACGGGACGTTGGCGGAAGGCCACGCATAGACGTAAGCAGCTGTCAGGAAAAGGATTACGAGACAGAGATGAATTGCCTGCCTCATGCTGTTCTTTGAAGTTTAGCGGGAGGCAGTCTCGCCCATCGGTGGGGAATGGCCTGATTCATGTGCGTGCGAACGCAAATTCTGCTGCCGCGACCCCACGCAGTCAATAGTATTTTTCCATTAGGCCGAAATCAACCAAACGACCCGGCACAAGGCGCTGCGCCGGGACCATTGAGGAACCTGGCGAAGTAACTGGCGATTCGCGATGTGCTAGACTCTCGCGACATTTCAAGCGCATTTTTGAGCTGAGGGCGTGAATGACCGGGATCTACTACAAGCCGCTAATCGAGATGGCCGAAATGGTGCGCACCCGGCAGATCTCGCCGGTCGAACTCGTGGAAGCGCATCTCGCTCGCATCGAACAATTGAATCCGAAACTGAATGCATTCGTCTTCATCGATGCGGAGCACGCGAGGGAGCGGGCCCGGGTTGCGGAAGCGGCCCTCGCGACGAATGCCCAGCCGAATTCATTCGGGCCATTGTTCGGTGTTCCACTCTCACTGAAGAGTTCGCTCGAAGTCGCAGGTTGGCGCTGTGAATGTGGCAGCGTGTTACGCAGGAATTATGTGGCCTCCCAGGACGCGCCGCTCGTTGCGCGATTGCGCGCAGCCGGCGCGATCTTCCTCGGCAGCACCAATGTGCCGGAATTTCTGATGGCCTACGAGACCGACAATGCTTTGTATGGCCGGACAAATAGTCCCTGGGATTTGACGAGAACGCCCGGGGGGTCGAGCGGCGGCGAAGCCGCGGCCATTGCGGCGGGCTGCTCGGCGGGAGGAGTGGGAAGCGACGGTGGCGGCTCGATTCGCATTCCGGCGCATTTCGCCGGTATTTGCGGATTGAAGCCGACGCCCGGCCGCATACCTTCCGTGGGCCATTATCCCGCGTCCGCGGGTCCGTTCGCGCAGCTCGGAGTTGTGGGGCCGATGGCGCGAACGGTAGCAGACTTGGCCCGACTGCTCGAAGTCATGGCCGGTCCTGACTTGCAGGATCCCGCGTCAGCACCGGTTCCGTTGCGAATGTGGAGTGATGCTGAGGTCCGAAAGCTCCGCATTGCGTATTTTGAGGATGACGGCGTGACGCCGGTCACTCTGGAAACTGCGGCTGCCGTGCGGACCTCAGCCGAAGTTTTGCAGCAACAGGGATTTCAGGTCGAGGCTTCGGCGCCCCAAAATCTAGAACGCACGTGGCAATTGTGGTGGAATCTGTTTGGGCGGGCGGTGCAGACAGCATTCGAGCCGACGGTCCGAGGCCGTGAAAGCGAGCTGAGCCCGATGTATCGTGCTTGGCGCAAACATGTGGCGCAACAGCAGCCGCTCGATGGACAGGAATGGCTGAACACGATGATTGGGCGCGACGCGCTGCGCAGTAAACTACTCGAAGGGATGGAGCAATTCCCGATTTTGCTGTGCCCGCCTTGTGCGATTCCGGCATTTCATCACGGTGAACGCGAATGGCAGATTCAGGGCCGCAAGGTCGAATACCTAAAAGCGATGAGTTATTCGCAGTGGTTCAACCTGCTAGGCAATCCGGCTGCGGTCGTGCCGGTGGGAAAGTCACCGGAGGGCTTGCCGATCGGCGTGCAGATCGTCGGGCGTCCCTGGGAAGACGAAGCGGTACTGGCCATCGCGGCAAAGATCGAAACTAGCGCGGGCGGGTTTCGACCGCCGCCTGTGTAGCGCGGCCGCGAAACGGAAACCTCAGCTCAGCTGGCCGTGTTCGCGCGGGCGATCAGCAGAATCGCCAGCGCGTAAAAAATGAACATGAGCGCGAGGAACGCCTGGGCGCGACGATTCGCTCCCGCGAATTCCTTCCACGCGAAAATGCCCCAGAGGGCGGCGACCATCGGAGCGGACTGTCCAATCGCGTAGGAAATTGCCACGCCCGTGAAATTTGCCGCGACCAAATTGAAAACCGTTCCGGTGGCCCAGATGGCGCCGCCAAGCAATCCCAACATGTGCCCGCTCACCGGCCCGCGAAATAAGCCGCTGAACGCGACGGGCTCACCCACCAACGGCTTCTTCATGAAGTACACATTCCACAGAAAGCACGAAAGCAAAGCGCCGCCCGTGAGAAAAACTGCGATGCTATATGGCCCGAGCGCGTGACCGTGAGTGAGCGCTCGCGTGGAGAACGGCGCCCAGAGGCCCATCAGCACGCCCGATACGATGCAGATGATGATGCTCTTGCGCGAAACCGCTTTGCCGCCGCTGATCTCGCCGTAAGCTTTTCCGTCAAGAATTACCGCGACCACGGCGCAAAGTACGCCCGCAGCCAGCATCGAAACATTGCCCTTCTGCTGCTGGACGAAACTCAGCACGGTGCCGACCACCAGCGCGATTCCGATGGCGACGGGAAATGCCGTCGCGAGACCGGCCATATCAATCGCCGCGACGAGCAGCAGGTTCGCGAGGTTGAAGATCACGCCAGCCAGCAGCGCCCATCCGATATTCGAAGGGTCCGCGGCGCGCACGTTGTTGATGAAACTGGAGGCATCGTTGCCGGTCGAGCCCATCGTCAGCGCATAAATCAGCGCCATGACGAAAATTCCTATTGCGTAATCCCAGTAGAAAAGTTCGAACCGGTAATTTTTCACGTCCTTGAACGTGTTGGCCCAGGAACCCCAGCAAATTGCCGACACGATCATCATCACGAGAGCGGTGCCAAATGTTAGGGGCGTGAACATCAGTGTCCTTTTGACTCGATCATTGGTGCAAAGCCTTGCGTACTAAACAGCATCTGCCCGCGATTGGCTACGGGCGATGAATTCGGAAACCTCGTCGTAAGTGGACATCGCGCGCGCCCCGACCTTGGTGCAGCAAAGAGCCGCGCAGGCGTTCGCAAACGAGCCGACGCGCTGAAGATCCCAATTTTGCAGAAGGCCATACGACAGGCCGCCCATGAAGGCGTCGCCGGCTCCGGTCGTGTCCACCACGTTTACTTTGAATGCCGGAACGTGGATGAGGTTCTTGGGAGTCGCCAGGATGCAACCGTCGTGGCCGAGCGTAATCGCGACGATGGTTGGCCCGAGCCTCAGCAAAGCCTTCGCGATTTTCTCGTAGTCGGCTTCGCCGGTCAGTTCCCGCGCCGCCGCTTTGCATGGCTTCAAGACATCCACCAGGCGGAGCGCCGCGGTGAGCTCATCCTGGGTGCCCAGGGCCGCTGCGGAAAAAAATGCCGGGGAAACATCGAGATCGAAAATCACGCGAACGCCGGCCTCGTGCGCAATTTCCATCGCTTGCCTCACGGGGCTGATCGGGAGCTGGGAGGCTTCGGTGTGGAAATGCTTGGCGGACTTAATGTGTGAAGCGAACCGGCTGTGGACCTGGAACTCGGTAATTTTTCCCGTTACGTTGGGAAACATATAAATGCAACGTTCGCCCGCGGCGTCGACCGGAATCCAAGTCAATGAAGAGTACTCGCCCTTCACGACTTCGATTCCGGATAAGTCCATCCGGTCCTGCGCGAATGCCTTCTGGATAATGCGGCCGTTTTCGTCGTCTCCGATGAGTCCGAGCCAGCCGGTGCTCGCGCCGAGCCGGGCCACCTGCGTTAGGTTGTTCGCGGTAACTCCGCCGGCGTGGATTTCCATGCGCGAGGCGTTGATCTTTTCTTCCGGCCCCAGCAAACGCGGGACGATCGCGAAATAATCCACGGTACAGCTTCCGATTCCGACCACCTCTACTTTCGAAGACATAAGCCCCTTTCGTTTGCGGACTCTCGCGGACCCATTCTTAGTGTGGCGCGGACGGCGAATGCGCCGGAGAGGGCCGCGCCATCAAATTGAGAAACATCTGATAAAAAGCTTCCCGGTCCAAATCTTCCGGGAGATTTACGAGCTGCTCGCCGAGTCCGGGACGATCCGTTTTGTCCCACAACAGTACATTGCCGTAGTTCGCGGTATGCGAAATATCGATGTCCATGAAGTATCGCGATTCTTTCGTGATCACGCCGGGGTCGAGCCATCCGGCAACCGCCAGTTCGTCCCACATAAATTCCTCGTCGCCATATTTAGCCACGTATTGGGCGGCAGGCGTTTGAATTTTTGCGAGCTCGGCGAGGTACGCCTTGGTCATGCGCGTCTTGATGGAAATATCCACCGTGGTGATGGTGATCTTATGCCACGGAGCGGTGAGAGTCATGTGCACGCTTTCCGGGTCCCACCAGAAATTGAATTCCCGGCGAAGCTCCGTTGGAGGACCCGCCGGGTAGATGGCCGCAAGCGCGCCGCCCATTACCACGAGTTCCTGCGCGAGTTCGGAAACCTGCGGATCGATGCTGATTGCCTGGGCGATGTTGGTCAGCGGCCCGCCCGCATAAATTGTCACCTGATGCGGATACTTGTGAACCATGCGAATGATGAAATGCGCGGCGTCTTCGGTCGAAGGTTTGATTGTGGGATTGCCTTCGGCGAGATCCGGAACTACGTCGGGCTGATGATATTTTCCGCGCAGGCCTTCGCCCAAATTCATGCCGGGTTTATGGCCGTTCCATGCGCCCTGGTAATGAACTTTCCCGTACAGCGTTTCCCATCGCTCGATCACCTCCATGCGGTTGATCAGCGGGTAAATCGCTCCCGGAACCACGGGGATGTCCGTGTGGCCGGTGAGTTCGAGCATGCGCAAGGTGTGGGCCACCTCTTCATCGCGCCACATGTCGCCGCTGACGATGGTGATGCCGAGCGTTTCGACATTTGGAGCTTGCAGGAACATCAGTATGGACTGCTGATCCGTGGTTGCCGGTCCGCGCGCGTCCTGATCGACGATCACTTTTCGAAGGGACTGCGCGGTGCACGGCATCGCGAGGAACACGAAAATGCCGAGCAGGGATAGAAGTTTAAAAGACGTGATGTTCGAAAGTCTCCTGGAGCGTGCTATGCGGAAAATGAAAAATGCCGGAATCCGCTGGGTGGGGCGCCGAGAGGAAAGGGCCGACATGCTGGATGAGCTTATAGTTCCGGGCGAGAATGGAGTCAAGAGCAAATCATCCTCAATTCGGCGACGCACGGGAGTCCGCTTATTTTGCGTCGTGCGTTTTGGGTGTAGGACGCGTCATCAATTCGGCGAATTCCCGGTAGAACTTCTGCGCGTCAAGGTCGTCCTGAATTTCCACTTCGCGCTCGCCGAGATGCGGGCGAGTCGCGTCGGTCCAGACCAGCGTATCGCCGTAGGACGCGCCGTGGTCCGTTGAAACATCCATATAAACCTTGTGCGTTTTGGTGATGATCGCGGGATCGAGCCAGGCGACGGCGGCGAGCTCGTCCCACAGGTAGCCCGGCTGCGCATATTTCGCGGTGTATTGCGCGGCGGGATACTGGCCTTTGGCGATTTCCGCGATCAAATCCTTGGTCATTTGCGTCTTTATGGAAATATCCACGGTGGTAACCACCACGCGCACCCACGCGGAATGCAGGACGCGCGACGACGCTTCCGGATCCATCCACAGATTAAATTCGCGGCTCGGCGTCAGCGTGAATTCGGGGTCGTCGGTCTGCGGATTCAGGCTGCTCCCCATCACGATGAGTTCTTTCGCGAGCGAAGCGAATTCGGGATCGATCGCCTGGGCCAGCGCGAGATTGGTCATCGGACCGCCTTCGTAAATCGTGACCTCATGCGGGTATTTGTGGACCATGCGAATCAGAAAATGCGCGGCATCTTCGCCGGCGGCCTTGGTTGTCGGCGCGCCTTCGGGCATTGGCGGAATTTCCCACGGGCCGTGGACCGCGTGACCCGCGGCGAAATTCCATGCGCCCTGGTAGACGATCTTGCCGTGCATCGTTTCCCATCGCGCCATGTGCTCCTTGGTGTTGACGAGCGGAAATGCGGCGCCCGGCACCAC
>Ga0302325_10010670_pt1 | contig 19869 bp, 9 predicted proteins | sample Palsa_T0_2_FD_201948 | JGI IMG/M metagenome (GOLD analysis project Ga0302325, IMG submission 201948) | Peat permafrost microbial communities from Stordalen Mire near Abisko, Sweden - Palsa_T0_2 | ecosystem: Environmental > Terrestrial > Soil > Palsa > Peat permafrost | place: Sweden: Abisko...
CCTTTTTCGTCGTATTCGTAGCTGGTCGTGTGGCCGTCGGCGTCGGTGGAGGATTTCAGGGTGCCCTCCAGCACGCCTGTTTTGTTGTATTCGAACTTCAGTTCGTTTTCTTTCGGGAGGGGGTTAGTCTCCTTCGCGAGGGTTCCGGCTGGTCCGGTAGCTTCTTTGGATTCGGGACAGCCGGTTTTGGGGGTGCCGAGGTTGTAGCAGCCGCTGGTGCTGTTGGTCTCGGGGTTCTCGACCTGCGAGGGAGAGGTCGCGTTTTCTTTGTCCGCGTAGGACAGGCTCGTCGTGAGTAGCGTTGATTTTTCGGTCCGTTCCGGGCATTTACTTTCTCCTTTCGTAGTGCCCTGCACGGCGCATTCGAGGTTGATCCCGTATTTGTCGAAGTCGAGACTCGTCACCCCGCCTTTTTCGCTTTCGCCCGACGTCGCCGCGGTGAGGGATGTCTGGTTGCCGAATGGGTCGTAGCTCGCCGAGGATTCGAGTTTTTCTTTGCCGTTGAGCTCGACGGTCTTTTCCAGCTGGTCCAGAACGTTCGCGCAGTACAGCGTTTCGTGTTCTTCGGCTTTTGACCAGTCCGGGTCCTTCACGAGCGTCCCACGCTGATTGGAGTTGCAGGGCGAAGGTGCTTCACCGGGTTCGTAGTATTTGAACTTCGTCGTGGGCCCTTTCGTGTGTTCTGAGTTCGTGGTGCGGATGATTTCTGTCACGCGGCGTTTGCTGTCGTAGTGGAAGAGCGTGACCTCGCCGTGGCCGTCCGTGATCTTGGTGATCGTGTAGTTGGCGTATTCGTAGGAGGTCGTCTTCCCGTTCGCGTCGGTGTAGGACTGCAGCTCAGGTTCGCCTTCTTCGAAGTCTTTGTAGCTGAATTTGACGTTTCTTGACCCGCTCAGGTCCTTGAGTTCGCTCGCGAGACCTTCGAGGCCTTCGCTGATTTCTTCGATTTTGTGGCCCTGCGGGTCGGTAAACACGAGATGATGTTCGCTCGGGAATGCCACCGCGATCTTGTGCCCGTAGTGGTCTTCCTGGATGCCCGCGCCGTAGGCGTTGAAGCTGTCCTGGCCCTGGTTTCCGTCGAACAGCAGCTCATGGGTCACCCCGGACGGCAGCGACGTCGGGCATGGGGCCGGGCTGCCGGCGCCGCACATCGTCGCCTTGATCCCAGGCGGCCGCGTGTATTCACCAGCGGGCTGCTTCTGGAACTCAAACCACGCGCCGGTCGGACTCAGGTAAGACACCGAGCCGTCCCCGTTTTCGAACAGCGAGATGTCGTTGCTGTCCTGCCAGTGTCCGTAGTCGAGCCTTTCCCCGTTCAAGCCGTTCCAGGTACGCGTGCTCGTGAACCCAAAGCCGGCGACACCGGTCATCTGCATCTGCGCGGTTTGCAGCAGAAGGTCGCCGCTGGCGACGTTCACGCCCATCGTCGAGCTGTCCGACAGCGGCGTCGAGGCGATCGTGTACTGCGGCTCTTCGCCCTCTCCGCGCGCCTGATAAGTGACTTCCAGGTAGGGCTGGTCACTCGATGCCGACGGCGAGTCGATCGTCAGCAGGTTCGCCGTCAGGCCGTCGGTCTGGTCCTTTACGATCAGCCCTTCGTTGGCATACCCTTGCGGTTTTTCTTCGTATTCAGGGGCTTTGGTGGTGTTGACCCACTCCTGCACCATTTTCGTCGGATACCAGTAGTACCAGCCGGTCGACGCACCGACAGATGGGTTCACAGAAGCGTCTGATTCGTGTTCGGGGTTGGAGTAGTCCCCGCCCGCCGTGCCCCATGAGTGCGTGCCGTCATAGGTGTTCCAGGTCGCGCTCGTCGTCCACGGCTTCGTCACGCGGTAAACACCCACGGCCTTCGCGCTCGTGGTGCTGTGCGCCTGCACATATAGCCCGAGCTTCGCGTCGAGCACCACCGCGGCGAGCGGCAGGCTGCTGAGGCTGAACTCGAGCAACGCGTGGTTCTCCTGATGCGTCGAGTCATATCCTACCCGCAGTTCCGAGGAGGAGCATTTGCTCGTCGTCGGTGATTCCGCCGCCAGCGAGCACGCCTGCGCAGCCGCAACGTCGACCGTCGGGTCGACCGAGACCGCGCCCGAGGCCAGCTCTTCGCGCAGCCACGCTTCGCCCGTGTCGACCGTCAGCGTCCACCCAGACCCCGACGCCGCCACGCTACTCGGCAGCACACGCGCCGACGTAGGACCTGCCGACGGGCGATACGCCGTCGCAGCCGGAATCCTGAATACCTTATTGCCCGACCCATCCACTAGCGCGATCGACCCGTCCGCTTCCTTGCGCGGCGAGAATCCCGCAGGCAGCGACAGCGAGTAGCGCAACTCGGTCGGCGCGCCTGCGTCCTTCAACGTCACGAGCTCACGAACGCCTGCAGCTTCCGACGTATACGACAGGTTCGTCGATGAGAGCACTTCGGGATAGCTCGCCGTGTCGCCCGAGACCGATGGCAGCGACGCCGCCGCGCCCTGCAGCGTGAACGACACCGTGCTGCCCTGATAGCTCAACGACACGTTCGAGGACAGCGATTCCGGCAACTGCAGCGAGAAGCTGTTCGCCGTGTTTTCATAGCCACCCAACGGGGAGCCCACGAGCGTGTTGTCGATCGCGTGCCACGCCCCGTCGCTGCCCTTGTAGTTCACCGGCACATTGAAGATCCGCGTCACCAACGGACGATGCGGCGCACTCCACGTCGTCGAAAACGCCGTCGAGAGGCTCGGAACCGTTTCCCCAGCAGGCGCCGAAGCGTTGCCCGCGCCGCCCGAGCCACCTTGCGAAACGATCCCGGGTCCTGCAGGCTGCACCTCGTGAGACAGGGCTTCACGCACACCCGGCGACTCGGAGCTCGCGCCGGTAGCCAACGCGTACGTCGTCGCAGCCGTCGTGCCCAAAGCCGCCGCCAGAGCAGCCACGCACGCCATCAACACAAGCCATCCCCTACGAGCGGAAAGAAACGACGGCGTCATCGACGGCCTCCTCGGTGAGCACATGTGTGAGCCGAAGCCCCTAATCCCCCGACGAACCCGAGGGGCACTCCCGAGGCTGAATACACACCCCGCGCTACTAGAGGCCCAAGCCTCTCTCTGATCCCTATAGAGAAATGCGGCTGGTTTGGATCATTCCACGAGCAAAGATTTCTATTCCTACCTCAAGATGCGTGTGTTCTCGGCTCAAGATGCGTGTGTTCTCGGGATCGCAACGACGGTCACCGCCGAATGGGGGTATGGTTTTTTGCTTCGGCGTCGGGCTTCTCCTCTGCTCCTGTCCGCGCGCTCATCGATAGAGCTGGGAGAACCGAGGCGCTCATGCCCGACGTTCCTGCTCTGCCGGACGCAGAGGCTCTTACAGCCGCCATCTCCGCAGCCATGGTCACGCTCTACGGCGAGGTCTACGGACACGACCGCACGACCGCACACACCTACATCAACGACAACGTCGTCGTGTGCATCCTCGAGGACATCCTCAGCTCCTCAGAGGAGGAGCTAGTTGCCGGCGGAGCTGCGAGCGAGGTGATCGACGGACGCGTGGCATTCCAGGCCGACCGCGAGGACGACTTCAGCGCCGCCGTCGAGCGCCTAACACGACGCCAAGTCGTGGCGTTCATGAGCGCCAACCAGACCTCACCCGGGATCGCCTGCGAGATGTTCTTCCTCGCGCCGACCAAGGACGTTGCATGTGCCCCATAGCATCCCGTGCCGGATCCCAGGCGACAGACGCCGACCTGATGTCGCGCGTCCAAGCCGGAGAACAGCAAGCACTGGGAGAACTGTACGACCGTTTCGCGACAGGCGCGCTTCGTGTAGCTCTGGCTGTCTGCCGCGACCGCGACTGCGCCCACGACGCCGTACAAGACGCCTTCGCCTCGATCTGGGCATCGCGGACGACCTATCAGCCCACGCGCGGATCGGTCGCGGGATGGGCAATGAGCGTCGTCCGGCACCGCGCAATCTACCTTGCCGGCCTGCGTTCGGCAGCTGCCCGACGCGACGACGGTCCGGTTGGACTCGACCAGCAACCCGCGCCCGACGACGTACCCAGCGACTTCGCTGCGCGCACCGAAGCAGATCATCTGGCGCGGCTCCTCGTGCGGCTGCCGCCGGCACAGCTGCAGGTGATCCAACTCGGCTTCTTCGACGGCCTCACCCACCAGCAGATCGCCCAACGTCTCGCCCTCCCGCCAGGGACCGTCAAGGGACGCATGCGGCTCGGCCTCACAAAGCTCCGCTCCGAGCTCGACACCCCAGAGCCGTACGTTCGGCCTCAGTCGAAGCGCTGCCCTCACCCGTAATGCCTCAGCCACCCGTTCGCCCGCCAGCCGATCGCGCGACATAGGACCTATTCTCAGCCGGAGTAGGGAGATTCCGGGTAGGCCGATAATTGGTGATTATCGTCGTTTCAGGCACTTTTCGCGATGAGTGCCTGCGTGCGCCGAGCGGCCTGGGCAAGCATCCACGTGCGCATCACGAGACAATCTTCCGTCGCCCGGTCGACTGCCGTGTAGTCGGACCAATCCTGCGAGTCGCAGACAGCAAGCGTGGCTCGCGATATCCCCGCGTTAGGGAATACGGTGACGTCGGTGCTGCAACCGAGGACACCGGGCGGTGAACCTGAGCCGGCCGAGATCGACGGGCAGCGTCAAGCAAGTTCGCCGCTCTCCCGACAATGGTCGACTGCCTTGCGCTCCTGTACCTTTGGTACCCACAGCGAAACGAAAGTCTTGTTCGGCCTATTGGCGACCACGACCGAGGAATAGTTCATATTCGACACCGTCGGCGGCGACGGGATGTCGGCCACTCCACCCGACAGATCGCGCTGGATGTGGCACTCTGGGCGACGTCGCGGGGGCTACTCGATCTCGAACCCGAGCTCGTTGTCTCTGTCTTGGTCATTGTCCTGTTCGGGCGTTTGCTGGCGGGCTGCGTCTTCCTGGGTGGTCTGCGTGGTGCAGGAGTCGCGGTCGACCGGTTCGGGCCCGAGCTGTGGGTCCTGTTCGATCGTGGGCTGGTTGGGGTCTTGCTCGGGCGGTTCGATCGCGGCCTGTTGATCGAGGGCCGGGTCGCTGAGCTGGAGGTCGGGGATGTCCGAGGGGGTTTCGCGGTCTGTGTCGGTGGTGTTGGTCGTCGCGTTGGTTTGGCTTTGTTCGATGATTTGTCCGATGCGGTCTTTCAGCTCGGTTTGGATGTCGTTTCCGTCGCGGTCTTCGGTACTGATCTGGACGTCGGTCTGCCCGCCGGCTTGGACGGCGGCGACGAACCCGAGTTGCTGCTCGGTCTGCCATCCACCGAACAACACATATGTCGACTCACCGGTATGAGCTTCGAGGTCGTAGAGGCCGTTTGAGTACGCGAGCTGGATGTTGCCGAGGTCCCGCGTGTCTATTTGGATATCTGCGGGGTTAGCGTTCTGGATGTTGACAGGCGCGTTGTTGGTTTCCTGCTGATGTCCTGCGGGTTGCTCGCGAGCATCGCTCTGCACATGGTCGTGTTGAGGCTGATCGGACTCGTCCTGGGAGGTGAGGTCGTCATCATCGGAGCGGTCGTGGGGGTAGCCGCGTAGCGGGTCGAGGGACTCCTCGTGCTGCTCGTGGGGGCGGGCGTGCTCGGTGGCGGGCTGCGGCTGTTGTAGACGATCGGTGGTCTGCTCGTAGCCGGTGTCCCGTTCGACGGGTTGCTTTGTGATGGAGGCTTGTTGTGCTTGGGTGCGCTTGAGCTTCTCGGCGAGGCGTTCTGTGGCGCCGATGTCGAATCCTTGCTCGCCGAGGTCCTCGCGGGAGACGTAGATCTGGGTTTGCTCGCGGGCGCGGCTGACAGCGACGTAGGCGTGCTCCTTATCGGTCTGCCAGCCACCGACGAGGATGCCTGACGTCTCAGCGGTGATGCCCTGGGCTTTGTGGACGTGCGCGGCATATGAGAGCGACAGGTCGGAGAACGTGCTGGTGTCGAGGGTTACCTCGCGTGGTTCGCGTTCGTGGGTTTTGATCGTGACCCTGTCCTTGTTGCGGCTGGTGTCGATGATCGTGCCGGTGATCCCGTTCTCGATCCTCTTCTGGCCGGGGATGGGGTATTGGGCTGAGAAGATGACCTCATCGCCGGCTGCGAGGCCGTAGGGCTTTCCTGGTAGCTGGACCGCGTGTGCTCCAAGCTCGCCTGCGGCTGCTCGGCGTTCTTGGGCCATCGCGTTCATCTGGTCGCGCTCAAGGTTGCTCGCGTCGGTAAGCATCACCGCGCGCCCGTCGGGCAGGCTGTTGCGCATCTCATCCCAGTTCTCGACCATCGCTTGCGCGGCCTGTGCGCGGGTGTCGTGGATGTGCAGGCGCTCGTGGGCTTGGTATTGCGCGAGCGCGGGGCCGGGTTCACCGTTTCGGATCTGCTCCCACGCCCGGCGCTCCCACTCGTGGTGCGCGCGGTGAACTTCGGTCAGCTCGGCTGTAGGGACCTTGCCCTCCAGCTCAGCGAACAAGCCGCCGGCTCCGATCGAGCCGATCTGTGCCGCGTCACCTACATACACAGCCTTCGCATTTGCCCGGGCGGTTAGCCGGGTGATCTTCTCGAAGCGCTCGCTGTCGCTCATCGCGGCCTCATCCATCACCACGACCGTGCGGGGGCCGAGCTCGATATGGCCCTTCTCCACGCCATTGATCAGCTGGTCGGCGGTGTGGGCGCGGTCGAGTTTCGCCTCCTCCTTCAAACCCTGCGCGCGACTGCCCGCGATAGCGACCCCGATGACATTGTGGCCGTCCAGCTGCCACGCCCGGGCGGCCGCCGCGATCACGACACCCTTCCCGGTGCCAGCACGACCCACCAACACGGTGACACCTCCGGGGCCGGTGATCGTCTCCAGCGCTTCGCGTTGCTCACGGGTGAGCGACCCTTTTATCTCGCTTGCGGCCTCGCGACGTGCTTGCTTCAACGACGGCTCGCTGACCGGCGCGGCGCTCTCTGTGATTCGCTGCTGCGCGATCTCGATCGTCCTTTGCTCCATCTCCCGCAGGCGACGGGTCGTCCACAGGCCACCCTCAAGCGGCAAAAGCTCACCGGAGTGCGCGAGGTCGTTAACGAGGCGGTCAGCCTCGGCTGGCCGGCAAACACCAGCACTCAGCTCATACGCCTTGGCACGCAGTTCACGCTCGGTGATCATCGACCGCTCGCGCGTGACCTCCGTGAGTAGCTCGCTGGCGAGATCGACGGTCCGCTCGGCCTGCAGGCCCTGGTCGTGGAAGAGCTCCTCCGACCGTTTGGCGGTCTGGTTGTGCTCGGCGCCGAGCGCGCGCCACGCCGCGTTGACCTCGACAGCGCCAGCGGCCGACTTCGAACCGCGGGTGCCGAGGGTGAGGCTGTCGAGCTCACCCGCTCGCGGCTCACGACCGTAGCGCTGGCGGAAGAGATTCGCCGCACGATCCACGTCCTGGCTACGGGAGGACCAGTGCTCAGACAACTCCTTTGAGACCCCGTCGATCGCGAAGTAACGCTCGTTCTTTCCCTGGCGGCGTTCTATCCGCAGCCCAAGATCCTGGAGGTTCGCGGCGAGCTCTGCGCGATACCACGCGCCACCCTCACGGGCCGCACGGAACAGCTGCTTGGATTCCACCGCAGCCAGCTGCCCATCCTTGCGTTCGGCGGCAATCACCGCGACATGCGAGTGCAACTGAGGGTCAGGGATCCCGCTGGTGTCCTGGTCGCGGCCGAGCCGGCTACTGGCATGCACGGCCTCCACCGCCAACAAACGCCGCGCCTTCTCAAACCGCACCGTACCGCCGGTCTTGCGGCGCACAAGCGCAACCTCCCGCTCTGTCCGCTCAAGGGTACTCTTCACAGCCTTGCGATGCGCCGCCTCGATCTGCGCGCGGCGGTATGGGCCGACGGTCGCCCACAACGCAGAGACATCCTTCGGCGGGCTGAACGTCAAATCGATCGCCGCGACCCTCGTCCCGTTCGATCCGGCTGGGCGGATCGCCTCGCCATCCACAGGCGAAAAGCCATGCATCAACGAACGCAGATCGCCCAACTCAACAGCCTTCGCCGAGTCGATGCCGTAAGAGCGCAACAACCGTTCGGGGCCATGCCACCGTGCCGCCGCCGTACGGTCATTCCCGTCGTTGGTGTAGTAGTCACCCCGCGACGCCTGCGACACCAAGTACCTCGACCAAGTCGTCGCTGAACCACCGGGAATCTTGTGAGTGCTCTGCACCCCGCGAACGTAGCGCCCCCAGTTTCACACATCAACTACACTCAAAACCCACCTGGATTACCTGTAACTCACGGTAATACTCTTTATCTAAAGCATCGAAGGTGCGTGTAGTCTGCGCAGTTCTCCAGGGGCCTGCACGGACGCAGGCACCGACTCAGCCCGAAGGGCCCTACCCTTGCCTTTCAGCCCCGAAGGGGCGTCCATCACTTAGCCCGTCGGGCGCCAAGCCGCAGACTCCGGGGACACGCGTGTTCGGTCCAGCGGAGGAGCCAGCCAGCAGCCGATGACGGACAAGGCACTGGCCGACTCTAACCCTTTTCAGGAGACCGCAGGGGTCACTGTGATCTCTCTTTCGTTGCGAGTGCTTCGGCGCGGGCGGCGAATGTCGACGGCTCGGTGTTCAGCGCACGGGCGAGCTTTAGCAGCAGGTCATAGCCCGGGTCGAGTTGCCCCGCTTCGAGCCGTACCAAGCGGCGCTCGGCAATACGGGCTTTGCCCGCGAGCTCACCTACACTCAGCTCCTGCTCTTCGCGTAGTTGGCGGATCGCCTGCCCCAGGAACACCAGCCCAGGGTCGGAGTCCCACAAGAGCGTGTTGCGCCGTCCGGTCCTGCGCGCACGACACGCCTCGCGGCGCTTCGCGTCAAACACCCTGTCACAAGGAGCACTCAGATCGTCGACGTCCGCGTGCGCGTCCCCGGGCTCCCGCCACTCCCACAAGCAATAGCTCGCCGACCCCAGCCGCCTGCAGGCACGCTGCAGCCGCTCCCCGACCTCGAACCACACATCCGAACAGAGACCAAGAGCAGCGTCCGGTCGCCCCAAGCCCGGCAGGTCAGCGACGACGGCCGCCAGCAGCTCCTCGGCATCCTCGATTGCGTCGCACACCTCAAGCCGGAAGCCCTCGATCCTCTGCTCCGCCAGCGCCCGCGACTCACGCCACACCCGGTGCTGCGGCGACTCCGGCAGCACCGGCACCCTGCCCGCACTACGCGCCCGCGACAACCGCCGACGACCCTTGCTCGTGATCGTCCACACGATGACGTTGTGACGGCGCGAACGCTCCAGCGACCCCGAGGTCTCTAGCGCCTCAAGCAGCGCCCGGACCTGGCGGGCACGCTTCGTGCGCCACGCGATATCGAGATGACCCAGCACTTCCCATATCGGGGCGCCCTTCCTTTCCTTGTGGCGTTCAGCCCGGTCGATCGCGGCGAGCACAAGCACATCGGAAACTTCATCTACGGGGGTGTTACTCATCGGTTCCTCCAGTCAGGTTTGGAGGCCCCGGGAGACAGCCAACGGCACACAAGACCAGCCCACCTCCATCGGGGTACGCTGCATCCTGCGCCGGGAGCCCAAATCTCTCGGTGCCAGCCCCCGGCTGTTCGCGCAGCGCGGGGGCACTATTTACGTTCTCATCCAGCCATCTACAGCAGCGCCCGCGTCACTCCCTCAAGAGCTGACAGAATCGGCACGCCGCACGCGTCGCAAACACAAACCCGCCACAGCGATGCGCCAACCCCGCCGCGTGAAGTCCCACGACCGCCTCAGCCGCCGCGCTCTCGCAGCCAACAGCGCGTGCAAGCTCCTCCAGCGACCACGGCCCCGGCGACTCCGAGTCCAACAACAGCGAAAGCACAACGAGCTGAACATCATCGCTACGCCGCACCACGCACTGCGTACGACTACGCTGAACGCGCATGGGAAGGACCACCTCCTTTCCGTGCCACGGCCCCGGGGCAGGTACCAACTGTCGCCGGGGCCACCATGTGGCTTTGACGCGCCGACCCTACACGCCGACACGCGCGCAGGCAAGCAATCGCGGCAAAGTTGGCGCGATTGCGCTCACGAGTTAGCGGGCCGGCTCAAGACAGCCGACTAGATCGCTGGCCACCGTGCCTGTAGCACTCTCAAGTCAGGCCGACCCTAGAGCGGACACGAGCTGCTCGGCGTGTCTCGCCACAAATCGTGGGGGCAGCGCATTGCCTATCAAGTCTGCTGCGCGGTACTTACCGCCGGTCAGCGGAAAGAAGTAGTCAGGCGGAAAGGCCTGTAGAAGAGCGGCCTCACGAAGGCTGATCGCGCGGTGTTGCTCAGGGTGCAGAAACCTACCCTTCGAGGGATTTATGCATCCGCTCGTAATGGTCGGCGCAACATCGTCCCAGGCCATTCGCCCGTACACATCAAACCAGCCGTTCGTCCGGCCGTGACAGGCGAGCTGGCGCTCTGGCCCCAGTGCTCGGCGACTGCCTCCGTCTGGCGGAATTGCCCTGATCAGCTCCTGGATCTCCTGTGACCGCCTCTCGCCATGGTTGTGGAGAGGATCCTCACTCGATGCTGGAGGAGGCAGGGCCGCCAGCGAGTCCCGCACGCTTTGCCTGACTTCGCTTGGCTGCGCAAAGTTCACCTTTGCGCCACGACAACCGAGAACCACAAGGCGCCGTCGACGCTGCGGGACGCCGAAGTCAGCAGCGTCTAGCACTGCCTCACTGAGTGTATATCCCAAGGCGGTAAGCCTCGCGAGCATAAGCTTGAATCGCCGGTCATCTCTCAGTGCCGGTACGTTCTCCATCATCAGGGTGCGAGGATAAAGCGCCTCCGCAAATCGTGCGAACTGCGCAACAAGCCGGTTGCGCGGATCGGCGACATTGGTTCCTCGTCGATGCGTCCGCATAGTCGAGAACCCTTGACACGGAGGACAGCCGGCCAGAAGGTCGAGCTCGCCGCGCTTGAGCCCTACCTGATCCATAAGATCGACCGGCGACACGCGTCTTATGTCACGTTGGAGCACGAGCGTCGCTGGGTGGTTGCTCTTATATGCGTCGCTTGCCAGAGGTGCGGACTCAACAGCTCCTAGGACAGTGAACCCTGCCTGCTTGAGGCCCTCCGTCAGGCCACCGGCTCCACAGAAAAGGTCGACCGCTGTCAGCATGATGCTTCAAGCGACCCTGATCGCGACTCGCTTTTAATTACTATCGCCATTCCGACGCTACGACTGCCCAGAGTCCACGAGTGTCGGCGGACCCTCTGCAACTAGCTTCCTTAGCGCGCTAGACAGCCGCGTGCTGTCGCCGAGCCAGTCGCCCACTCCAATCCGAATAAGCGCATCGAGCGCCTGAAAGCTCACCGCCTCTTGGCCGCTGGCAAGATTATCGTGCTCAGCGCTGTCGCTCGCCGAGTCCTCGTTTCGCGCTTGCGTGCGCCCTCGCTCTCCGTCTAGAGCCTCGCAGACTGCCCGAAGTGGTGCGAGCCTCTGGTCGAGTCGATCTAGACCCAGCGCCTCTGCCACATATCTGACCTGCGCATCCGGGACAGGATAGCCTTGGTGATGCTGAAAGTCGAACCGCCCCGGCCGCGTGACCGCTGGATCCAGCCGGCTCGGGCCGACGTTCGTTGCAAGCGCAAAAATGATCCAACGCTGGTCGCGTAGATCTTGTAGCCGCGGCAGCATCCCGGCCGTAATAAATGCTCCCTGAGTGCGAGTCTCGGGTGCTTCCTTCTCACTGCGCCGCAGGAAGAACGGCTCGCACTCGTCGAACAGCAGAACAACTCGTCGCAGTCGCATTAGATCGTTGAAGATCTCAGCGGCACGTCTCTCGAACTCATCGAGCCCGTCTCGAAGGAAGTCGGGAGGCGACAGGATGACCAGCGGCCAGTCCAGGCACTCAGCAATCGCCTTGACCAAGGATGTCTTGCGACTTCCGGGCGGGCCGTATATCACGAAGCTTGCGCTCGTTGGACGTCTGATCACGCTCGCGAGCACCGGCGAGATCAACTTCTCTTGCAGAGACTGTGCGAGCGTACCCTCAGCCGTCGGGTCTGAAACGGCCGGCTCAGCTGGAACCGGCCTGGCAAACAGTGACAGCTGCATATCGGGCCACACGGCCGCATCTGACTGCGGCCTGGATTGCCCTGACCGATACGCGAGAAGAATGAGCCGCTGCCGGTGGGCCAGAAGGACGTCACGCCAGTGCACCAGAAATGATAGAACGATGGCTGTCGCCCAAGACTCGACGAACGTAGGTGCGCGCGTCTGATCGTTGGTCCATCCGGAACGCTCCCCGATGCTCAGACGGTTGCCGCGTATGAGTTCAACCGAGCGCTCAAGTGCCGGAGCAAGCTGACCGAAAAGCTCGCCGCCTTCAGTCAACTCATCGCGCAGTAGAAGATCCGCCAGGGCCAGAGCGACCTCATAGCTAGCTATGTGAAGGAGCCTGCTGGGTTTGTACGATACCGGCCGAGCGGGGGCCCAGGATCCGTCCCGCCGCTGAGCGTCCACGACCGACTTGATTCCTCTCTGTGTCAGCTCGCGGCTGTATCTGTCATGAAAGCGATTCAGCACGGCCAGGCTAAAAGTAAGCTCAGCGGGGTCGAACCTTGCGCCGATACCGGCTGTGTCATATGCGAGCTGATGCAGAACGCTCTCGAGGACTCGATCCGCAACTGCGCCAAACGGCTGTAGCGCCTTGTCAGCGACAATGCTCGACGCATCGAGTGCACGCACTGCGTAGAGCGTAAGAAAATCGTGAACTGGATCCTGCTCATCAAGCCGTGCCCCCGCGATCCCGGCGTCTTCGAGTAGCTTTGTGTAGACGTCAGAGATCTCAGTTAGTCGACGTGAAACCGTCGACGAAATGGCCATCGGCTTCACGTGTCCCTGTGCCAGCCTGTCAAGCTGGCCCATCAGGAGGGTGGCGTTGATGAAGTGACTGTCCGTAAAGACGTTAAAATCGTTGTCCTTGGAGAAACGCAGCGGCCTGATCTTCAACTCGTCATCGCTGAGATATCTCTCTCGCAAAGGTGCGAGGACAGCTATAACATCCTTAACCAGGTCGCTGTCGCGCGCCTCGTTCTTCTCCGCAAGGAACCGAAGGAGTTCGAACAGCGCGATCACTGCCCGGTTCGTCGATGTCGCCCCCGAGAACTTGGGCGGAGAAGCAATTTGCTCCTCCACGGCCTCGCTCGTCACGGTGCCTTGGAGCGTGCTAGCAGCCGACGTAGCGGAAACAGATGCAGCGTCGCCTTGCGTTTGCTCTTGCTCCGCAGCCCGAACTCCGGGGCGGTATACGCCTGGTGCCGCGTTGCGTGTGTCTCTCAGAAACAGGTCGCCGGTGTCTTCATCGACGAGAGTCAGTAGTGAATGACCAGCCTCTCTGATGAGATCCTCGACCTCGGAGATCTGGCGGTCGAGCAACGCGACATCGGTCATGCGCGCTCAATTAACTCCGAGCTATCAAAGTACTCTCGCAACGTACGAATCCGTGCAGTCTCGGCATCGAAGGTAAGGATCATCGCGCCGGTCACTGTCTTGTCGCGGCGTCCTCGCCGCATCGCCGTTGACCACTCGATCATGGCGACTCTCTCTTCGTAGGTGGATCCGATGACACGTGGTCGCGGGTCGGTCTGCGAGCAGACAGTGGCGACCCAATACGCGCGAATCGCGTCGAGCCCGAGCAAGGGCTCGCCGAAAGGCCGCTCGACATATTCGGCATCATTGGTGAACACGTCGTCGAGAAGCGACGCGGACTTCGTGGCCCAGGCGGCGAAATAGCGGCGAACTGTTTCGGGGAGCCGCGCGTCAGCCGGGCTCGTCCAGCGCCCGTAGCGAACCGACAGCCAGCCACTGAGACGACCGTTAAGACCACCTGGAAGATCCTCTGCCGCCACGCCGAACTCGCCTAGAACCATCGGAAGAGCCGCGTGCGTGCCAGCTTCCTCAATCTTTCCCCAGACGGTGTCATCGACGCGCTCGATCACTACGGTCTCTGTATCCGGGCCGACAGCCGAAAGAATCGCTAGCAGCAGCCTGTCAGCCTCCTCGAAGTTCTCGGTCAGGACATGGGACGCCAGGACGAACGTGGCGCCTTCGAGCAGAGACACCCATGGCGTTTGAGTCGAGATGTCGATTGTCTCAGACTGCACCTCTACGCGCAGACCCGGCAGCGCGGTCCTCACCGCCGCAATCAGCTCCGCTCCAAGAGCCAGTTGGCCAGATGATCTGTCAATCAAGATGACCTCGACTGGCGTTTCAACGACCGATAGCTCGTCGACCAAGGCAAGCATGGCCACGGTGGTCGCCGCAGACCCGGCTCCAAGGTCGACGATCCTCACAGGCTCGGGCCCGAACGTCTTGCCACGCAAGACCTCACGCAGCGCCATAATGCTCTTCCAGTAGTTGATCATGAGATAGCGACGGGCGAAGGGCACCGCTAGCATCTCGTAGTCGAGAGTCGGGCACAATTCCCGCTCGAAGGCCTGCTCCAGCTCTTGCACGGCCTCGTCCGCTGCATTTGGGAGCGCCGCCAGTGCATACTCCAGCCGGCGTGAAACAACTCCGACTCCACGCAGCCCAGATGAACCCAACGGCTGTGCCGCAGGATCGGGGTCGGCGAGCTTGGTTGGCACCGAGGCTTGCATCTCTGTTGGATCCTAGGATAGGGCCGCTGCGGCCCCATCGCAGTCTCGAAACCGGGCGCCAGCCAATCGGGGCGGTATTTTCGGTCGACATGGAAGCTTCCACGCTGGCAAACCAGCTGCATATCGTCAGGGATCTACTGGTCGGAGCGCAACGCCGAGTTGATCAGTCTCCTCGTCGGCTCGCGAACGCTATCGGAGTCATCTTCGCAGTCGCGCGCGACACGGTCCTCAAGGTGAGCCAGACGCGCACGACAGGCCCTTCCAAGGAGTATCGGCCGCACCTCATTGGGGGCGCAGCACGGTGCGCGATCGAGATCCGCGATCGTGCCGGGGGGTCGGATGCCTAGCTTTTGCTGTTTCTGGGATCCGGGCATCGACTACACCGAGCGGGAGTTGACGGACGAATGCTCGATCTGCCGCCGCCCGCTTGGAGCCCCGCTGCTTTCGCCGCCAGTCACGATCGCTGACTACCGGGTACTCAAGCCTCTCGACCGAGGGTTCTATGGAGCGATCTACCTGGTCGAGCGCGGTTCTCTCGCAACGAAGTCTGTACTCAAGGTCATTCCGCAAGGCGTATACGAGTACTTCAACAAAGACTTCCTTCAAGAGTGCCGCATTCATGCAGAGGTAGCTGCGGGCACCAGTCATCTGGTTTCGATTCGCGACGCCTTCGATACTGATGTCGATTTCGGCGGCTCTTCGCTGCCATGTCATGTGGCGGTCCTCGATTTTATCGAGGGGACCCCTCTGTCAAAGTACCTGACGCGGAAGTCAGAGCTTACAGCCGCCTCCATCGCCCAAATCGCGGTAGATCTCTTTTCGCTACTCGCCGAGCTTGAGAACAAGCGTCGCTTTCACAACGATCTACACGACAAAAATATCCTGATCCAGTCGCTCCCGTCCGATCAGCGCAGGGCTCAGGCAATTGACCCAACCATCCGTGCTGTTGCAGTTGATCTCGGGTCGATCACTGACGGCAGCCGAAGCAATGATCTGCATCAGACCGGAGACCTGCATCAAGTTGTAACTCATCTCCTCTCGCTCGCCGAATCGCTGCTTGCCCGTCCCCAGCGAATCTCAGACATCGAATACCGGCTGGCCACAGGCCTGCAGGAGATCGCTCACATGCTCGCTCCCAGCCCGCTTAATCAGAGGGTGCCGGAGTACGAGCGCTATATCCAGATGATCTGGGACAGCTTCTCCTTCGCCTCGTCCCCATGGAAGGAGAGACCGGACAGCCTCCGTCGTTTTGACGACTCGTACAACGCTCAGACGATGCACCACTGGTTCGTCCCAAAACTACTCGTCGACCCTGAGGATGAGTGGCATCGCGACGTAACAGTCGCAGGACCCCAAGTGATAACTGGCATGCGTGGCTGCGGCAAGACAATGCTGCTACGGTCGCTGCAGTTCCATTCTCGTGCGAGCGCCGCCAGCCAAGGACTTCTTGGATCAGGGGCCCCACTCGATGCCCTCGCGCGCGATCGGTACGTGGGCCTCTATGTCTCGTGCACGCGACTGCTGGACTGTCTCGGCAGTCCAGACGAAGAACTTCACCACCCTTACGCGAGGCTATATCTCGCATACGCTAGAGAGGCGCTCCGGGCCCTTCGCCATTTGACGGAGATGGAAGCCCAAGGTACACCCGCCATCATTCGGGCGGCCCACCGCCGGATCGCGAAGGCGGTCGCCGCGTATGTATCCGACGCCGATCGTCTGCTCGACGCCGAGTCGGACCTCGCGCTGGAGCGAGGTATCCAGGACATGCTCATCTCCCTCGATCGTGGTGAAGCGCGTCACACGCTAACCGCTCATGCGACGGTAGCGTTTCCTTATTTGGCGGACGCTATATGCGCCGGAACTCCGATCTGGACAAGTGCTCGGGTGTTCTTTCTACTCGATGATGTGTCTACTCGCCATTTGCACCCGAGGAACATCCACGACCTGATCTCAACGCTGCTGTTCTCCAATGATCGGTGCGCATTCAAGATGACGACCGAGGCACAGACACTTGAGCTTTCACTGAAGTCCCCTGGTCTCATCGAGCCTGCGCGCGAGGGTCGCGATTATGACACGCTCGACTTGGGTCACCTCGTATATGAGCGTCTCCGCGACCGTGTGGAGGGCCGAACTTTTCTATCTCGCATACTTCAACAGAGAGCCGATGCGTATCTCCGCCATCCGGTGCAAAGTCCAGCCGAGCTGCTCGGCGATACCAACTTGGAGTCAATCGCGTCTGCAATTGCTTCCAGCAGCGAGACCGCCGCCAGTCGAAAGCATGTGTACCACGGGCTGGGCGCCCTCGCGGCTTTGTGCGTCGGTGACATCGGCGATGTCGTGAGCATCTATGAGCTCATGCTCCGCAAGGCGGGACATCTCGAGTCAATCCCGTTTGACCGTGAAGTCCAGTCGACGTGCTTTCAGGAATATTGCAGTCGTCGTCTTTACCATCTCAATAGGCGAGACGGGCGACTCAAGGACTTTGCCCTAGGCTTCGCAGGGGCGGCCCACGACCTCCTCCTTCAATCGGCGCGGGCAAACGCAACAACACAAGGCGTCCGGCGCCTGCGTCAGTACACCAGCGTCTACGTGCGCATCACCGAGGGTGACGAAGAGCGACAGTTCGAGCAACTGCAGGAGCTTATGGATGCTGGCGTTTTTGTCCTTCGGGGTGGTCCCATGCAACCTCGCTCAAAGACCCGAGATCCCGATCCAATTCGTCAGTTCATCCTGGTCTATCGAAAGCTGTTCGGGCTCTCCAGCTTCATCGGTCTGGCTGAGCGGGACCGCTTCGAGCTGTCGGGCTCCGCTCTCGCCGAGTGGCTCGATAACCCGCAAGACACGAGGGCGATACTCACGCGCAATCTTCAGCCCGCTGGTAGCCCAGATCCGACCCGGCCTAGTGACCCTGACATCGAGGATGCTGTCTCTCAGGTGGCTCCAAGACGCGCACGACCACTAATGCTGTGGGACTCAAGCGTAACCCCGGAGTCAGTTGCGACGCCTCGCGGCTACACGCTGTCACGGATGCCCAGGGTTCAAGAGATTGTTGGTAAGGACTTGGGTCAGGAGGCTGTCGACACGCTAATCATCGCCGCAGGCTTCGAGCAGCGGACGCTCACTTCAGTGCGGCGGCTTCTCAAGTCCGTAGCGCCCGCGCGAGCTGTGCTTGTTCGCTACAAGCTGCTCGGCAAGCGCCGCCAGATCAAGCAGTTGCTCGACGCACATATTGGTGACGTCGTTGAAATGGACTACGAGGAACTAGCCACGGGTGACGCGACCCTCCCCGCGGGCCGAACGTTGATAGACGTATCTGGTCTAGCCAAGCCGTTGATTTTCAAGTTTGTGCGCGACGTGCTCGTGCGTGACGGTGCTGCCTGGATCGCGTACACGGCGGCCAAGTCCCACTATCCGCTCAATAAAGACATCGAGCGTGTGCTCGAGACGGAGGCGAGTGGCGATCCATACGAGAGACTCGAGGCACTCAGCAAGGTCTGGCCGGGAGAGCGGGGGCCCTACACGTTCGTCAAGCTTCTGAGCACCGACGCCGACGATGCGCGTCAAACGCTGCTGTGTGCGGCAGCGTCGCCCAAGGCCGAGCGGTTGCTGTCGCTAGTCGAGGAGCGCGAGTTCAACCGCATTGACCTTATCGAGCCCTTGTCCGATTCGCCTCGCAGCAGACTCGCACGCCTAGCAGCAGAGGTCGCCATGAAGAGCTACGACGCCTCCGACCATGAGCGGATCGGCTCTGATGATCTACGAGAGATGTTGCGATTCATGGCGGACCGCTACGACCGCTTCTATGTGCACGGTAACTACGATTTCGAGCTGGGGTTGACGGGTTCGAAGCTTCATACCGTCGCGTGCGCTGCGGCGAGTGTCGCGTTGCGTATCGCGCAGTGCTGGTATGTAAGGCCAGATGAATTCGATCCCAAACGGTTCACTCAGGGCGTAGGTGACAGTCGCTACTTCAGGCTTGAGCGTGTCGATCCATAGGTAACGCGTGGGCGTCCGGCGGGCTGAACTCGGTCCCAAGTCAGTTTCTTTCTACCGCTCAGCCTTGAGTAACGTGAGGCCTCGTCCTCCCAATCCCAAGGTTAGCGCCACCTCGTCCGCCAAGATCTGAAGCCCAGTGGCGTGCTGCGCGAGGCGAACGGTCGGTCATGCCGGGGCATCGGCGGCGATCTGTTTCCATGGTTGGGTTTGGTGCCATGGGGTGAGTTGGATGGTGTTCCAGTCGTTGCCTTTTAGGTGTAGTGCGTGGTGGTCGGGGAGGCGTGCGATTTCGCCGGGTGTGAGGATGCGTTGGCGTTGGGTGTGGTAGTTGACGCTGTCTGTGTGTGTGGGGTGGGTGAGCCACTCTTGGGACTTGTTGTGGGCGAGGGTTTGGCTGACGGTGTCGCGGTCGTATTCGCCGAGGGTGAGGGAGATGGCTTCGAGTGTGCGGGGGTCGGCGATGCCGGTGAGGATGATCTTGGTTTGGAAGAGGGACAGGAACGCGTCGGCTTGGTGCTCGCCCCAGCGTGTGCGGGCTTGTGAGAGGTCTTGTAGGCCGATCATGATCTGGAGGTGTTGGCCGCCGGCTTGGGAGATGAGGGCGGGGAGGTCGTGGATGGGGGCGGTGTTCGCGATCTCATCGAGCGCCCAGAGCATCGGCGGCCCGGTGATCGTGTGGTTGCGGGCGTGGTCGTAGACGGTGTGGCGTATTTGCTCGAGTAGCCCTACGATGAGCGGTGCGCAGAGGGCTTGCTTGTGCTCGGGTGCTGTGATGTAGATGGTGTCGGTCGATGCGGCGAAACGGTGGGGGTCGAAGTTGGGGTTCGCGGCGGCCGCGCGGACGGCGTCGGAGTTATAAGCGGCAAGCACGCCGGCGGTCGCGCTGAAGATGCTTGAGCGCTCGCGAGTATCGGTCCGCTCGATCCCGGCAAGGACATCGGCAGCGACCGGGGCGTCCGTGTCACTGAGGATTGCTTGAGCGGGTGCGAGGTCTCCGCGCAGCGTCCAGCTCAGTACCTCCGCGATCGGCTGGCTGGTGTGGTGGGCGGCGTAGAGGAGCGGGGCGAGTAGCGCGGCGGCGCGCTCTGACCAGTGGGTCTCGTTGGTTGTGCCCGCGCCGGGGCGGGTCGCCTGGGTCATGGCCTTGGCCATCACGAGCGCCTCATCCCAGCTCGCGGCGGCGGCGACAGGTGACCAGCACAGGCGGCGCGCACCGTCCGGTAGCCCTGTGGTTTCTGTGCCGGCGGGGTCAAACAGCCATGCC
>Ga0302325_10010672_pt1 | contig 19866 bp, 22 predicted proteins | sample Palsa_T0_2_FD_201948 | JGI IMG/M metagenome (GOLD analysis project Ga0302325, IMG submission 201948) | Peat permafrost microbial communities from Stordalen Mire near Abisko, Sweden - Palsa_T0_2 | ecosystem: Environmental > Terrestrial > Soil > Palsa > Peat permafrost | place: Sweden: Abisko...
CGTTCAAACAGCGCGTAAGTGACGGCGACCAACGCGACACCGGAGAGGAGGAACAGGCCGCCGTAGAGAGCGGTCAGCCGGAGGCGGGCGGTGCGGCGGGGCAATCGCAGCCAAGAGGGTCGTGCGAGCGGGGGGTGCGTGACGCCCATCACTGGCCTCCGATTCGGTAGCCGGCCTTCGCCACGGTCTCGATCACGGGCGGCTCGCCGAGCTTGGCTCGCAGCCGGCTGATCGTGATCTTGACCGTCTGTGTGAACGGGTCCGCCTGCTCGTCCCACACCCGTGCCAGCAGCTCCTCGGCCGAGACGACCCGGCCTTGGGCGGCGAGCAGCAGCTCGAGCACCCCGAACTCCTTCGGCCGCAGCGCGAGCAGCCTGCCGGCCCGGTGCGCGCAGCGCTTGGCGGTGTCGAGCACGACATCGCCGTGCTGCAGCACCGGAGGGATGCTCGGCTGCGCACGGCGAGCCAGCGCACCAATCCGCGCCACCAGCACCGGGAAGTCGAACGGCTTGGCCAGGTAGTCATCGGCGCCGAGCCCGAGCCCTTCGATCAGGTCCTCATTCTCCGCCGCGCCCGTCAACATCAGCACCCGGCTGCGGCCGCCGGCGGCGACGAGCTTTGCGCATACCTCATCGCCATGGACGGCCGGGAGGTCGCGATCGAGCACGATCACCTCGTAATCGTGGACGAGCGCGCGCGCCAAGCCCGCCTCGCCGTCCAGAGCGATATCGACCGCCATCCGCGCCTGGCGCAAGCCGGCGGCGACCGTCTGTGCCAGCTCCTCGTCGTCCTCGATCACAAGCACCCGCATCGGTCGCTCCTCGTCAGGTGAAGGTAGCCGCAGGAGTGTTTCACGGCGGTTTCACCGGCCGCTACGCACACCCGGGCGTGGCCGTCAGGAGGAAACCGTGCGGAAACCGCCCGTCGCGTAGAACCAGTGCGCACACCCGAAGGAGACCAGATGCCAGACAGAATCCATCCAAAGCGGACGACCCACCTGCCGCAAGCGCGCCTGCTCGCAGCCGCACTCCTGAGCGGGCTGCTGGTGGCAGGATGTGGGGGAAGCTCAACAAGCCCGAGCGCGACGGCCGGCGGCGCGAGCACAGCGGCGTCGACCGCCGCAGCCAGCGTTGGGCCGGCCAGCTCGGGCTCGACCGCGCAAACCACCGGCCCGTCGCCGCTCGCGTTCGCCAAGTGCATGCGCGCCAACGGCGTGCCCAACTTCCCAGACCCGAAGCCCGGGGGCGGAGCGGGGATCTCCATAACTGCTGGAACCAGTCCGGCCGCACCCGCGTTCAGGGCGGCGCAGGCGAAATGTCAGAAATTCATGCCCCTCCCCGGCAGCGGCCCCGACTCAAACACGGGGCCCTCCGCCCACACGATGGCGAAGCTGGTCAAGATCGCGCAGTGCATGCGCCAGCACGGGGTGCCCCAGTTCCCCGACCCTCGGACCTCTATGCCGTCCAGCCCAAGTGGTTTCCAGCAGATCACCAATTTCGACGGAGCGATCCTGCTGTTCCCGAGCACGATCAACATGCAGTCGCCGGCGTATAGGCGCGCCTTGACCGCGTGTGGCGCGCCGCCACTCGGCCTCCCCCATTGATCGGGGGGACGTTCGCAAAGAAGCAGTGGGCGGTGATTGCGCAGAGACCGTCGAAGCTCGTTTATCGGAGCCTCGAGCACGGCTCTCATTAGCACGCTCCTCGTCGTGGGGAAGAAACCCGCCACGTACGACGTCGTGGAGCATGTGCTAGAGAGAGCTGACTTGCGTCACCACTTGACGTCGACAAATCGATTCCCGAGCCGCGAGGACGAGCCGAAGGTCCGGATCAGCTCCTCGGGGGTCGTGTTGCTGCCGCCAGCGGAGGTGTTCGCCTTTCTTGTCGATGTGCGCAACCACTGGCAGCTGGCATCGAGCGAGGTTCAGGTGCTCGAGCTCGCTCACGCACCCGGGGTCCCAGATCGCGGTGTGTTTGTGATCCGTGGTCCCCTCGGAATTCGTCGCCGGGTGCGAACCACGGTTCTCGAGTCATCGGACGCTTCGGGTCTGCGCGGAATCGCGAGGGTCGGCAGTCACACCGTTGTGGATGTCAGGTGGGAGCTGTATCAGCACGAAGCCAATGGCACTTGCGTCGTCCTGTCTGCTGACGTCAGGTCGATTGGATTTACCGACGGGCTGTTGCTGGCTTTGGGTGGCAGGATCTGGATGCGACGCCTGTTCGCCGCAACGATCGAGCATCTCTCGTTGCGACTCTCGATCGCAGCGAACACACAAGTCTGACCCCAAACTGACAGGGCCTCTCGAGCGAACCGCCTGCCGGCGCTCGGCGCCGTCAGGGCTCTGTGTGTACGACGACATCGGTCATGTGCGGCTGCCCCTCACGAATGTCGTCCTCGAGACGGCTCGCGAGCTCGTGGGCATCCGGAAGAGCGACATCGCACGCAGCGACGACGGACACGAAGACGACGAGCCCATCATCGGTGTGCAACAAGCGCAACTCGCGCGGCTCCTGACCCGTGCGCTCGATCGCCAAGCGCGTGATCCGCTCACGCTCGATCTCATCCGACGCCCCCAGCTTGTCGCTGGCGACCAAGGGCCGCTCGAGCGGCTCGAGATGCGTGTACACGTCATCCACCCCGGGATCAGCGCGTATCGCGCCCTCGACTCGCTCGGCGACCTCGTGCGCGTCGGCGAGCGGCACGTCGGGATCGACCTTGAGGTGCAACGACACACTCGCGCGGCCGGCGTGCTTGTAGATCGCGATGTCGTGGACGTCGCGGACGAGCGGCTCAGCGAGCGCGGCCGCGAGCACGCGGTCGCGCAAGTCGAGATCGTGGCGGCGAGGTTCGAGGTGCACGACCACATCGCTGCCGGGCAGCGCCGCCCGCACCGCCGCCTCGACCCGGTCGGCCGTGCCGTGGCCCGCGACAGCCGGCTGGCCGGGAGGCACGGACACGACGGCATCGGCGAAGTAGCGGCCGCCCGACTCACGCACACGCAAGCGCCGCAGCTCGATGTCATCGTGAAGGTCGGTGATCGCCTGGTGCGCCCGCGCATGCGCTTCTGCTGGCATCGTGTCCATCAGGATCCGCGCGTTCTCGACGATCAGCCGCCCGGCGGCCGCGAAAATGATCGCCGCAACCAGCAGCGCCGCCAGCGCATCGCCCTGGTGAAAGCCGGCGCTGACGGCCGCCAGTCCCGCGAGCACGGTCAGCGAGCCGGCCATATCGCTGGCGAAGTGAAACGCGTTGGAGCGGAGCGCTGCGGACTTGTACCGAGCCGCTCCACGGAGCGAGATCAGCACGCGGCTCAGATCGACCGCGAGCGCCACGGCGATCACCGCGAACACATACCAGTGCGTGTCGACCGGACGCCCGCTGCCTGCGAGGCGCCCAATCGCCTCGACGACCACGACGATCCCACCCCCGGTCAGGATCGCCGCCTCGCCGAGCGCGGCGAGGTTCTCCGCGCGGCGGTGGCCGTAGGGATGCTTCGCGTCGGCCGGCCGGGCGCCCAAACGAATCGCGAACAGCGTCAGCACCGCCGCCACCACATCGCCGCTGGACTCGATCCCCGCCGAGACAAGACCGAGGCTGCCGACGACCAAGCCCGCGCCGAGCTTCAACACCACCAGCGCGCCCGCCGCGACCACGGACACAAGCGCCGTACGCAGCTGGCCGCTGGTCTCGAGCTCGCCCGCGGCCGGGCCGTCCACGCGCTCTGGCAACAACCCGTCGATCTCGCTTGAGCCGGACATTCGCAGAGGGTAGGCGCAGACCCGACCCGCCGCCCCTCACGCGGGCATCAGCCACGGCAGCGATCAGTGATGCAGAGCCATGGCCAGATGTACGGCCGTGGAGATCACGTACGCGAGCCCGAGCAGGTGCCGGAACCAGTTGACGCCGTGGAACAGCTCTTCGTAGGCCCAGACGGTCAGTGTCAGGTCAGAGATCGCGGCCGCGTTCATTGCGGGTCTGCGCCCGCTACCACAGAAGACGTCCCGTCACACCGCTTCCTTCCCCCCAGCCCGACCGGCCGGTGCGACGGCTGATAGCACTTGCTCGGCTTGCGCACCAGCCGAGCTCGGCGTGGGAGGATTCAGGGCATGGCGCGAAGGATCTTGGTCTGCATGGGCGGCTTGCTCGTGCTCTTGCTGGCTGCGGCGTGCGGTAGCTCCCGCGGGATCGTCACGCGTCCTGGTTCGACCCCTGCGGGTACGGCGCGACTGGTGATGCTGCCGCCGGCGAGAAGAGCGGCGCGGGTCGCTGACAGCAGGCTGTCGTTTGTGCGGGTGCAGGTGAGCGTGCCGCCGGGCAACGGTGGCGGCGTCTTTTCCACGCGACGCTGGCTGACCGTTCCGCGGGGATGGAGAGCCGAGGTCTGGGCACGCCTTTCAGCGGCACGCTTCATGGCCTGGACACCGCAGCACACGCTGCTTGTGAGCGTCCCGGCCGCCGGCGACGTTGTCGAATTCGATCCTCGCGCGAACCCGTCGCTGCCACCGCTGGAGCACGTGTTGCTGGATGGGCTAACCCAGCCGCAGGGGCTCGCTTTTGGCACGCTCCACGGCCAGCGGGTGCTCTACGTCGCTGAGTCAGACGAGATCGATCGCTACGTCTGGAGTGGCGTCGCGGGCGTGGGCGCACGCACAGTGATCGTTCGCGCCCTGCCCGACTTGGACCCCCGCGGCGATGACGTCCACCGGGCCAAGACCCTGGTGGTCGGTCCTGACCATCGCATCTACGTGAACATCGGCAGCGCCTTTAACGCCAGCACGATCGACGTCAAGGGCAACCCGCCACGCGCCAGCATCGTCTCCTACTCGCCGAGCGGCACTGACATGCGGGTAGTCGCCACGGGGGTGCGCAACGGGGAGGGCCTGTCCTTTGCGCCCGACGGTGTGTTGTGGACCGCGATCAACGAGCGCGACTCGATTCCCTATCCGTTTCACGATGCCTACGGTGGGCTGTCAGACGCCTACGGCCACCTGATCCAGGCCTACATCAACGAGCATCCGCCAGACGAGCTCGTCGCGGTGAATCCGGGAAGGGATGTCGGCTGGCCGTACTGCAATCCGGACCCGCGTCACGGCCTGGCCGACATGGGCTTTGACGACGACGTGCAGAACAACCCCGGCGGAACGCGGCTGGACTGCGCCCGGCTCAGACCCATCAACCGCGGGCTGCCGGCGCATAGCGCGCCACTCGGCTTTCACTTCCTGGAGGGATCCTCGCTGCCGGCGCGCTGGACCCACGGGGCCGTGGTCGCCGTCCACGGATCCTGGGACCGCGAGCCACCACGCGCACCCGCCGTTCTGTGGCTGCCCTGGTCAAGCTCGAGCCGGACGCTCGGTGCCCCGGTCACGTTGATCTCCGGTTTTCAATTCCCCAACGGTTCGCGGTGGGGGCGAGCCGTTGATGCGCTGCCAGGCCCCGATGGCGCTCTCTACGTCAGCGACGATGCTGCCGGGGCCATCTATCGCCTGGTTCCTTAACTCCGACACGCTTCAGATTAGGATTCCCCCCTCATGGCCGAGATCTCATCGTCCTTGTACCGAGCGGGGGAAGGCGAGCCGCTGGTTCTCCTGCACGGATTCACCGGCCACTGGCGCCACTGGAAGCCGGTGCTCGCTGATCTCGTCGCGCGTTACGAGGTGATCGCGCCGACGCTCGCGGGGCACAACGGCGGGCCCGCCTACCCAAGTGGCATGGGGCTTGAGAAGGTCGCGGACGCCGGCGACTCGCTCGAGCGCCATCTCGATCAGCTTGGCGTCGGCACCGCCCATGTCGTCGGTAACTCGATGGGCGGCGCGCTCGCGCTCGAGCTCGCCAAGCGCGGCCGCGCGCGCAGCGTTGTCGCGCTCTCCCCGGGCGGCGGCTGGGAGCTCAGCAGTCCTGAGCCGGAGCGGATCGCCCGTTTCTTCGCGCGCCAGATGCGGATCGTCCGCGCCTCGCACAAGCAGATCCCGAGCCTGATGCGCTGGCCGGTCGCCCGCAAACTCGCGCTGCGGGACATCATGCGCCACGGCGAGCTGATGTCCCCGGCCGACGCCGTCGAGTTCAGTCTCGATCCGCTCGGCTGCACGATCGTCAATGACGTCCTCTCGAGTCTCCGCGCGGGTCGTGCGCACGTCGAGGATCTTGATCAGGTCGCCACGCCGACGCTGATCGCTTGGGCGGAGCTCGACCGGATCCTCCCGCTCGCAACCTGCTCCGCGCGCTTCACGCGAGAGATCGCTGACGCGCAGTTCCGGGTCCTGCCGCGGGTCGGGCACGTTCCGATGTGGGACGACAACCGCCTCGTCGTCAAGACGATCACCGAGTGGGTCGAGGCGCACCTCGCGCCGCCCGTGGTCGCTTCAGTAGCCGGCCTCGAGGTCGACGAGTCCGAGTAGCTCGTCTCCGCTCGTCAAGCGCACACGCCAAGGTCGCGTGCCACCCGAGTGGGGACACCCTCGATCGGGCACGTGAAGCTGCTCCCGACCGTCACGAACCGCCACCCACGGGACGACTGCGGCAAGGACTGCGCTGCGCTCGGCCTTCGTCGCCCGCCGGTGCGCGAAAGCTGCGGCAGGTATCAACGCACCGGCCACGACAAGCAACACAACAGCGCGGGAGAGCTTCACGGCCGCAAGGCTAACTGAGCTGGGCGGCGCTGGCCAACATCGCCAGGCGCGCTCCGAGGGCGAGCTCGATGTCCCACCCTCGCGCCTCAGCGGGTGGCGGTTCCGAGCAGCGCGGCGCCGGTCAGGGCGAGGACGATTCCGAGCGTCTGCGGCCGGGTCGGTCGCTGGTGCTGGATCGTGATGCCGAGTGCGATCGTGGTGAGCGGGTACAGCGATGAGAGCGCAGAGACGATGCCGCCGAGGAGGGCGCAGACCATGCCGGTGACAATCACGATGTCGCTCGTTCGTTTGTACCGGCAAAGCAAACTTTACCGGTTACATCTCCGGCAAACATACTTTTGCTGGTACAGTTGTGGGGATGCAGTCGCTCGAGGAGTTGCCGTTCGTCGCCCGCCACGTCGCGCTGGATTTCGTCAACACCGCCGAGGAGCGAGGACATCCCAAGGCCGGCGACGTGCTCCGCACGCCCGCCGACCTACGCCTGTGGGGCCAGCGCTACGGCCTGCTCTCCCCCGATGTCCGTGAGGATCGCTCCGAGCTGCGCCGAGCGCTCGGCGTCCGCGAGCTGCTTTACGGCGTGTTTCTCGCTCGCGTCCAAGGTCTCGCCCTGGCCCCGGCCGATCTCGCTGCTCTGAGCGGCCTCGCCGCAGCCGCCTACCGCGCCGCAGCACTCGCACCGACCGCCGAGGGAGACATCACATGGCACTGGCCGCCCTCGCAGCTCTCAACAATCCGCCACGTCGTGGTCACGGCGGCGGTCAACCTGCTCGCTCGTGATCCGGGTCCGCGCCTCAAACAATGCCCGGGCGATCTCTGCGGCTGGTTCTTTCTCGATACGACCAAACGCGGCAATCGGCGCTGGTGCTCAATGAGCGAATGCGGTCAAGAAGCAAAGATCGCCCGCCGACGAGCGCTGCCATCCCACCAAGGCAATTCTTCGAGCCAGCCCACAGAGCCACAGGGCGGCGCTCCGTCGGCATCTCACGCGGCGCTCGCTTCCGGCAGGATTAGCCGCTGATGGCGCTGGCCTACATGGACTACTACGAGGTGCTCGGCGTTCCCCGTGACGCGGATCAGGACGCGATCCGCCGCGCCTACCGCAAGCTGGCCCGCAAGTACCACCCCGACCTCAACTCCGACAGCGACGCAGAGGACCGTTTCAAGGAGCTCGGCGAGGCGTACGAGGTGCTGTCCGATCCCGAAAAGCGCGAGCGCTACGACCGCCTCGGCGCCAACTGGCGTCAGCAGGAGCAGGAGACCCCGGACGCGAACTTCGAGGAGTTCTTCGCCCGCCAAGGGTTCGGCAGCGACGACACTCGGGTGGAGTTCAGCGACGAGCTGTTCGAACGACTGTTCGGAAGCTATGCCGGCGCCGATCCGCGCGGACGGACCGGCGGGCCGCTGCGAGGCCACGACCGCGAGGCGCTGCTCGAGCTGTCCCTGGAAGACGCGCTGGAGGGAGGACGCCGCAAGCTGACGCTTGATCATCGTGAGATCGACGTCAACTTCCCCGCCGGGGTGGGCGACGGCCAGCTGATTCGGCTGGCCGGAAAGGGCGGACCGGGTCGCGACGGCGGCCCGCCCGGAGACCTCTACCTCCGGATCGGGTTGAAGCCCCACCGGACCTTTCGCCGGCGCGGCGACGACGATCTCGATGTCGACCTTCCGGTGGCGCCGTGGGAGGCCGCGCTCGGAGCGACCGTCCCGGTCCAGACCCCGACCGGCACCGCCCAGGTCCGGGTTCCCGCCGGCTCCTCCAGCGGGCGGCGCCTGCGGCTCCGTGGGCGGGGACTACCGAAGTCCGGCGGCCGCAGCGGCGACCTCCACGCGATTGTCAAGATCACCGTTCCCAAGAAGCTGTCCGATCGTGAACGCGAGCTCTACGAGCAACTCGCGGAGAGCTCAGGGGAGGCGAGCTCATGAGCGGCGAAGAGCCGGTGGAGCTGACGGTCGTCGCGCGGCGGGCGGGGGTCCGGATCGCACTCGTCCGCCGTTATTTGGAGTTCGGCCTGTTCGAGCCGCACCCTGAGCCGGCCGACGCCCCGCGCTACGACCCGCTCAGCGCCGCACGGGTCGCGCGGGCGGAGCGGTTGCGCCGCGACCTCGGGCTCAACTACGCCGGCGCCGTGCTCGTCTGCGAACTACTTGACCGGATCCGCGAGCTAGAAGCTCGACAGTAGTCGTCACTGCCCGAACTTCTGCGGGCGGGCTGATGAGTTTTTTCGGACTTGCCCGTCGGCAGGTGTCCATTTCGTTGCTTCCGTTCGTCGTAGGGGTGTTGAGTCGATGACAGACCTGAGGAGGTCTCGATGCGCCCCAAGATGATGATCGCGCTGGGCCACGACGTTGAGAGGGACCGGCAGCGCGAGCGGCGGCAGGTCGAGCGACGCGCGCTGGCCCGCGCGGGTCGCAGCCAAGCCTCGAGCGGCTCGGCCGCGACGAGTGCGTTCGGCCGGCGGTTGGTCGCCGCCTTTAGCCTACGGCCCGGCCTTTCCTAGCGGCTGGGTGCAACCGGATACCGAGGAAACGAGGTTGAGATGAAGTACGTGCTTTTCATCATCTGCAGTGATGGCCTGCCGGCACCAGCGGACTTGGCGGTCATGCAGCGCGAGTGCCCCGGCTGGGTCAAGGAGATGGAGGGCCGCGGCGTGCGGCTGCTGGGTCGGGAGCTGGAGCTCCCGGAGACGGCGGCGACGGTGCGCGTGCGCGACGGCGAGACGCTGGTGACCGACGGCCCGTTCGCGGAGACCAAGGAGTTCGTGGCGGGCTTCGACGTGCTCGAATGCGCCGACCTGGACGAGGCGATTGAGGTGGCGGCCAAGCACCCGGGGTCGTGGTTCGACACGATCGAGATCCGGCCGTTCATGGATGGGCTGGAGCTGGGCGAGGCGGCCCAGGCGTTTGCGCGCAACGACGACTCCGCCGGCTCCGCGTACTGCCTGATGATGTGCCTGGACGGGACCCCAGGATCGCCCGAAGAGGAGGCGGCGGTCGTGCGCGAGAGCAAGGCCTGGGGGCAGGACCTGAAGGCACGCCGCCTTCAGGCCCTGGGGCACCCGCTGCAGCACAAGGACACGGCCACAACGGTTCGCGTTCGCGACGGCGAGACCCTGATCAGCGACGGGCCGTTCATCGAGACACGCGAGTTCATCGGCGGGATCGTCGTGATCAACTGTGCCGGCCGTGAGCAGGCGATCGAGATAGCCGCGGCGCACCCGCTTGCCAGGCACCACATGATCGAGGTGCGCCAGTTCTGCAGCGAATGACCACGCCGACCGTTCAGCGCGCGCTCGACGCGGCCTTCCGCCAGGAGTGGGGTCGCGTCGTCGCCGCGCTGATCAGGCGGACCGGCGACTGGGATTTGGCCGAGGAGTGCGCGCAGGATGCGTTCACGGAGGCGCTGCGGCGCTGGCCGGTCGACGGCGTCCCGCAGCGTCCCGGCGCCTGGCTGACGACCGTCGCCGGCAACCGCGCGATCGACCGGCTGCGGCGTGGCGCCCGCGGCTCGGAGCTGCTCGAGCAGGCCGGCCGCGAGGCGCTCTCGCGGCCCGACACGGATGAGGATGCGATGCCTGAGCCGTTCGATGAGACCGACGAGATCGAGGACGACCGACTGCGGTTGATCTTCACCTGCTGTCACCCGGCGCTTCCGCTCGAGGGCCGAGTGGCCCTGACGCTGCGGAGCCTCGCCGGCCTCACCACGGCTGAGATCGCCCGCGCGTTCCTGGTGCCCGAAGCGACGATGGCCAAGCGCCTGACCCGCACCAAGGCAAAGATCGCGGCGGCCGGGATCCCCTACCGGGTGCCGCCCGCGCATCTGCTGCCGGAACGCACCGCCGGCGTGCTGGCGGTGCTGTACCTGATGTTCAACGAGGGCCACTCGGCGTCCTCGGGCGCGGAGCTGATCCGCGCCGGCCTGTGCGACGAGGCGATCCGCCTGGGGCGGGCTCTGCAGCAGATGATGCCGGACGAGCCCGAGACGATGGGCGCGCTGGCGCTGATGCTGCTGCACCACTCCCGCCGCCACGCGCGCGTTGGCGGCGACGGCGAGCTGATCACCCTGGAGGACCAGGACCGGGGCCGCTGGGACAAGGTGGAGATCCAGGAGGGGCTGCGGCTACTGGAGTCGGCGCTGCGCCGGCGGCAGGTCGGGCCCTACCAGCTGCAGGCGGCGATCGCCGCTTGCCACGCCCGCGCCGGAAGCGCCGCCGAGACCGACTGGCGTGAGATCGCCGGTCTTTACGCGCTGCTGGAGGGACAGATGCCGTCGCCCGTGGTGAGGCTCAACCGGGCCGTGGCGGTGGCGATGGCCGGCGACATCGCGGCGGGCCTGGCGATCGTCGACGAGCTCAGCGGCGACGATCGGCTGGAGCGGTATTACCTGCTGGAGGCGACCCGGGCCGACCTGCTGCGGCGCAGTGGCGATCAGGACGCCGCGGCGGCGGCATATGAGCGCGCGCTGCCGCTGGCGCCGTCCGAGGTGGAGCGCCGCTACCTGCTCAGCAGGCTGCAGGAGGTCGGGGATAGGACCGCCGGCTGACCTACGAAGGCGTCGGCGGACGTCCGATCGCCGCGTCCATCGCTATACATGCGCCCCAAGCCAGTCTGCGATCGTGCTCGTCAACCGCTCTGGGTCTTGGAAGATCGGGTTGTGCCCCCAGTCGTCGGCGACGTACAACTCGATCATCGGCGACGAACGCGCGAGCCGTTGCCAGGCCTTCTCCCTCGGTGCGCGGCGTTCCGAGGGCTGGCCGCAGGCGATCAGGAGCGTCGGGACCTGGATGCGCTGCCCGAGCGCGTGAACATCCTGATCCAGAACCGCTAGAAGGAGGTCGGCCATCTGGTCCGGTCGCGCCCGCTCGCGGATCTCGCCGCCGACCTCGGCGAATACGTCACGAACGTAGGCCTCCAGGGCCGGGCTGGGCGCGCTGCCGACGATCGCGGCCAGTTGTCCGATCGCGGTGTCCCAGTCTGGGAATCGCGGTCCGTCGGTCTCAAACCACGTGCTGAGCGCCGCGCGTCCCTCCGTCGTCGGCATGCCCAGCTCGACATAGTCGCTTGCGTCCAGGAAGCCACCATCGATCAGCACCGCCGCGCTGAGTCCCACTGGGGGGTTTCCGGCGAGCCCTGCCGCGACGTAGGCCCCGAGGGAGTGGCCGATGATCGCCCGACAACCGCTCGCATCGACAGCGTCACGGGTCAGCTCGACGAGTCGGTCGGAAGTGCAGGGGTCAACTGGCGGTGTGTCACCACAACCAGGCGGATCAACCGCCACGCATCGGCCCGGCAACATCCCGGCGATCGAAGCGAAGTAGTCGCCCGACGAGCCCAGACCCGGCCACAATAGGATGCCCGGCTCAGTAGAGGCACCCCACTCGTGGACCGCCAGATGACGATCGCGTTGATCACCCACAGCCGCAAACTAGCCGATCACGTATCGCCGCTGGTGGGTCGTGATCGACGCTGCCCCGGATGACGCCGCTCGAGCAGCGGTGCCGCGAGACGCTCGAAGGGAGCTGGATCGTTGGTGAGCGTGATGGTCTGCCGTTCGCTTATACCCGTCCGAGCCCGGGGCGGTATCGCTGGCAGTGGTATTGGGACTCTTGTTTTGCGGCGATCGCGTGGCGGCATTTTGACCCCGCGCGCTCCCGCGCCGAACTCGAGACGCTGCTCGCGGCGGCGCGGCCCGACGGTTTCATCGGTCACACGATCTTCTGGGAGCATCCGGTCAGCGGGCCGCGGCGGCTGTTCTACAACGTGATCCATCACGACGACGCGATGACGGCCACGATTCAGCCGCCGGCGCTGGCGTTCGCGTGGCGGGTAGCGGTCGGCGATCCTGCACTCGAGCCGCGGATCGTTGCCCACCACGCCGCGGTCAGCAACGAGCGTGACCTCGAGGGCGACGGGCTGCTCTGGATCCTGCAACCGGATGAGTCCGGCTTGGACGCGTCGCCGCAGTTTGACCCGATCTGGCGCGAGCGGGCGCAGGGGTTGCCCGGCTTCGTCGAGTTGGTGCAGCGTAATCGCGAGCTCGAGTTCCGGATGGATGCGGTGCGGGCCGATGGCGGCCCGGTCGTCTGCGAGGTGCTGACGAACGTGATCCATGGGCTCTCGCGACTGGCGCTTGGGCTGCCGTCGATCACGCCGGCGCTGATCGCCCGGTGTTATGACGAACCGAGCGGCCTGTTCCTACCGGCGGTCGAGCCGGCGATCAAGGGGCGGATCCCGATCACTTGCGCGGCGCTTGCCCCACTGGCGCTGCCCGACCTGCCGGAGGAGATCGGTCACCGTCTCGTGGGGCACCTGTTGAACGAGCGTCGTTTCTGGACGGCGGTCGCCGCACCCTCGGTTTCGCTCGATGAGGCGTCGTTCTCCCTGCGCGAGCACTTTGACGGCTTGCGGCGCTACTGGCGGGGGCCGACATGGGTCAACAGCGCGTGGCTTCTGTGGCGTGGCTTGGTGCGCCTGGGCTACGAGCAGCAGGCGGCCACGCTCGCCCGCGGGATCGCTGAGACGGTGGCGCGGGAGGGGCTGCGCGAGTTCTATGACCCGTACGACGGGCGCGGCATGGGCGCCGAGGACTTCGCCTGGTCCGCGCTGGCGCTCGAACTGCTCGACCCGAGCAACGCGAGCGCCGGCGTACCCATCCACAGGGCATGATTGTGGAGGGCTCGCTGCCGGTGACGCTTGACGGCTCCGCGCAGGGGCATCACGCGCGGCGTGTGATGAGCGACGTAAAGCGTCATCTGCAGAAGTCGGCTCTGAAGCTGGTCGGGTATCTCCTCGCCGCCTACCTGGTGCTGAAGCTGATCCCGACGCTGAAGCAGGCGCTGCGCAGCCTCGAGCACGTGTCCTGGGAATGGGTGCTCGGGGCGATCGCTCTCGAGGTGGTGTCCGAGCTCGGGTTCGTCCTCGCCTGGGGCGCGATCGTCGACCCGGAGAAACTGCTCGATCGTGACTGCCACGGACGGCGAACCGACGACGATGTCGCCTGGGCACAGCTCGCAGGCGGACTCGTGCTCCCCGGCGGGGCGTGGGGAGGCGTGGGAGTCGGAGCGTTGATCCTGCACCGGTTCGGAGTGCCGAACAAGGTGATCGCCGAGCGCGAGTTCAACCTCAGCTTTCTCAACACCGCCGTCGACGCACTGGCACTGATCATCTTCGGTGTCGGGCTCGCGACCGGCCTCTTGGCCGGCGAGCCGCATCTCCTGCTCACGGTACTGCCGGCAGCAGTCGCAGCCGCCGGGATCGCAGCCGGCCTGCTGATCGCCCGCCGCGCCAGCAGCGATGCCGAACGGCTACGGGCCAAGCACCCCAAGATCGCCAACACGCTCACCGCACTCGCGAACGCCGTCGACGATACGAAGCAGCTTCTGGTCCACGGCGGCAGCTGGATGAGCGTGCTCGGGGTACTGGCCTACCTCGGATTCGACGTGCTCGTCATGTGGACTGCCTTCCTCGCGATCCATGCCCACCCACTCCCAGGGTTCGCGATCGTGATCATGGCGTACATCATCGGTGCCCTGGGCGGATCGATTCCCCTGCCGGCCAGCATCGGGACGGTCGGCGGCATCGCAGGGATGCTGATCGTCTACGGCGTGGCCCACAACGCCGCGATCGCCGCCGTGCTGCTCCACCAGGCGATCGGTCTGCTCGTGCCGCTGACCGGCGGTGGGATCGCGTACGCGATCCTTCGCCAACGTGTCGGGCCGATCATCCACGCAACCCACGAATAACGGCCCTTATATGACGCTCGACGTCCCCGATCAGACCACCATCCAGTCGCCGGTGTTCAAGCGCGCCGAACACGCGCACCACCTCGCGGGAGCCGTCCTCCACAGACTCGGTTCCCGCGTATCCGTTGAGGTTGGTGCTGGTGAACCCCGGGGAGACGAGGTTGACCTTGATGTCGGTCGACTCCAGCTCGATCACCATCGCGAGCGTCACCGCGTTGAGAGCCGTCTTGGACGCGGGGTAGATGGGGCCGAAGAACGCGTGGTAGGAATAGGCCGGGTCCGCGTTCGTCGTAAGCGAACCGACTCCGCTGGATACGTTCACGATGCGGGCATCTGAGGACTCGCGCAGCAGCGGCAGCATCACCTGATAGACGGCGAGGACGCCGAACACGTTGGTCTACCAGACCGCGCGTATTTCATCCAGCGACGCGTTGCTCGCCGATCTCGTCTTCGCGGGTGTGAGCGCGCAGGTCAGTCACTCACCAGAGCGAGATCGACGGCGGAGACGTTCGACATCCCGGGCGGTGAGCTTCTTCGGCGCGAGGACCCGGCTCGACTAGCAGCGCTCCCCGGAAGGATCTAGGTCTAGGTCCGCTCGCGCAGCAGCGCGCGCAGGTCGGCCACTGGCCCGAGGTGTTGCAGCTTGTCCGGGTTGACGATCGAGTTCACGCCCTGGATCTGGCCGTCGGCGACGTCGAGGATCACCACGCTGATCAGCCCGCCGTCACGGTCGAAGAACAGCGCGCCCGGCTGGCCGTTGACATCCTCACGGCGCGAGCTGAAACCGCCGAAGCGGCCGCCCGCCAAGCGCAGGCCTCCGATCAGTGTTCGGGCTACCTTGGCACGGCCGTGGATTGCACGTTTGAAGGCGGGCACCTTGCCGCCACTGTCGGCACGGAGCACCACGTCGTCGGCCAGCAGCTGCTTCAAGCCTTCGAGATCGCCCTCCTCAGCGGCTGCGAAGAAGCTGGCCGCGAGCTCCTCTGCCTGCCGCCTGGACGTCTCGAAACGTGGGCGCCGCTGCTGCACGTGGCGGCGGGCACGTGCGGTGAGCTGGCGGGCGTTCTGTGCGCTGGTACCGACGATCTCCGCGATCCGGTCATACGGTTCCTCGAACACCTCGCGCAGCAGGAACGCGGCGCGCTGCTCGGGCGAGAGGCTCTCGAGCAGGACGAGGAAGGCGAGTGATAACGAGTCCGCCATCTCGGCCTTGTGGGCGGGATCGTCCTCGGCGCTGGTAATGAGCGGCTCGGGTAGCCAGTCGCCCACATAGGTCTCACGCCCGACCCTCGCTGAGCGGAGCTGGTCGAGCGCCAGCCGCGAGACCACCGTCGACAGGTACGCGCGCGGCGACTCGATCCGCTCACCTGCCGCACGCGCCCGGTGCAAACGCAACAACCCCTCCTGCGCCACATCCTCGGCCTCGCTGACGCTACCCAGCATCCGGTAGACGATCGCGAACGCCGACCGGCGAAGGTCGTCGAGGTTCTCCTCACGCATCGCCCGAGCCGAGTCCTTGCACGAAACCTTGGCGCCAGCTCGGATACCGCAGCTGCCAGCCGAGCTCGCGCTTGGCCTTCTCGTTAGAGGATCCCTTTGACTGGGTCATCATCGCGGTCGCCATCTCACCGGCCGCCAGCCGAGCGAGCCAGGTCGGGATCCGCCTCGGCGGCTTGGAGCCCAGCGCGCTGGCCAGCACCGGCAGCCAGTCGCGCACCGGCACCGGCTCGTCGTCGACGATGTTGTAGATACCCGGCCGGCCGCGCTCGACCGCGATCACAGTCGCAGCCGCGGCGTCCTCGACATGAACGTGTGAGAAGACGCCGCCGCCATCCCCGATGATCGGGAACCGACGCTTGCGGACCGCACCGGCGATCTGCGCGTCCGGAGCCAGGCTGATCGTGGTCCCTGGACCGTAGAAGCCGCCATAGCGCAGCACGACGCCGTCTCCCCACTCGATGCTGGTCACCGCTCGCTCCAGATGGATGAGCGCCTCCAGCCCCGCCTGGGGAATCGGCGCGTCCAGGTCGAGCGGATCGTCCTCGGTCAGCACCGGCCCCCCGGCACGAGCGAACCGGAAGGCCGCGAGACTCTGGGCCACGAATCGCCGGGCCCCCACCACCTGCCCGGCCGCCAGCAGATGGTCCGTCCCTTCGGTGCGCAGTCGGTTGGTAACGGTGAACATGGAGGAGCGCTCAGGGTGACGTGCCTGCCTCATGGACATCGTGCCCGAAAGCGCGGTGAGCTCGTGCACGATCACCTCGGGCTCCGCCGACGCCACGGCCTCAGCCACCTGATCGGGGTCAAGCGCGTCAGCCACCACCGGCCGCGCTCCCAAGCTCCGCACCAGATCCTGCTTCGACGCGCTCCTGGTCATCCCAACCACCTCATGCCCCGCCGCCACCAGTTGCGGAACAAGCGCCCTGCCGATCACACCCGTGGCACCAGCTACGAAGACCTTCATCACCGCTCCTCTCGTCTTATTCACTATGAGACGAGACAGCCCTGCCGCCTGTGACAGTGCAGGGTCACCGCGCAGTGTGCGAGAGCGACTGTCCGATGACGACTCTGAGGGAGAAAGTGGCTGCATACGCCCGAAAATCCCCCCGAGTCGGAGGATGGGTCGTCGCAAGCGGTGAGTTGTCGATCAAACGGGCCAGGCCGCTCGACCATCGCGCTCCGAGAGCCGTGACAGCGCCGCCGCGACCTCAGGGATCGCGACGACTCGGCCGTGACCGGACTTTGGCGTCGTCAGCTCCCCGTTCGTGTACCGCGGACCTTTACGAAGCGGACGACGGGGCTCGAACCCGCGACCTTCGGCTTGGGAAGCCAACGCTCTACCAGCTGAGCTACGTCCGCGTGGTGGGCGATTCTAAGGGTCGCTGATCGAGGGCGCGCGGAGCTCTGCCAGCTGGAGCGCCGAGGACCGCCTGACCTCTACCCTGTGAGCCGAAGATGCGCCGCTACCTGCTTCCGTCGATGGTCGCGCTCGCCGCCGCTGCGCTGGTGGGCCTGCTGGTGTTCGGCATCTCCAGCGAAAGCACGAACGGCTCGCTTGACGCGGCGCTCGCGCGCGGAGTTCAACTCCCGGCACCGGACGCGAACGTGGCGTTGCCCGTGCTCGGCTCGTCGAAGTCGATGACCCTGAAAGACCTCCGCGGCAAGGTGGTGGTGCTGAACCTGTTCGCATCCTGGTGCGATCCGTGCAAAGCGGAGGCGCCGATTCTCGAGCAGATGCAGCGCACGCTCGTGCACCAGAACGCGACCATCCTCGGCGTCACGTACCTCGACAACACCAGCGACGCCCAACAGTTCGTTCGCAATGAGCACATCAACTACCCCGTGGTCCGAGACGTGACAGGGAACTTCGCCCACGCGTACGGCGCCAACGGGATCCCGGAGACGTTCGTGATCGATCGCGACGGCCGCGTCGCGGCGCTGCGGCGGTACCAGCTCGCCGGGAGCTGGCTGCGCGACACGGTGACAAAGATTCTCGCCGAGCGCTCGTGATCGGCGCCCGCTTACCGATCCGCGGCGCTGCGGCGGTGATCATCGCGCTCTCCCTGCTGGCGGCGACAACCAACGCGGTCGCGGCCGTCGCCCCCCGCGCGTCGCTGACCGACATCGAGAGTGACGTGATGTGCGTCGTCTGCAAGACCCCGCTGGCGGTCTCGCAGTCGCCCGAAGCCGACGCCGAGCGCGCGTTCATCACGACGCTGATCAACAAGGGCGAGACGAAGGCGCAGATCTTGAAGGCGATGGTCTACCAGTACGGAGCTCCGGTGCTCGCCCTCCCCCCCGCGCACGGCTTCAACCTCACCGTCTACATCCTGCCGCCGGCGCTCGTTTTGCTCGGGGCCGGCCTGCTGGCGCTCGCGCTACCGAAGTGGAGGCGCCGCGCGCGACTCCGTGCTGCCGCCCCGGCGACGGCCGTGCCGGATCTCAAGCCGGCCGACGCGCTGCGGCTCGAGCAGGACCTCGCACGGTTCGATTAGCGGCCGACCTGCAAGACGACTACATCGAGTCCGGCGCGCTGACGCCCAGGAGTCCGAGCGACAGGGCGATCGTCCGCTGTGCGGCGGCCGACAAACCGATCCGGAACGATTCGACCGGCTCGGGGGTCGCGCCGACGACCTTGCAGTCGCGGTAGAAGGCGGTGAACTCCTGTGCGAGCTCGTGCGCGTACGCGGCGATCCGGTGCGGAGCGCGCCGTTCGGCCGCGTCGGCGACCTCGCCGGGGAACGCCGCCAGCTTCATCACCAGCGCGCGCTCTGATGGGGCAAGCTCGCCGTCGCCCCACGCCCGCGGACCGGCCATCGCCTCGCCGATCCGGTCGGCCGAGAAACGGCGCAGCACCGAGGCGACACGTGCGTGTGCGTACTGCACGTAGTAGACCGGATTCTCCGCCGACTGCTCGCGGGCCAGCGACAGGTCGAGGTCGAGCGTGCGGTCGTGGGACCGCTGCAGCATGAAGTAGCGGCAGACGTCGACGCCGATCTCGTCGAGCAGCTCGTCCAGCGTTACGAACGCCCCCATGCGCTTTGACATCGCCGCCCGCTCGCCGCCATCGACCAGGTGCACGAACTGGATCAGCGGGGCCTCGATCGAGTCGGGATCGCCCCCGAGCGCCGCCATGCCCGCCTTGACCGAGATCGCCCAGCCGTGGTGATCGGAGCCGACGGGATCGAGCTGGCGGTCGAAGCCACGGGTGCGCTTGTCGAGCATGTACGCGAGGTCTGCTGCGAAATACGTCGGCTCTCCGTTCGAGCGCACGGCGACCCGGTCCTCGTTATCGCCGAATGTTGTCGTCCGCACCCAAAGTGCGCCCTCGTGACGGTACGTGTGACCCGCGGCGTCCAGGCTCGCGAGGGCGCGCTCGATCGCATTCGGCGAGCCCTCGTGCAAGACCCGTTCTGAGAAGAACCTGTCAAAGCGCACACCGTAGCGATCGAGCGTGTGCTTGATCTCAACGAGCAGCAACTCGACCGCCCGTGCGGCCACGTCGTCGACGGGGTCCGAAGCGGCGCCCGGAATTTCCGCGGCGAGCGCCGCCACATACTCCCCCTGATAGCCGTCCTCGGGGACCTGGTGCCCAAGCGCCCGGGCACGCACGGACTCGCCCAGCCGGTGGACCTGACCACCGGCGTCGTTGAAGTAGTACTCGCGCTCGACGTGATGACCATGGTGCATGAGGATCCGCGCAAGCGCGTCTCCGTACGCGGCGTGGCGGCCGCTCGCGGCGACAAGCGGCCCGGTCGGATTCGCTGAGACGAACTCGACCAGGATCCGCTCGGCCGGAGCGGCCGCGCCCGCACCGCACCCCTCCCCCGCCGCGAGCACCGCTGCCAGCGCGCGGCGCTGCCCGGGATCCGACATGTACAGGTTGAGGAAGCCCGGACCCGCGACCTCGGTCCGGTCGAGCGCCTCGCCGAGCAGCTTCTGGAGCTCGGTGCCGAGCCGCTCGGCGATCTCGCGCGGGGCCGCCCGGAGAACCGGGGCGA
>Ga0302325_10010673_pt1 | contig 19865 bp, 17 predicted proteins | sample Palsa_T0_2_FD_201948 | JGI IMG/M metagenome (GOLD analysis project Ga0302325, IMG submission 201948) | Peat permafrost microbial communities from Stordalen Mire near Abisko, Sweden - Palsa_T0_2 | ecosystem: Environmental > Terrestrial > Soil > Palsa > Peat permafrost | place: Sweden: Abisko...
AGCCATCTCTTCTACATGGATCTTACGGCGAAGAAGCCGGTGCTGGTGGAGACGGACTATTACTACAACGGCAACGGCCTGGCGCCCGCGTGGTCGCCGGACAGCGAGTGGCTGACCTACTCGAAGACGCTGAAAAGCCACATGGCGGCGATTTACCTCTACTCGCTGGCGGACGCCAAGAGTACGCAGGTCACGGACGGGATGAGCGACGCCGAGAATCCGGTGTTCGACAAGAATGGCAAGTACCTGTACTTTACCGCCAGCACCAATTCGGGTGTGGCGATGCAGCCGGATATCGAGAGTTTTTCGCGGCCGGTCACAGCGAGTGTGTATCTAGTTGTGCTAGCCAAGAGCGAAGCGTCGCCGCTGGCGCCGGAAAGCGACGACGAGAAGAAGAAGGACGATTCTAAGAAAGACGCCGCCAAGAAAGACGACGCCAAGAAAAACGACAAGGACAAAGACAAGATCCCCGAAAAAGTCGAAGTCAAGGTCGATCCGGATCACATCGGCCAGCGCATTCTGGCGCTGCCGATGCCGCCAGTCCGGTATGTGGGGCTTGAGGCGGGCAAGGCGGGAGTGGTTTATGCCATCGAAATGGGGGCGTTTTCGCCGCAGGCGCCGCCTGTCGCCACGGTCCATCGCTTCGATCTGAGCAAGCGAAAGGCGGACGTGGTCGTCGGCGGCGTAAAGACCTTCCAGGTATCATTCACGGGTGAGAAGATGCTGTACCAGCAGGACGACAAATGGACCATCGCCGAGCCGCCGCCCATGCCCGACGGTCCCGACGGGCCGCCACCGAAACCGGGGAACGAAAAGACACTCAAGACTCAGGATCTTGAAGTAAAGGCGGACCCGCCGGCGGAATGGAAACAGATGTTCCATGAAGTCTGGCGCATCGAGCGCGAATTCTTTTACGATCCGCACCATCACGGGCTCGATCTGCAGGCCGCCGAGGAGCGCTACGGCGTGTATCTGGACGGTTTGGCGTCGCGCGACGATCTGAACTACCTGCTTACCGAGATGTTGGGCAACATGACCGTGGGTCACATGTTCCTGGGCGGCGGTGACCGGCCGGAGGTCAAGCACGTGCGCACCGGGCTGCTCGGGGCGGACTACAAGATCGAGAACGGACGCTACCGTTTCGCCCGCGTTTACGACGGCGAGAATTGGAATCCCGATCTGAAAGCGCCGCTGACGCAGCCGGGCGTGAACGTGACCGTGGGCGAATATCTGCTGGCGGTGAATGGGCGGGAACTGCGCGCCGCCGACAGCGTTTACAGCTTCTTCGAGGCGACCGCCGGGAAGACCACCCTGCTCAAGGTGGGGCCGGATCCGTCGGGAGCGAATGCGCGCGAAGTGCAGGTAGTGCCGGTGGACGGCGAAGGCGGCCTGCGGCACCTGGCATGGATTGAGGACAACCGCCGCAAGGTCGATCAGATGACCGGGGGACGGGTGGCGTACATCCACATGCCCGATACCGGCTTTGGGGGCTATACCAGCTTCATGCGCTACTTTTTCGCGCAGGTGGACAAGGAAGGTGCGATTATCGACGAGCGCTTCAATCACGGCGGCGCGCTGGCCACCGACATCATCGAGTATCTGCAGCGCAAGCTGATGAGTGTGGCCACATCGCGCGACGGGGCGGACTTCATGCAGCCGCAGGGCGCGATTTTCGGCCCGAAGGTGATGATCATCAATCAATTCGCGGGATCGGGCGGCGACGCCATGCCGTGGTACTTCCACCGCGCAGGCGTAGGCAAACTGATCGGCGAGCGCACCTGGGGTGGCTTGGTCGGGCTGACCGGATATCCCGAGTTGATGGACGGCGGTGTCGTGATGGCTCCGAGCTTTGCGATCTGGAATCCCAATGGAACTTACGATATCGAGAATCACGGCATTGCGCCGGACATCGAAGTGGAATTCGATCCGGCGGTAGTGCGGCAGGGGCACGACCCCCAGTTGGAGAAAGCCGTCGAGGTGGTGATGGAGGAACTGCGGAACAATCCGCCACCGGTGCTAAAGAGGCCGCCGTATCCCGATTATCAAAAGAAGTAAGGGTGAGGCATGCCCGCGCCCACCGATCGTCTCTCCGGCACGTTCTGGCTGCTGTTCCTCTACGACGTGTGCGAGGAGATCAGGCTGGAGGAACTGCGCGCCATTCTGGGAGCACAGCCGGCCGGGCGCGAACCTAGCTTCCGGCGGCCTACCCCAGAATACGTGCGGTTTGAGAAGCCGCCGGTGACCGAGTCCCTGGATCCCCTGCTGCTCGAAAGCGGTGAGCGGTTGCAGGCCCAGATGCATTACTACGAATATGGCGTGGTGAGCATCGAGCTGCAGTTGCCCTTCGAGTTCGATTGGCGGGAATTGATGCGCTTGGCGAGCCGTTCGATCGCAGCGCCGGAAATCGAGAAGCGGGCGGCCGATGTGGTCCGGCGCAGTCTGGCGCGCGCCCGTCCGGCCTTGGTGAAACCGTACACCGACTGGCTGACGGAAGATTACTACATCATCCAGCTCCGCCCGGTGATCAAGGGCGACGGCAGGCCCATGACGGCGGAGGAATTGATCGCGGAGCGTGGCGACGAGATTGCGCAGGTCGTACGCGGAGAAGAGATGCGCCTGGCCGACGACGAGCGCATGGAGATCCTGCAATCGCGCCGCTCGTATTATCCGGAAGATCTGGTGGTGATCGGCTGGACCGCCGCGCTGGTTTACGACACGCCGGAAGGCGCGCTGCCGGTGATGCAACTGCTGGAGTACGCCAATTCGCAGTTGATCGAATTTCGCTATTACGACGAGACCTTGACGCGCCTGCTGGCGGATGTGTACCGGTCACTCGATAAAGGCACGGGCGTGCTGGCGCGCTGGCGGCTCGCGCGGGACGCCGGGCGCCTGAACACTATCCGGCTGGATGTGCGCGAGTTGACCGAACGCATGGACAATTCGATCAAGTTCCTCAGCGATATGTATTCCGCGCGCGTATACCGCCTGGCCGCGGGCAAGGTGGGTGTGACGGATTACCGCCGGCTGGTGGACGAAAAGCTGCACACGGCCGGCGATCTGTACCAGTTCATGATGGACCAGTTCCAGCAGGGCCGCGCTTTCGTTTTGGAGCTGATGGTGGTCGTTATTCTGGTGATCGAGCTGGTGTTCTTGTTCAAGGGGAAGATGTGAGAGGGTGCGCATGCCCATAAGGCATCGCGGATCGCTGCCGAGACTAGAGAATCGAATCTTCGGCAATGGCATCCTTTTCGAAGATTGCCCGGGTCGGAGTCTTCCCAGCTTCACCTTTGCGTTCGGGATCGGCCTCGGACATGAACCGGCGATAAGTGGTACTCACCAGGCAGAGCAGAACGCCGAAAGTATAGAGCGCCTGTCCAATGACGATCGGCGCTTGAACAGAAAGAGGATGTGCATCCACGAAAGGCTGCGGTCCGAACGGGTCAGGTGGTTGAGTTGCGTCTGCTGGCCGACCCAGAAGATCCCCAGCGTCATGAAAGTCATGGCGCACATGACGAGCCGCGGCGCGAGCGCGCCAGCGCCAGCCATAGGTCAGCAGGGTCATGGCGACGGCGAACACACCGTCGCTGAGGGCCGCCAAGCGCTCCACGCTTTGGCCGGCGATCCGGTTATAGGAAGTGCGCATTCAGGTCAGCGTACCGGCACTGGGGCCGGGCCGCGAAAGGATGCTTTCATAAAACGCCTGCAATCGCGCGCGGTAGAGCGGTCCGGCCACTTCGACGATGTCCACGTGGGTGGCGCCCTCGACCGTCCAAAATGATTTCGGTTCGTTCGCCGCTTCGAACACCGCGCGTCCCATAGCGTAAGGGACCGTGGCATCGCGGTCGCCGTGGACGATCAGCAGAGGCACATGCACGCCGGCGATCTTGCGCCGCGTGTTGAAACCGCTCGCGAATAGGCGTCCGGCCAGCGGCACGACGATGCCGGCCATAGCCGAGAGCGAAGTGAACGGGCACTCCAGAATCAACCCGGCGCACGGGCGGCGGCTAGCCAGGTCCACCGCCACTGCCGAGCCGAGCGACTCGCCGAGCGCCACGATCTGCCGGGGTTCGTAGCCCATGCCGATGAGGTGATCGTAGCCCGCATCGGCGTCGCGATACAGTCCGTGTTCGGTGGGGCGGCCCGGACTCTTCCCGAAGCCCCGATAGTCCAATATCAGAACCGAGGAACCCGCGGCGGTTATCTCGCGCAAGTGGCCCGGGCGACGCGCCACGTTGCCGCCATTGCCATGGAGGTACAAGGTGACCAGGTGGCTGCCGGGCGCTTCCACCCACCAGGCGTGCAGGCGGAGACCATCGCTCGTACGCACCCAGACGTCGCGCGCGCCCGATTCCGCTTGCGTGTACCACCGGCCGCCCGGATAGCGAATGGGTCGATAGATCAGGCGGCTGACGATGAAATAGATCGCGCCATAGATCAGGGCGGCGAGGCCGGGAAAGCGCATCGACCTCATCAGTTGTTGCAACACCCCGAGTCCGTTGCCGGTGAACCAGGGATGCATCGCCATTGTACATTCAATCACAACTTCACCATGTATCTCCGCCACGTCGGCACGTTTTTTCCTCTGTCATGGCGAATTCATGTGCTCGTCATCGGCGCGTCACCACTTGCCTGCTACCTTCGCTTGACGCCAGTTGTACGCTAGCGTCTCAACGAGGGAGCTTGATGTCGTCTCAAAGAAGGAAATCCATGTCGTCACAAGGAGGAAAATTTATGTCGTCGTCCGAATTCCGGGCAAGAGCCAAGCAGCACTTCGCGGTGGGCACAAGCATTTTTGCTTTGCTTGCCAATCTGGGAACGCCGGCCCCAGCCGCCGCCCAGGACCAGCCTCCCACAGCAACCCCGATTCAGCACGTAATCGTGATCATCGGGGAGAACCGCAGCTTCGACCACGTCTACGCCACGTACCAGCCGGCCAATGGACAGACGGTTATGAACCTGCTATCCAAGGGAATTGTCAACGCAAACGGGCAGCCTGGTCCCAATTCGGCGCTGGCGGCGCAATCCAGCGCTCTGGATAACACTACGTTTGGCATCAGCCCAATGCCGAAAAAAGAGTATGCGAACATCCCGCCACCGGGAACGCAGTCCGCACCAACAGTGGCGAGCGATACCTCTCCAGCTCCGTTTCAAACGCTGGCGGTCGCGGAACTGGCGGAGCCTGACCTGTTTGGCAAATACAACAACTACCTGATCAGTGGCGCCACCGGTCTTCCGACAGACGCGGTCGACACTCGAATCAAAGGGGTGTATGAGCTGGGACCAGGACCCTTCCAGATCACACCTTCGGTTGTCTATGACGATTACACCGGTAGCCCGGTGCATCGCTTCTATCAGATGTGGCAGCAGACCGATTGCGCCTTCAGGCACGCGACTTCTTCCAACCCCAGCGGGTGTTTAAGCGACCTTTTTTCGTGGGTCGAAGTAAGCATCGGCGCTGGTAACAATGGCGCTCCTCAACCCCAACCGTTCACCGATATCACCACCGGCGAAGGCTCCGACGCTCTGGGATTCTACAACGTCCAGAACGGCGATGCCCCGTATATGAAGTATCTGGCCGACAACTACACACTGAGCGATAACATGCATCAATCTGTCATGGGCGGCACCGGCGCCAATCATATTATGTTCGGTTACGCGGATGCCCTCTGGTATAGCGATGGGAATGGCCACATCGCGACTCCGTCAGCCGAGCAGATTGAAAATCCCAATCCGCAGCCCGGTACCAACGACTGGTACGATCAGGACGGCTATTCCGGCGGCAGCTACAGCAATTGCGCCGACCTGAGCCAGCCCGGTGTGCCCGCGGTCGTGAACTACCTGGAGTCCTTGAGTACCCCCATCAGCCCACGCTGCACGCCCGGCGCCTACTACTTGCTTAACAACTACAACCCCGGCTACGTCGGCAATGGAAGCCTGGAAACGCCCTACTCCGCATTCACGCTTCCGCCCACTGCGCAGCCGCACATCGGCGACGTGCTATCGACCGCGGGCCTCTCCTACACCTACTTCGGAGAAGGCTGGGACCTTTACGTCACCGATCCCGCCGGAACAAACCCGTACGATGCGTACTGCAACATCTGCAACCCGTTCCAGTATGCCAGCGACATCATGACCAACCCGGCCCAGGTCGCGGCCCACATTCAGGACACCACCGCTCTGTACGAGGACATCGACTTAGGCACCCTACCGGCGGTTTCCATCGTGAAGCCCAGCGGGTTTGTGGATGGCCACCCGGCTTCGTCCAAGCTCGACCTGTTCGAGGGATTCGTGAACCGGATCGTCGACCAGGTACAAGCCTCTTCGCTCTGGTCGAGCACGGCCATCTTCATCACCTTCGACGAGGGCGGCGGCTATTATGATTCCGGTTACATCCAGCCGGTCGACTTCTTCGGCGATGGCACCCGCATCCCGCTGCTCATCGTGTCGCCATACTCCACCGGAGGCATTGTCAACCACAGCTATGCCGACCATGTTTCGATCATCAAGTTTATTGAGCGCAACTGGAGTCTTCCAACGATTCGTACGCATAGCCGCGATACCTTCCCTAACCCGATTGTGGGATCGAACCCGTACGTGCCGACCAATAGTCCTGCGCTGGACGACCTGTTCGACGCATTCAATTTCGGCGCCGCAAATGCAGGGAATCAGTAACTAGGTTCGCTTGGAAGGTTCATTTCTCAGCCGGGCTGGAGCCACGCGCTCCCGTCCGGCTGGGGTTTTTTGTGCGGGCGATCCGCCGATTTGCTTCCATTTATACTTTTGAGAAAGGAGTTGCTCGTGACTAAAAGTTCACGCTTCATCTTACGCCTGACTTGTTTCTTCGTAGTCGTCTATGCCTCGAGGACGCCTCTTGCCGCGCAACACGCTCAGGACGGCCCAGCCTCGAAAGACACCTCTCCGGACAAAGCATCTTACGCTCAGCCCACCGGCGTTGCCGGCAACTGGCACGTCTCATGGCAAGGCCGGCTGGGCACAGAGCAGTGCATGCTACACCTGCAGAAGGAGGGTGGAAAGTTGACCGGAACCTTTCAGGATTTACGCGGCGCATCGCCGTTGTCCGGGACCGTTGACGGGAAGCGCATTTCTTTCGCTGTGCAGTTTCCAGGCCCGCGTCCTTTCACTATTCGATTTACAGGGACCGCCGACGGCGGCATGATCAAGGGCACATCCCAGGCCGTCGACATTGGCGGAACGGGCGCGTACTTAGGGCATGCGGGAGAAGTCGTACAGCCCGAGCATCCCTGGACGGCAAAGCGCGTTGCCGACCAGGCGAATCAGTCCGGCGAAGCTGGGTCTGACCCGAATCCTCCGGCCAAAAATTGAAAGTGTTACTCATACTTCGTGATCGATAGGCGCGACTTATTGCGAATGGGCTTTTGCGCGGGGGCTGGTTCCCTGGCTGCTTCGGGAGAGTTGCTTGCGCAGGCAGTGGCTGCGCACTCCGGCATGAGTATGCCTGGCGCCGATCCACGAATTCCGCAGGGGCCGCCGATCCAACAGGCTCCGCCCGTCGCGCTGGCCAGCTATGTAACTCCGTTGTCGATACCCCCGATCGTCGGCCCACCGGGCGGCGGCGCGCCAGTCTTAATTCACATGCGCCCGTTTCGCCATCGAGCGCACCGTGATCTCCCCGCCGCTATGATGTGGGGATACAACGGCATGTGGCCGGGACCTACCATCGAAGTTCGCAAAAGCCAGCAGATTTCCGTGAAGTGGTCGAACCACCTTCCCAAAAAGCATTTTCTTCCGCTCGACTACAGTATCCATGGCGCCGGACGGAATGTGCCGCAGGTTCGCACGGTTACGCATGTTCACGGAGCGCGGGTCATGCCAGAGAGCGACGGCTATCCCGACGCCTGGGTCACTTCCGATGGCCGCTACGGACCGATGCGCGCCGCCGATCCGTGTCACTACCCAAACGACCAGCCTGCCACGACGCTCTGGTATCACGACCACGCTATCGGCATCACTCGACTGAACGTCTACGCGGGTCTTGCCGGTTTCTACGTGATCCGCGATCCGGAGGAAGAAAGCCTGAACCTGCCCCGCGGCCCTTATGAGGTTCCGCTTATGATACAGGACCGTAGCTTTGCGGCCGATGGAACGCTGTTGTATCCCCCAGCCAGGAACGGCACGCATCCCGCGTGGATGCAAGAGTTCTTCGGCAACGCCATTTGCGTAAATGGAAAAGCCGCGCCGTTCCTTGAAGTCGAGCCGCGCAAATATCGTTTCCGCATGGTCAACGGCTCTAACTCGCGCTTCTATCACCTGACGCTTGTGCCTGCCGATGCCTCCGGCAAGCCCACCGGCAAGCCGGCAGATGCCCCGCCGTTCCTTCAGATTGGCAGCGATGGCGGCCTGCTGCCCGCGCCGTTGCGCATGCATTACTTGATCTTCTCACCGGGCGAGCGCTTCGACGTTGTCATTGATTTCTCCCGGCATCGCGGCGCCAACCTCGCCTTGATCAACGACGCTGCGGCTCCCTACAGTCGTGGCGGAGAAATCGTGCCCTCCGACGTCATGCTCTTCAAAGTGACGAAATCGCTATCGGGAGCGGATACGAGCGTGGTTCCGGAAACGCTTGTACCGTTTTCCGCGCTGGACCCCGCCCAGGCGGTCCGCGAGAAAACCCTGGCCCTGACCGAAATGGATCGCCCCGCCGACGGCTACACCATGATCGGCCTCCTCGACAACAAGCACTGGGACGATCCTATCACGGAGAACCCGAAAGCCGGCTCCATGGAAATCTGGTCCTTCGCAAACACCACCGGCGACGTGCACCCGATGCATCTGCATCTCGTTCGGTTCCAAGTGCTCAATCGCCAGCCTTTCGACGCGAAGGCCTACTTGCAGACTGGCAAGCTGCTCTTCACCAACATCCCGATACCGCCGGAATCCAACGAGCGGCCAGCCTGGAAAGATACCATCAAGACTTATGCCGGCTACGTCACGCGCGTCGTGGCGCGCTTCGATCTGCCCGCGGGAACACTGGCCAAGCCCGGTGACGAGTTCCGCTACGTCTGGCATTGCCACCTTCTCGAACATGAAGACAACGAGATGATGCGGCCGTTCAACATTGTCGGCTAGCCAGGCTGCCCTAAGCCCACAGGTTTAGCGTGCGCACCAGGGGCTCGGGCTGTTCGTCGAAAACCAGCGCCACATCGTGCCCCACGACGCGCCAGCGGTAGATGGCCAGCGCCGCGCGCGCCACGATTACCACCGCCGCCAGCCAGGCAAATCGCAAGGGACGCTGCAACATCCAGTATTCCAAAGTTAGAAATGCCGAGACATAAGTTGTGAAGCCGAACAGATAAATGGGCCACGATACTTTCAGATTGGCCTTTCCGGGCAGATAGGAGCACGTAAATGGAAACTTATCGAAGTTGACTAGTAGCACTTCCACTAACAAGCAAGCTACAACCGTACCGAACAACATGTGGAGCGCCGCGGTCCGCCAGCCCCAGAACAGCACATGCAACGGCAGCAGCAAAGCGAACAGCGGAACGACGCCCAGCACGAGCATGGCTTTCTTGACGCCGGCCAGACACCGGCGGGCCTCGCCGCGGTCCGAGACTTGGAATACCCAGTTCGCGCGCAATTCGGCGGGCACCGCAAACACATGCCGCATCCCGCACAAGATGAAAAAGGCCAGTATCAGCGGCGCCGGCAACAGCTCGGGTATGGGGCGGTACATCCAGGAATTGCCGCCGCGCGCCACTAGCACCGCCAGGCCCTCGAAGATCAGGGCGCAGCCCACGGCTACATAGGCCGCGAAGAGCAGCTTGTGGCGGCGGCTGCGGGTGAGGGTTTTCCAGATGAAGTAGAACGCCGCCTGTTGCAATCCATCGCGCACGACAAAGCGGTCGAGCACGCGGCTCACGAATCTTTCCATGCCCGATGGCACAGTAGAGAACTCATCCGCGCTCTCGAGCGACCTGGTGACATGTCTCTTGTAACTCAAAAGGTAAGCGGCCAGGGCGGCGGCGGTGGTCCATCCTGCGGCGTGGCGCGCCGACGCTGCCAGCTCCTGGAACACGGGATTGGTCCAGCCCAATTGAACCTGATAGAGGCCCAGAAACCAAAGCGGCGGAAATGCGTAGACCGCGGCGGGGTTGGCCGCGTGCAGTTGCAGCTCGGAGACGATGCGCCCGGACAGCAAAAACATCAGGATTAGCAGCGCCACCAGCCCGAACTGCACGTAAGGCGAGACACGCCGGAACAAGCGGTATCCCAGCACATTCATCAAAATCCCTTGCACCGCAACGCAGAGGAAGAAGACGAAGGTATTCGCGGCCAGAATGCTGACGATGTGGCAGCGGGCAAAGGGGATCACGTTCAGCACCGATCCCTTCTGGAGGACTACCGCCGGAAACATCACGGGCGAGAACGCGTTGATGGCCACGGAGAAAACCGTCAGGAAGGCCAGCAAGGCCGCGATTTTCGCGCCGAACATGGTGCGCAGCCGGATGGGCAGCGGAGTCAGGTTGGCATAGTCGCGGCGGTCGGGAAAGAGCATCTCCCACTCGATCACCGTGACCAGCCCCATTACGGTCATCGAAAAGCAGATGAAGAATTCCTTCTCGCCCAACGAGGCCAGGTCGCGCACATACATCGGCGCATCCTGCAGCTTGGTGTACTTCGTTAGGAACAGGAACGGCAGCAGCATGCCGGGCGCGGCCAGCATCGCCAGTATGTTGACGACCGTAGCGCGCATGTCCGCGTCGTCCGCATTGATCGCGATCAGGTCGTTATCGAAGAAGCGGCTGAAGAAATGCCGCGCCAGCTCGCGGAATTGAGAGATTTCGTTCTCCAGCGCAGGCGCCATGGCGACTCGTTAGGCTTGCATGACATCCACGATGTCTTCGGCGATCTTTTCGGTGTCTTCCTGCATCACCAGTTGCGAGAAAATGCCTTCGAGCGAAGGCAGCGCCATCAGATCCCGCAAGTTCGCCACCGAGTCGTTCGCCACCACGCACCCCTTGCGCAGAATGATGACGCTGGTGCAGACTTTCTCCACCACCTCCAGGACGTGCGAGCTGTACAGAATCGCTTTGCCTTCGCGCGCCAGAGCTTTGATCAGATTCTTGAAGACCAGACCAGTAGTGACGTCGAGGCCGGAGAACGGCTCGTCGAAGACCAGCATGTCGGGGTTGTGCAGCAAGGCGGCCGAGATCAGGATCTTCTGTTTCATGCCTTTGGAATAGGAAGAAATGGGCGAATAGCGGTGTTCGTGGAGCGAGAGGAGGTTCAAGAGTTGGTCGATCCTGGACTCCAGCGGCGCGGCCGGGAGGCACCGCAGACGCCCCACCAGTTGCAGATATTCGCGGCCGGTCAAGTATGGATACAGGTTGGGTTCCTCGGGCACATAGCCGAGGGACTTTTTGTAACCGATCAGATCCTGCCGGATGTTGCGGCCCTGGTAGAGGATCAATCCGCGCGACGGCTCCAGGAGTCCGGTCAGCATCTTGACGGTGGTGCTTTTTCCGGAGCCGTTGGGTCCCAGGTATCCGAGGATCTCGCCTGGCCGGATGGTAAAGCTGACGTCGTCGACCGCGGGCCTGCGGACATACAGTTTCGTCAGGTTGCGGACTTCGAGCATACCATTGAGACACCTGACAGCGTGTAATTGTTCCAGGGCGGCTTGTGGTGCACGCTCCCAGCGTGCCGTGTCCGCACTCTTGCGGACACCTGCGCGATTATGTGCGGCACCCAGAGTGCGTGCGCTACTTCACCAAGGCCAGGAATTCGTCGCGTGTCTCTTTCTGGTCCCGGAACGCGCCCAGCATCGCGCTGGTCACGGCCCCGGAATGTTGCTTCTCCACGCCGCGCATCATCATGCAGAAGTGCTGCGCCTGGCAGATCACCCCCACCCCCACCGGATCGATCAACTCCTGAATCGTCTGCGCGATCTGCTGCGTCATGCGTTCCTGAATCTGCAGGCGCCGCGCGAACACATCCACCAGGCGCGGCAGCTTGCTCAGCCCGATCACCCGGTCGCGGGGGATATACGCCACGTGCACTTTGCCGAAAAACGGCAGCATGTGATGCTCGCACATGCTGAAGAACTCGATGTCCCTCATGATGACCATTTCGTCGTACTTCACCGCGAATAAGGCGCCGTTAACCACTTTATTCACGTCCATGCCGTAGCCGCTGGTCAGAAATTGCAGCGCCCGTTCCACGCGCTCGGGAGTGCGCACTAAGCCTTCCCGCCCAGCATCCTCGCCCAGGCTCTCCAGGATCTGTTTCACCAGCGGCGCGATGCGCGCGTCCGCTTTCGGCGTCATCACTTTTACAGTAGCTTTATTCGATTTCATGGGCTGACACTTCAAACGCGTTGCGGCTGGTCTCGGCGATGGTCACCCGCTCGAGACGCGGCCCATCCGCGGGAAACACCGCACGCCAATTCTGCTTCAACCTCCGGACCACCTCGCGCCCCAGATTCTCCGAGGTCGGAACCGCCGCGCGGAACACTTCCACCTCTTCATTCAGGTTGCGATGCTCGAACGGTTCCAGCACCTGGCGCCGCACCAAGCCGTCCAACAGCTCCGGATCTACCGCGCGCCCGGAGCGCGCCTCCACGGGGCCGCGCACGGTCACGGCGACTTCGTAGTTATGGCCGTGCCCATAAGGATTGTTGCACTTGCCATACAAATCGCGGTTCTCCGCCTCGCCGAGCTGCGGCGCGTGCAGCCGGTGCGAAGCCGAAAAGCGATACTTGCGCGTGACTTCGATCAAGCCGATCACGCCGCGTCTCCAAAATAGTCCACGTACAGGTCCGCCGTCTCGTAGATCCGCACGCCGTGCAACTTGCCGCGAGGCCCGCTCAAATGCGGCTGCAGGCGATTCCAGATGTCGATGGCGATGTTCTCCGGCGTGGGAATCACGTGGTCGAACGGCGCAACCTCGCGGTTCAGGAACCGGTGATCGTAGACCTCGACCACTTCGCGATTCATGGTCTCCTTGAGCACCTTCAGGTCGAGCACCATCCCGGTTACCGGGTCCGGCGTGCCCTCCACGGTGACTTCCAGTACGTAATTGTGGCCGTGCCCGTGGGGGTTGGCCGCGGCGCCGAACAGCGCGCGATTCTCAGGCTCCGAAAGCGCCGGATTGCGGCAGATATGCGACGCGGAGAACTCCGCCTTACGGGTGATCAACATGGGACCTACATGTTTGATGCAGCAAACGGACTGAAAGTACACTAAAATTATAGTTTCGCACTAGCAGGTGGATATGCATAGCGTCAAAATCGATCAATTTCTGAAAGCGGGGATCGTGGTATTGTCGGCCATCCTCGTGTTTGTGCTCTACAACTCCATTCACGAACGCATCGTCGACGTGGGAGATTCCGCCCCGGATTTCACCATCACGGCCGACAACGGCCGCACCATCACCGCCTCGAACTTCGGCGGGCGTTTGCTGGTGTTGAATTTCTGGGCTACCTGGTGCCAGCCCTGCGTCGAGGAAGTTCCCTCGCTCGATCAGTTCGCTAAGGACATGGCGGGATCCGGCGTGGTGGTCTTGGGCGTCAGCATGGACAAGAACCCCAAGCTCTATCGCGACTTCCTTTCCCGCAGCCACGTGTCCTTCATGACCGCCCGCGATCCCGACGCCAAAATCAGCGCCGATTACGGCACCTACAAGTATCCTGAATCCTACATCATCGACTCCAAGGGCAAGGTCGTGCAGAAAATCATCGGTGCGACTAATTGGACTGACGGCAGCATGGTCAACGCAGTCAAATCGTTCTTGTAGGGGGACCACAGGCTAAAGCCCGTACTGCCTGTGCCAAACTAAGACATGCTCCCGCCCGCGGCCAAGCAGAAACTGATCGATCTCCTGGGCTCCCGCGGATACCTCGACCGCCCCGAAGATCTGGCGCTCTACGAATACGATGGCAGCGTGGAAAAGGGCCGCCCCGAGATGGTGGTCTTCCCGCGCAGCACCGAAGACGTAGTCGCCATCGTCAAGATCACCGCGGAATACGGCGCGCCCATCGTGGGCCGCGGCGCGGGGACCGGTTTGAGCGGGGGCGCGATTCCGCGCGAGGGCGGCGTGGTCGTAGGCTTCGCGCGCATGAACCGCATCCTCGAAATCGATCTGGAAAACGAGCGCGCGGTGGTCGAACCCGGCGTGGTCAATCTGGATCTCACGCTGGCAGTGCAATCGCAGGGCTATTTCTACGCTCCCGATCCCTCCAGCCAGCGCGCCTGCACCATGGGCGGCAATGTGGCCGAGAACGCCGGCGGTCCGCACACGCTGGCCTACGGCGTGACTGCCAACCACGTCCTGGGTCTGGAGTTCGTGATGCCGGATGGCGCCGTTGTGACAACCGGATGTAAGGAAACAGAACTGACGGGCTACGACCTGGCCGGCCTGCTGACCGGCTCGGAAGGCACCCTGGCGCTGGTCACTAAAGTGATCGTGCGCCTCATGCGCAAGCCGGAGATGGTCAAGACTATCCTGGCCATCTACGATGATGTCGAGGGTTGCGGGGCCACGGTAGCCGAGATTACCGCGCGCGCCATCGTCCCGGTCGCCGTCGAAATGCTGGATGGCGTGATGCTGCGCATGGTGGAAGAGGCTACCCACGCCGGCTTTCCCATGGATGCTGCGGCCGTCCTGCTCATTGAGTTGGAAGGGCTGCGCGAGAACGTCGAGGAGCAGGTCGATCAGATCCGCGAGGTGTGCCAGTCCTGCCACGCGCGCGAGGTCCGCGTGGCCCAGACCGCCGAGGAACGCGAACTGCTATGGAAGGGCCGCAAGAACGCCTTTGGCGCTGTCGGCCGCGTCAGCCCGTTCTATTACGTGCAGGATGGCGTGGTGCCGCGCACGCAGGTCGCGCCCGCGCTGGGCGTGATAGCCGATGTCGGCCGCAAGTACGGCCTGACCATCAGCAATATTTTCCATGCGGGGGACGGCAACCTGCACCCCATCATCCTGTTCGATGCCCGCAAGCCGGGCGACCTGGACAAAGCCAGGGCCGCCGGCGCGGAGATTCTCGATCACTGCCTCAGCGTGGGCGGGTCGATCACCGGCGAGCACGGCGTCGGCATGGAGAAGAACGAAATGATGGATCGGCAATTCAAGCCGGAAACACTGGAGATGATGGGCGCTTTCAAGCGGCTCTTCGATCCTGAGAACCGGCTGAACCCGGGGAAAATGCTGCCCACTGGAAACGGCTGCCTGGAGATCCGGCAGAAGGCGGGCATTGGGTTCTAGGTGCTGGGCGCCGCTGTTGGCTGGAGTAGTCTGTTGGTATGAGAATTCTTGTAATTGGCGGAACCGGCTTCATTGGTTCTCACCTCGTCCGCCAGCTTTCCGAGATGGGCCACTCCGTCTCGGTTTTCCACCGCGGCAGCACGCCAGCGGATTTGCCCGCCAGTTCGATCCTCGGCGAGCGCCGGGATTTGGCTGCGATTCGACCGAAAGCGGATGTAGTCATCGACCTGATTCTCAGTTCAGGCGCCCAAGCGGAGTCATTGATGCAAGCATTCCGTGGCGTCGCGGGACGTGTGGTGGCGGCAAGCAGCATGGATGTGTATCGCGCCTGCGGGGTACTGCACGGTAGCGAGGAGGGCCCGCTGGAACCAGTTCCGCTGACCGAGGATTCACCACTTCGGACCAAGTTGCGGACGTATCCACCCGCACAGGTGAAAATGCTGCAAAAATTCTTCGGCTGGCTTGACGACGACTACGACAAGATCCCCGTCGAACGCGCCATTTTGGGCGATCCCGAGTTGCCTGGTACAGTGCTTCGGCTGCCGATGATCTATGGTCCTGGCGATCGTCTATGCCGATTCTATCCGGTGCTTAAAAGGATCGACGATGGCCGCCGCTTCATCCTGTTTGAAAAAGGTTGGGCCGCGTGGCGCTCGCCGCGAGGATACGTCGAGAACGTGGCGGCCGCGCTGGCATTGGCCGCCGTGTCCCAGCGGGCCGCGGGCCGGGTGTACAACGTTGCAGAAACGCCGGCCTTTTCCGAACTCGATTGGGCGGGCAAGATTGCCGCGGCAACCGGTTGGGACGGCGAGTTCATCACTCTGCCCAAGGAGCGCACGCCGCCGCACTTGGCGCCGCCCGGCAACAGCGCCCAGCATTGGGAAGCGGATTCAACCCGCATCCGGCGGGAACTCGGTTACCAGGAACGGGTGCCGCTCGCCGAAGCGATTCGACGCACCATCGATTGGGAGCGCGCACACCCGCCTGGAGAATTCAATCCGCACCAGCTCGACTATGCCGCCGAAGACGCTCCCGCGGCGACAGGCGCGTTTACCGGGTAGGTTTCTTTAGTTTACAAGCCGAAACAATAAAGCATCCCGCGAGTGCGGATATAAACGCGCCCATCGGCGATCGCCGGAGTGGCAAAGCATTCATCGTCCAGTTCGGCGACCGAGAGAATCTCCTGATCCGGACCGGCCTTCAGGATGGTGACCACGCCGGAGTTGCCGACGAAGAAAATTTTGCCGTCGGCCGCCACCGGCGAAGCGTAATACTTATCCACCGCGCCTCGTAGACGGCCCTGTTTGAACGCCTGTCCGTTTGCCGGATCGATGGTCGTGAGAATACCGCCATCGTTGATCATGTAGATCACTCCGCGATAGAGCAGCGCGGAGGGGAGTTGCGGTATTTTGTTTTGATACTTCCATCGCAGGGCCGTGGCGGTTACGTCACCCGCGCCTCCGGCGTGCAGCGCCAGCAGACCGTTCTCCGCGGCCATCACCGCTTGAAAGGATTTCCATTCGGCGCCGTCCAACTTCCCGTCGCGGTTGGTATCTTCAAACGGAAAATAAGCGCGCATGGGACCCTCGGGCAGCTCCGACTGCTGCAACGCGCCATCGTGGTTGATATCGTATTTCGCCAGCGCATCCGCAAACGAGGGAATCGGGACATGTTTACCGGGATCGTTGAAGGGTGTATTGAAGCCGCTGATATAAATCGTGTCGCCATCCAGCACCGGCACCGATTTCATCTCCGAAGCCAGGCCGTTCACCCACCAGACGCTTTTGCCCGACGCGAGATCGTAGGCATCCAGCCGAAATGAACCGGGCGCAATGATTTGCATACCGCCGCCTTGTTTGGCCTCGTCTGGCGGCCGATACACAATCGGCGTGGAATGTCCGCTGAGAGCTTCGGGCCGTGCCGTCTTCCAGGCTTGCTTGCCGTCGGCCTGAAAAAACGCGGCGGCGAAGGAGTTGTGCTGCTGGTCGCAGATCAAAACGACCTTGTCGCCGGCCAGGATGGGCGACACGCCCATTCCATACATGTTGTCGAACGGTCCCAGCGGGGTGCGCCAACGTTCCTTGCCATCGAAGGTATAGGAGAGAAGCCCGTAATCGGGAAAAAAGACGTAAACGTTGCGGCCGTCAGCCGCTGGAGTTGGCGATGACGGGCTGTTCTGCGTATCCAGTCTCTCATGACGGTCGCGCGGAGATTCGCGCCGCCACAGGATTTTTCCGCTGCCGCGATCCAGCGCGAGGGTGAAGAGCTTGTCTCCTTCGAACGCCGTAAGAAAGATATGATCGCCGCTGATCACCGGAGAAGAATGGCCGGGCGGCAGCGCGGTCTTCCACACGACGTGCTTATCTGGTCCGATGCTATCCGGCAGCGCCGAGGTTTCCGCGACGCCAGTGCCGTTCGGTCCACGGAAGCGCGGCCAATCCGCGGCGGGCGACTGCATTGGAAGAGTAAGGGCTGCCAGTAAGAACGGTATCGTTGGTCGCTGCATCGCTGCTCTCATCATACTGCCGAAATGAGAGATCCCGGACATACTTTGCGGCGGCGCCGCTCGGATCGTGGAAAAGTCGTGGAACACCAGCAAGCTCCTCAAAAGAGGATCGACGGCAACCACGCACCGGCAGGCTCGTTGTAAAGCCCAACGCTCATCAGGGTCAACGGCTGCGCGACGCGCAGCCCGTTCGCCAGGCACCAGCGGAAAAGTCCACCGTTCTGCGACGGCACCAGGATTCCGGGACCGCCAAAGGAATCCGCCGATGCGATCAGCGCCTCCAAGTCCAGGTTCGTTTCCGCTGTCGCATGGCCGAAGAAAGCGAGCGCGGTGGCGTATCCTGTAATGCGGCCCTCGCGCTCTACCACACTGGCGGTTCCCTGCTGGATAGCTTCCGCCAACTCGACAGTTCTACTGAATCCATGCACCTGCCGGGACACCATGTCGCAGACCTTGACATCGGCAAGTTGTGCCGGGCGCACCGTGCATCCGGGCACTTTCCGCTGCAGGGTTCGCCCTTGCATGCAGGAGAGCGGCGCGCGGACATCAAACCCAAGCCTGGCATAGAGAGAGAGCGAGCGGTTGTGAAACGCGGCCTGCACCAGCCGGATTCCGGCTGCGCCTCGTTCGGTGGCGCGGTCCATCACGGATTGCATGAGCTTACGGCCGATGCCACTATTTTGCACGTGGGGGTCGATGGTGATAGGGCCGATACCTGAGATCGTGGAACGCTCATCGAGGCAATTGCTGCCGACGATCCGGCCTTCGGCCTCGGCCACGACGCAATAGAAACCGGGATTCGAAAACATCATCGAAAGCACGCCGATGCCGGCCTCCGGTACCGGGAAATCGCATGGAAAACCGTGAGCTCCACTGATCGTAGAGAAGGCGTCGTAGCAGATCTGGCCGCAGGCAGGGGCGTCCTCCGGTGTGGCGATGCGCACTACAACCTGCGACGGATTCGGCGGCATAGTGGGATTCTCCTTCCGATCAGAAATACGGCCCGCTACTTCGCGCAGACGGAAGCGGAACGTCTCGAAATCGCGCGCGGCCTTTAAGCCTGTGCGAGCAGTGCGCACAGTTCCTTGTCGTAATCGTTCTGCACTTCGCACCGGGTATTGAAGACCATCGCCGGACGGGATTCCGCCGAGTATTTCGGCCATTGCGGGAGGCCCGTATGGTTGGGGTCGCCGGTGTGCGCGAAGCGGATCCAGGCGTCGCTGACCTGGGCGGCCAGCGCGCGCGGCGCAGGACCGCCGCCGGTGCAGAATGCGGAAACATCCGTGTTGAAAAAAACGAGCAATGGAATGCGCGTGGCCGGCCGTCCATCACCGGAGTCTCCCAAGCGAACTGGTACATGTACACGGGGGCGGCGCTCTGCGCGGCTTTGCGGTCGCATTGCGAGACCGCTGGCAGCCGGAACATGGCCGCACTGGCGATGGCTGCGATGGCCACCGGTTTCTGGCCCGGATAGAGCTTTTGCGCCGTTTCCGCGATGCGCGAAGCCCGATCGCCATAGGTCTGCGCGAGTTGCGCTTTCAACTGTGCCTCCGTCATGTCTTCCGCTTTCGGATTGCTCATCGCCGGATTGAGCTCGTGCATGACGGTGCCCACCAGCATGGGAATGCCCGCCGAGATTTCGGGCGCGGCGGGATCAAATGGCACGGCGGGAATCGTTTTGCCGTCAATGGTCGGCCCCCACATGACCCTGGGCAGGCGGAAGGGCTCGCCGGGCTTGCGCGGCGGTGAAAGCTTGGCCATCGCGTGTGAGCCGGCATCGATAAGCTGGGAAACCGGTAGGTCGTGGATTTTCGCGATTTCCGACTTACTGAGTCCCAACTCCGCTACCACGGATGCGCCGAGTTTGGCGGACATCTCCGGATTCGTCGCCAGCGTTAGGGATCCGCTCTGGACCACGGCCTTGTGGAACAGCCCCTTGGCGGCCGGCATGGTCATCAGCGTGCTCACCTTGCAGCCGCCGCCCGACTGGCCGAAAATCAGAACGTTGCCGGGATCGCCGCCAAAATTGGCGATGTTGTCGCGCACCCATTCTAGCGAGGTCTTCGACCTCAAACCGACGAGCACTCGCCCGAATCCTTTTGTAGAATTCGGGAAT
>Ga0302325_10010676_pt1 | contig 19862 bp, 17 predicted proteins | sample Palsa_T0_2_FD_201948 | JGI IMG/M metagenome (GOLD analysis project Ga0302325, IMG submission 201948) | Peat permafrost microbial communities from Stordalen Mire near Abisko, Sweden - Palsa_T0_2 | ecosystem: Environmental > Terrestrial > Soil > Palsa > Peat permafrost | place: Sweden: Abisko...
AGAATGTCGAGCCGCCCGAACAAATCCGCGACCATGAAAACCGCTGCATCGATGCTCTTGGCGTCGGTGACGTCGAGCGCGATCGCTCTCGCCTTTCCGCCATTCCTGCAGATGCGCTCGGCTTCGGCATTTCCCGAAGTCATGTTTCGGCAACCGATGAGTACGGACAGGCCCTGACGCGCGAGTTCGCCGGCAATGCCAAGCCCAATGCCCCTGTTCGCGCCTGTCACGAGCGCGATGCGCTGCTCCGCCATGTTCAATCCAGTTCTGCGCGCCCATTGCGCAGGCAAAGCCGTGCGCCGCCCGCTTCGGCGTTTTTATAATAACCGTTACAAAATAAGCAATCGCCCGGCGAACTACCGCTTGATCTGGCCGTCCAGCATCTTCTGAATTTTTTCGCCATAAGGCGGGCGCATCATCGCGGTCACGTCCATCTTCGCCTGCTGGAACACCGCCTTGGCGTGGCTGAAGGTACGGAAGCCGTCGATGCCGTGATAGGAGCCCATGCCGGACGGACCCACGCCGCCGAACGGCAGATCCTCCATGCTCACATGCATCACCACATCGTTGACGGTGACACCGCCCGAAGTCGTGCGCGTAAGCACGCGGTCCTGCTCTGCAGAATCCACGCCGAAATAGTAGAGCCCAAGCGGCCGCGGATGATCGTTCACGTAGCCGATCGCATCGTCGACGGTATCATAGGTTTTCACCGGCAGCAGGGGGCCGAAGATTTCATCCTTCATGATCTTCATGTCGTCGGTCGGATTGAGAACGAGCGTCGGCGGAATCTTGTGATAGGGCTGCTGGCGGAAATCTTCCTTTGCCGGATTAAGCACCACGATTTCGGCACCTTTCGCGGTCGCGTCGTCGAGATAACCCATCAACCGATCGTAATGACGCTGGTTGATCACGCTTGTGTAATCGGGATTGTCTTTCAGGGTCGGGAACATTGTCGCGACCGAGCCCTCGGCCGCGCTGATGAATTCCTTCGCGCGATCCTTGGGCACCATCACGTAATCGGGCGCGAGACAGATCTGGCCCGCATTGAGGGTCTTCCCCATCATCACGCGATTGGCCGCGAGCTTCATGTCGGCGGACTTGCCGATCACGACTGGCGATTTGCCACCGAGCTCCAGCGTGGTCGGCACGAGGTTTTCCGCCGCCGCGCGCATCACGTGATAGGCGATCGAGGTCGCGCCCGTGAACAAGAGATGATCGAAGGCGAGCTTGCTGAAGGCCGCGCCCACTTCGGGGCCGCCCGTGAACACCGCAATCTCGGTCTCGTCATAGGCCGAGCGGAACATGCGCTCCATCAACTCGGAGGTGCGCGGCGTGAATTCCGAAGGCTTGATCATCGTCCGGTTACCGGCCGCGAGAATGCCAGCCAGCGGCGTGAATGTGAGATTGACCGGAAAATTCCACGGCGAAATCACGCCGACCACGCCTTTGGGTTGGTAATCGACCCAGGCCCTGGCGCCGAACAGCCCCAAAAGGGCCGGCGCCACCTTGCGCTTCTCGCGTTTCATCCAGCCGCGCAGGTTTTCCTTGGCGTGCTTGAGCGGACCAATCGAGCCCGACACGTCTGTCAGCAGCGTCGCGTGGACCGAGCGATTGCCGAAATCCTCCCGTAGCGCATCCGTGATCGCGTCCTTGTGGCCGACAATCAGCCCGATCGCGCGGTCGATCCATTCAATCCGTTTCTCGGCGCTGGGAGGCCCTTCCTTGATATGGGCCTGGCGCTGACGCTCCAGCACGCGTGACATGTCTGCTGCAGCGTCCGGCGCGCTCCCGCCATTTGGTCTCGCTTCGGCCAGGCTCATGGAAATCTCCCTGTCGATGCCGCAAATGCTGCCGCGGCCCCGTTATGACGGTTTGTCAATTAGAGCAGCCTGCCCGCCGCGCTTCAACCGAGCTTAAGGGTTTATTACCGACCCACCCCGCACTATGGCGCTTGTGAGCGGGCTCGAAAGCCCGCCCAGCTCGGGGGTTTAGTGGTGAACCAGCACGAACGCGCGCAGGCACTGGCACGAACTGCGCTCGGCCTGATGGCGGAGCGGCAGGTCTCGCCCACGCCCGAGAATTTCCAGCTCTTCTACGCCTACGCTTCGGGCGACAATCCCTCCGCTTCGCGCGTGATGGGTGACATGATCACGGGGCGACAAGCGTTCTCTCCCATCGTGCTCGACGACCTTCGCGAACGCTTTTTCGGGTCTGCGCGCCTGGAAGCAAGCGTCGAGAATATCGGCGCCGAAATCACCGGCGCGATGAATACCGTCCTGGAAAAATTGGCGAGCGCCGAACAGGATACCGTCGCTTACGGCCGCACGCTGTCGGCGGCGAGCGGAAAATTGGGCGGCGGCCGCACACCGGCGGAGATGCAGACGCTGGTCGACGGCCTGCTCGGTGCCACGCAGGCGATGGAGTTGCGCACCAAAACGCTCGAAGCGGAATTGCAGCGTTCGTCGCACGAAGTAACGGAACTCAAAGCGAAGCTCGACGACGTGCGCAAGGAAAGCCTGACCGATCCCCTGACCGGCATCCACAACCGCAAGGCGTTCGATCTGGAACTCGCCCAGGCCATCGAGCTCGCGCGCAAGAACGGCGAGCCGCTCAGCCTCTTCATGTGCGACATCGATCATTTCAAGGTCTTCAACGACACCTGGGGCCACCAGACGGGCGACCAGGTACTCCGGCTTGTCGGTCATTGCCTGTCGGAGAACGTAAAAGGCCGGGACACCGCCGCGCGTTACGGCGGCGAGGAGTTTACGGTCATCCTGCGCCAGACTGCGCTTGAATCGGCTGTGAGACTTGCCAATCAGATCCGCATCAATGTCGAGAGCAAGAAACTGGTCAAGCGCTCGACTGGTGATATTCTGGGCACGATCACCATCTCGATAGGCGTGGCCCAGCTCGGGCTCGGCGAATCGGCCTCGTCCCTGGTCCAGCGCGCCGATGCCTGCCTCTACGCCGCCAAGAACGCCGGCCGCAACCGGGTCATGAGCGAAGCGTCCGCGACCATGGTCGAGGACGTCGTCGCGGCCTGACCCGTACCTTGGAAGGCCCTTAACTCTCAGACATCCCGGACCGGGGCCGCACTTAAGCTGCGAATTTCCGTTCGACTGCACGGCCCGAATGCCGCGCCATTGGTTTTAGCGCTGGCATATGAAGCGATCGCTTGCTTCAGGCGCTCGATCGCTTCGGCGCTATCGGGACGGGTAAGACCGTGTGCCTGGAAGTCATGCGTCATGTCCGGCCAGACGTCGAGCGCGACCACGCAACCTTGCTCAGCGACCGTCCGAGCGAAATCTCGGATCATGTCGATCAGGACTTCCCGTCCGCCGCCCTGCAGATAGATCGGAGCAAGCCCGGCGTAGCGCTGATGGATCGGCGATAGGCCTTCTCGCGAGTAGCTCTTCCTTCCGACGAGCCATTCGCCGAAGCGGACCGCCATATACCCTTGAACAAGATCGTAACGGTCGTTTGCATAGAAGCTCTTGCCTCGCTCTCCAATATCGGTCCATGCGCACAGACCAACCGCAAGAGCCGGTTGAGGCAATCCGGCATCGCGCAGGCCCACGAGAGTCATCAGAGTCAGATGTCCGCCTGCCGAATCGCCGATGATGATCAGATGCTTCGGGTCGACGCCCTCCGTGAGCAGATAGCGATGGGCTGCCAGTGCATCCTGCAATTGTGCGGGGTGCGGATGCTCCGGAGTTAGTCTGTAGTCAGGAGCAAACAGCCTCGCTCCAAGAAGGACCGCCAACATTTCGGCGAAGCGATGAGAGATGGCTGCATGAAATGCGTAGCCTCCGCCGTGGAGATAGAGCAGCGTCAGCTTCGGTCGCGGCTCACATGGTGCAATCCAATTGCCTTTTAGCGCGCCGGAAGGGGAAGGCGTGCAGGTGACGTCATACTTCTCGTCGGTGAGGGTCTGGAGACTGTCGAAATAGAGCCTAGCCTCGGCCATGTCAGCCATCGCGATGGCGCGATTAAACTGCCCGCGCCAAAAGAGATTGCCGATCTCGAAATCCAGAGGCCAACGGGGCGCGAGAGGGCCGAAAAGTGACCGCCGCAGGATCGTACGCAGAGAGACCAGGATCAAGGAAATCCAGCTCCTTGCGATATAGCGCTTTGGGCCCTGGCTGATAATTCGCGGCATCTGAAGACTCCACTTCGGGGCGGTTACTATCCGATCGGCCAGCCCGGCGTATAGAATATTGGCGACATTGCCCGCTGGATGTTGGCTCCGGCAGCGGTTGCCCAGGTTGCGCGAATGAAACCCTTAGACCCCAGCGCGACGCGTTCCGATCGGACCGACCGGCGCAATCCAACCGCCCAGCTCCTCCTGCCGCGAACCAGCATGTCGGGCCTTCTGTTCGGGGCTATCGGGCACCGTCCGTCCTGGACTTGGCAAAGATTGCTGCGGAGGCCGGCTACTCCGACCAATCGCACATGGGACGCGAGGTTCGACGAATAACGGGCGAGTCGCCGGCGAAGATCAATCGCCTCATTCGAACCGAAGAGCGGTACTGGTGCTATCGCCTGTTAGGCGAGGGCTTCTAGGCGTTTGTACCATTTTCCTAACCGAGTGACTGCGGCCGTTCGCCGTCCGATTTTATGGTATCTGGGCATTCGATGGTCCAGTCGCCAATGTCCCGCCTGGGTCGAGAGTTGCCGATCCGGCTCTTCGCGCCGCTTTCCATTCATACGAAGCTCGCCCTATGCTGCGCTCCTCGCCATTTAGGGGTTTCGCATGCGCAAGGATTTCGAACGTTGTTACGTCACGGGTCACGGCCACGTCGCCGTGCTGACAATGAACCATCCCGAAGTGATGAATGCCGCGTCGGTCAAGATGATCCATGGGCTGATCGCTGCGATCGATTACATCGAGAAATCCGATGGTGGTTTTCGCGCGATCGTACTCACCGGCGAAGGCCGCGGATTCTGCTCGGGCGCAAATCTGTCCGAGGTTCCGGAGGAAGGCGCCTCGCCGGTAGGGGTCGGCTCCGCACTCGAGACCGCCTATCATCCCTTTCTGCGCCGTCTGCGCGACTTGAAGATGCCGTTGGTGACGGCGGTCAACGGCGCCGCGGCCGGCGTCGGCATGAGCATCGCGTTGATGGGCGACATCGTGCTCGCTGCGCGCGCCGCCTATTTCCTCCAGGCCTTTGCGCGAATCGGCCTCGTGCCGGACGGCGGATCGACGTGGCTCTTGCCGCGCCTCGTCGGGCTCGCGCGCGCAAAGGAACTTTCGCTGCTCGCCGAGAAGCTGCCGGCCGAAACGGCACTTTCCTGGGGCCTGATCAATCGTGTTTATGACGATGGCGCGCTGATGGACGAAGCGCTCGGCCTCGCCAAGAAACTGTCGGAGGGGCCGACCCAATCGCTCGCAACCATCCGCCGGCTCTATTGGGAAAGCCCGCACAATTCTTACGAGGTCCAGCTCGACCTGGAACGTCAATCTCAGCAGAGGGCAGGAAAGACCGAAGATTTCATCGAAGGCGTAACGGCCTTTCTGCAGAAGCGCCCCGCCAGGTTTAAAGGGAAATAATTCTTCATTAGCCAACAAAACAGCCGGTTGAATGGCGCGGTCGCGTCAGCGTGACTTGCGCGTCGAGCCAAACTGCGGCCCTATCGCGCCCGGATGGTTTCCCGGCCCGACCCGTTTCTCGCGGTGGCAGCGGCCGCACACTTCACAGCAGGAGTTCAATCAATGCGACGCAGTTTCATCGCGCTCGCCGGTCTTGCGGGCACGGCATGCGTAGTTCTCGGAGCGACAACCGCCTTCACACAAACGCCGTCAGGCCACACGCAATACGGTACCTGGGGCGTCGATCTCGGCGGAATGGATAAGAGCGTCCGGCCGGGCGACAATTTTTTCATGTTCGTCAACGGCACCTGGTACAAGAGCGCGGTCATTCCACCGGATCGGGCGAGCACCGGCTCGTTCCAGAATCTGCGCATCCTCAGCGAAACGCGCATGAACGAGATCGCAGCGTCGCTCGATGCGAAACCTTACGAGCAGCTGACCGACGACGAAAAGAAACTGCGCGATCTGTACGACGCGTTCCTCGATCAGAAGCAGATCGATGCGAAGGGCCTCGCACCGGCGAAGAAGGATCTCAGCTATATCGCCGGCCTGAAGACGCTGGACGAGGTCGCGGCCGCCATGGGCAACCCGCTCCTGCAGCTCGACGGACCAATGGGCGGCGGCATCGGCATCGATGAAAAGAATCCGGATGCCTACGCGATCGATCTTGGACAAGCCGGGCTCGGAATGCCCGATCGCGATTATTATCTGAAGGACGATCCGGCGCTCGCCGCTGCGCGCGACGCCTATAAGAAGCATCTCGCCGCCATGTTCACTTTGGCGGGCATGAGCGATGCCGACAAGCGCGCGCAAGGCGTCTTCGACCTCGAAGTCAAAATGGCCCATGCCGACTGGCCGAACGAAGACCGCCGCGACGAGGACAAAACTTACAATCCGATGTCTTATTCGCAATTGAAGGCGCTCACGCCGCAATTCTCGTGGGATGCCTATTTCAAGACCGCGGGAATCTCCACGACGGCGCCTGCGGGCGAACGCCAGGTCATCGTGGCCGAAAAATCCGCGCTTCCGAAATTGTCCCAGATTTTTGCCGACACGTCCGTCGCCGTATGGCGCGACTATCTGACGGCGCATTACCTGCACACCTATGCTCCCTACCTGCCCACAGCGTTCGACGACGAAGACTTCTCCTTCTACAGCACGACGTTGCAGGGCGTGACTCAACAACTTCCGCGCACTGCGCGTGCGGCGCATCTGCTCGACAACACGATGGGCGAAGCGTTGGGCAAAGACTACGTCGCGAAATATTTTCCGCCGGAAGCCAAGGCCAAGGCGGTCGAGCTCGTGAACAATCTCCTCAAGGCCTATGACGCGGACATCCGTACCCTCGCATGGATGACGCCCGCGACGCGCGAAAAGGCGCTGAACAAGCTGCACCATTTCGGCGTGAAGATTGGCTATCCCGATCATTGGCGCGACTATTCCGCACTCGTGATCAAGCGCGACGACCTGCTCGGCGATATCCAGCGCGCGGCGGAATTCGACTGGAACCGCCAGCTCAAGCGCATCGATCAGCCCGTCGACAGGACGGAATGGGGCATGACGCCTCCGACCGTGAACGCCTACAACAATCCGCAAGGAAACGAGATCGTGTTCCCTGCTGCCATCATGCAGCCCCCGTTCTTCGATCCGAATGCGGACGACGCCGTGAATTATGGCGGCATCGGTGCCGTGATCGGCCACGAGATCAGCCACGGTTTTGACGATCAGGGCGCGAAATTCGGCCCGACCGGAAAGCTGGAGAACTGGTGGACGGATGCCGACAAGGCGGCATTCGAAGCAAAGACGAAAGCGCTTGGCGCGCAATATAACAGCTACGAGCCGTTGCCGGGCTTGCATATCAATGGCGCGTTCACGATGGGCGAGAACATCGCCGACAATGCCGGCATCGCGATTTCGCTCAAAGCCTATCACATCTCGCTGGGCGGCAAGAAAGCGCCGATCCTGGACGGTTACACGGGTGATCAGCGCTTCTATCTCGCGTTCGGCCAGATCTGGCGCGGCAAGCTTCGCGACGGCGCGTTGCGTCAGCAGGTCCTCGCCAACGAGCATAGCCCGCCGGAATTCCGCGCCATTGGCGCCACGCGCAACCAGGACGACTGGTACGCGGCGTTCGGCGCGAAGTCCGGAGATAAGTATTATTTGGCGCCGGATCAGCGCATTCACATGTGGTAGGTTGGGTCACAGGCAACAGGAGAATGGCGATGCGGAAAATGGCGATCGTTCTCGCAGGCATCGCCTGCACCGCTTGCGCGGCCGTCGCGCAAGCGCCTGTTGCCCGCCCCACCTTCGGCGCCTGGGGCGTCGATCTCACGAGCATGGACAAGAGCGTCAAACCGGGTGACGACTTCTTCATGTTCGTCAACGGCACCTGGTACAAGAACACTGCCGTCCCACCGGATCGCACGCGCACAGGCTCGTTCGACGATTTGCAAATTCTTAGCGAAAAGCGGATGCGCGATATCGTTTCGGAGATCGAGGCAAAGCCGGCAGCCGAACTGACCGACGAAGAAAGAAAGCTACGCGATCTCTACGACGCGTTCACGGACACCGCTGCCATCGAAGCGCACGACCTGAAACCCGCCGAGACCGATCTGCACTACTATGCATCGCTGGAAACGCGTGCGGACATTGCGCGGGCCATGGGTACGCAGGGGCGCGGCGCAACCAGCCTATTTGCGACGCGGGTTGTTCCCGACGCGAAAGACCCGCGAAATTTCGACATGAATGTAGGCCAGGCCGGCCTCGGCATGCCGGATCGCGACTATTACCTGCGCGACGACAAGAACCTTGCCGCAGACCGGGATGCCTATCGGGCGCACCTCGCCACCATGCTCGGCTTGATCGGCGCCAAGGATGCCGCCACGCGGGCGGATGCGGTGTTCGCCTTCGAAACGGCCATCGCCAAGGCTCATTGGGCTGCCGCCGACCGGCGCGATGCCGACAAGACATACAATCCCATGACTTTCAAGCAACTGGCGACATTCGCGCCAGGCTTTGCGTGGGACGCGTTTTTCGAGGCGGAAGGATTGTCGCCCAAAGGCGCAAGAGGAGACCGGATTGTCGTGGTGCATGAGAACACCGCGATCAGCGCCATGGCGCAGGCATTTGCGGCGACGCCCGTTCCCGTGTTGTGCGATTATCTGACGATCCATTACCTCGACAATATGGCTGCATTTCTGCCAAAGGCGTTCGACGACGCCAATTTCGACTTCTACGGCAAAACCCTGAATGGTCAGGCGCAGCAGCTGCCGCGGGACATTCGCGGCGTGCGACTACTCGACACGCGCCTCGGTCATCCGCTGGGCAAGCTCTATGTCGCCAAATATTTTCCGCCGGAATCGAAAGCGAAGGTCGAAGCTCTCGTCGGCAACATCCTCAAGGCTTATGACGCCGATATCCGCACGCTCGATTGGATGACGGCAGCCACCCGCCAGAAGGCGCTCGACAAGCTCCACGCCTTCGTTCCGCATGTCGGCTATCCCGATCAATGGCGCGATTTTTCAGGGCTGAAAATTTCGCGCGACGATTTGATCGGCGATGTCGAGCGCAGCGATCTGTTCGAATGGCACTACCGACTCGACCGCATCGATCAGCTGGTCGATCGCAACGAATGGTACATGACGCCGCCCACGATCAACGCCTATTACACGCCGACCTTCAACTCCATCTTCTTCCCGGCGGCGATCCTGCAGCCGCCCTTCTTCGATCCCAATGCGGACGACGCGGTGAACTATGGCGGCATCGGCGCGGTGATCGGCCACGAGATCAGCCACGGCTTCGACGACCAGGGCTCGAAATTTGACGGCAGCGGCGCGCTCCGAAGCTGGTGGACGGAAGAGGACCGCAAGAATTTCGAGGAACGCACCTCGATGCTGGGCAAGCAGTATAGCAGCTACGAGGCACTGCCCGGATTCTTCGTCAACGGCAAGCTGACCATGGGCGAGAACATCGGCGACAATTCCGGCATCGCGATCGCCTACAAGGCCTATCACATTGCGCTCGACGGCAAGGATCCACCGGTGTTGGACGGCTATACGGGCGACCAGCGCTTCTTCCTTTCCTATGGACAAATCTGGCGTGACAAGCAGCGCGAAGGCGCACTACGCGCGCAGGTATTGTCGAACCCTCACAGTCCGGCGCGATTCCGCGCCGATGGCACCACGCGCAATCAGGATGCGTGGTATGCGGCCTTCGACGTGAGGCCCGGCGACAAATATTACCTTCCGCCGGAACAGCGCGTGCATATGTGGTAATCTGGAGCGCGGGCACCTTGCCCGATCTAGTCGGGCGGGTTTTCCATGATGGATCGACGGACTGTTCTGGAGTTGGCCGGAGGCGCAGCCGCAGGCACTGTGCTGGCCGGCACGTCTGCTGCAGCCGCGCCGCAAATCTCGGACATCGTGATAATGGATGCCGGCACGCTGACCGATGCCATCGCATCACGCGCCGTTTCCTGCGTCGAAGTGATGACCGCCTATCTCGATCACATCGAGACGATCAATCCCAAAGTTAACGCCATCGTGGCGCTACAGGATCGCAAGGGCCTGATGGCTCAGGCGCAAGAACGAGATGCCCAGGTGGCGCGTGGCGGGATCATGGGGCCGCTGCATGGGTTTCCACACGCCGTGAAAGATCTGGCGTGGGTCAAGGGCATCGTTTCCACGTCCGGCTCGCCGATTCTGAAAGATTTCATCCCGACGCAGGATTCCCTTCCGGTGGAACGGCTGCGTGCGGCCGGCGCGATATTCATCGGCAAGACCAATGCGCCGGAATTCGGCCTGGGCTCCCATACCTACAACCCCGTCTATGGCGCGACGCACAACGCATACGATCAGACGAAATCCGCGGGCGGCAGCAGTGGCGGCGCGGCTGTGTCGCTTGCGCTGCGCATGCTTCCCGTCGCCGATGGCAGCGACTATGGCGGCAGCCTGCGCAACCCCGCCGGCTGGAACAACGTCTTCGGTTTCCGAACCAGCTTCGGCGTCGTCGCCAATGGCGGCAGGGATGTCTGGACACCGTCGATGGGCGTCACGGGGCCGATGGCACGAAATGTCGTCGACCTCGCAATGCTCCTGTCGGTGCAGGCCGGCTACGATCCGCGCGCGCCACTGTCGGTCACACAAGACGGCGATCGCTTCCGCGGCGCACTTGCCGCCGATATGAAAGGCAAGAAGATCGCGTGGCTCGGCGACTTTGGTGGCTCGGCGCCCTATGAGCCCGGCGTGCTTGATCTCTGCCGCATGGCACTGAAGAGTTTCGAAGAGATCGGATGCATCGTCGAGGATGCTGCGCCCGACATGCCGCCGGAACCGGCGTGGCAGGCTTTCATGCGGCTGCGGTCCTGGCAGCAAGGCGCCGAGCTTGTTGGCTACTACCACGATCCTGCAAAGCGGGCGTTGCTGAAGCCGGAGGCAGTCTGGGAAATCGAGAACGGCCTCAAGCTTTCGGCCTTCGACATCAGCGGCGCATCCGGCACACGGACCGCGTGGTTCAATGCTGTCAGCAAATTGTTCGAGCGCTACGATTACCTGATTGCGCCGACCGCGCAGACATTTCCGTTCGATGTGGATGAGACCTGGCCGCACGAAATCGACGGGCGGAAAATGCAGACCTATCACGAGTGGATGAAAGCCGTCTGCCTGATCACGATGACGGGTTGCCCTTCGCTCGCCGTCCCGGCCGGGTTCTCACCGCAAGGCCAGCCCATGGGATTGCAGATCGTGGCACCGGTCCATCGCGAGATGGATTGCCTCAAACTCGCTTACGCTTATGACAAAGCCACTAATTGGAGTTTGAAGAAATTGCCGCCATTGCTGAGCTAACCGGAGCGCGGGCATCCTGCCCGCATAGTTAGAGCGGGCAAGATGCCCGCGCTCCGAAGTCATGCGCGTTTTTTCTGCGTCAGTTTGCGTTGTTTTTTCGCGACCGTCGGCGATGCCATTGCGACCTGCAACGCCGCTCGTGCCCATTGCGCGAGTTCTTCGGGATCGTCGTAGAGGCGGTCGGGCAGCGCGAACCAGGTGGTGACGATGGTTTCGCCCGTGCTGCGCTTGAGAAACGTGAATGGTTCCGACTTCTCGGCGAGGAACGCCTTGCGCGTCGTCTCGTCTGTCTTGAAATAGATCGTGTCACTGAAGACCATGCCGATCATGATCTCGCCCGAACAGATTCCCTCGCCGCCGAAAAATCGGCGCAAAGTGATCTTTCCGAATTCCTGGAACAGATCGTCGAAGCGGTGCGGGTCGGATTTCGGAGCCGCCTTCGCCCGGGGCATCTTCAATCCGCTTTGGCGGGTGTGATCGCGACCGACTCGCCGCAGCCGCAGGCGGCAGTCTGGTTCGGGTTGTTGAACACGAAGCGCGCCGCGAGCTTGTCGCGCACGAAATCCATCTCGGTGCCGACCAGGAACAGGATCGCCTTGGGATCGATGAAGATCTTCACGTCCTTGTCTTCGACCACTTCCTCGAGCGGCTTGGCCTCGTCCGCATAATCCATCGTATAGGCCATGCCGGCGCAGCCGCCATTCGTCACTCCCACGCGTACGCCGGCATATTTGCCGTCCGCAGCGGCAATGATCTCGCGGATGCGCGCCGCTGCCGCATCGCTTAACTTGATCGCCTTGGGCCGTTCGCGTCTGGGTTTCGTCGGCATCGTGTTCATCGCAGTGCTCATCAGAACATGTTCAGTTCGAGTTTGGCTTCTTCGCTCATCCGCTCCGGCGTCCAGGGCGGATCGAACACCATATTGACGACGACCTCGCCGATGCCGTCGACCGTCTGCAGCGCGGACTTGACCATTTCCGGCATCTCGCCGGCGACCGGGCAGCCTGGCGCGGTCAGCGTCATGTCCACCGCCACATCCTTGTTGTCGGCCACGTCCACCTTGTAGATAAGCCCGAGTTCGTAGATGTCCACCGGGATCTCCGGATCGAACACGGTCTTCATGGCGGTCACGAGCTTCTGCGTGAACGCGTCCAGCTCCTCCGGCGACAGTGCCGAGCCTTGCGGGACGACTTCGATCTTGAGCGGTTCCGCGTTCATTCCGATTTGGCGGGGTTACCGCCCTCCAGTGCCGATTTCATCGTATGCCACGCCAAAGTCGCGCATTTGACGCGCATGGGAAACGCCTGGACACCAGCCATCACATCCAGATGCTCTCGGTCGTCCGCGCCGATCGCGCTGGCGTCTTCGCCTTTAACGAGATGCAGGAACCCACCCATCAGCTTTTCGGCTTCGGCGATGGAGCGGCCCTTGACGAGATCGGTCATCATCGAGGCCGAGGCCTGCGAGATCGCGCAGCCTTTGCCTTCGAACGAGATGTCGTCGATTCTGTCGCCGTCGCCTACGTGTACATAGACCTTCACCCGATCGCCGCACAGGGGATTGTGCCCCTCGCCCACATGGTTCGCGTCCGCCAGCACGCCAAAGTGGCGCGGGTGCCTGCTGTGATCGAGGATCACCTCCTGATAAAGCTCGCGTAGGGACTCGTCCATCATCAACCCAGAATCTTGCGCGCTTTGTGAAGCGCCGCGATCAGCACATCCACTTCGTCGAGCGTATTGTACAATGCGAAAGATGCCCGCGTGGTCGAGGCGACGCCGAAGCGCTCCATCAGAGGCTGCGCGCAATGATGGCCCGCCCGCACCGCCACACCTTCGCGGTCCAGAATGGTGGCGAGATCATGCGCATGGATGCCTTCGGTCTCGAAGGACAGGATCGCGCCTTTGCCCGGCGCGGTGCCGATAATCTTCACCCAGTTGAGGTCTTCCAGTGCCGCAGTCGCGCGCGCGAGCATGCGGCGCTCGTGCGCGGCCGCGGCTTCACGATCGAACGACGACAGGTAGTCGATGGCGGCTGCCAGCCCCACGCTTTCGATGATGGGCGGCGTGCCGGCCTCGAAGCGCATGGGCGGATCGGCATAGGTGACGAGATCGCGCGTCACTTCGCGGATCATCTCGCCCCCGCCATTGTAAGGCCGCATGCCCTTGAGCAGGACGCGCTTGCCATAGAGCGCACCGATACCAGTGGGGCCGTAAAGCTTGTGGCCGGTGATGACATAGAAATCGACGTTCAGATCCTGCACATCGGCAAACTCATGCACTGCGCCCTGGCAGCCGTCGACCAGAACCGGAATGCCGCGCGCATGGGCGTTGGAAATGATCTCGTGCAAAGGCGATACTGTGCCCAGCACGTTCGACATATGCGTGAGCGCGACCATCTTCGTCTTCGGGCCGATGGCGGCGGCGACCGCCTCCGCGTCGAGCGAGCCGTCGTCGCCCACATCCACCCATTTGAGCACCGCACCGTGCCGCTCGCGCAGGAAATGCCAGGGGACGATGTTGGAATGATGCTCCATCACGCTCAGCACAATCTCATCGCCTGCTTCGATGCGGGGCGCGAGATAGGAACTGGCGACCAGGTTGACCGCCTCCGTGCCACCCTTGGTGAAGACAATCTCGTCCTCATGCGCGGCATTGAGGAATTTGCGTACCGTCTCGCGCGCCGCTTCGTAGCGCCCGGTGGCGGCCGCCGACAGGAAATGTACGCCGCGATGGACGTTTGCATATTCGCTGGTTGCGAATTGCGTCATCGCATCGAGCACCTGCCTCGGCTTCTGCGCAGACGCCGCATTGTCGAGATAGACGAGCGGCTTGCCGTAAACCTCGCGCGACAGGATCGGGAAATCCGCGCGGGCGGCGACGGGATCGAACGCGGCAGCTTTGATGGTCTTGGGTTGCGCGGTCACGGCGTGGCCTCCGTCGCCTCAATCAGGGCCGCTTCGACCTTCGCCCAGACGGACGCGCGGATGTCTTCATTCTCGATCTCGTCAACAGCGTCGCCAAGAAAAGCCCGCATCAGCAATGCGCGTGCTTCGGCTTCCGGAATACCCCGCGAGCGCAGATAGAACAGCGACTCGATATCGAGGTCCCCGACCGCGGCGCCATGGGCGCATTTCACGTCGTCGGCGTAGATTTCGAGTTCGGGTTTCAGGTCGATTTCCGAGCGCTGGCCCAGCAAGAGTCCCTTTGCGGTCTGGCGGCTGTCGGAGCCGTCAGCGCCTTCGGCAACCGTAATCTTGCCCTGATAGACGCCCCGCGAATGTCCGCCAGCGATATCCTTGAACAGCTGCGTGCTGCGCGTTTCGGGAGCCGCGTGGACGATATGCGTCGTCACATCGGCATGCCGTCCGTCACCCAGCACACTCACACCGCTGACATGTGACTCGGCGTTCCTGCCTTCGAGCGTGACATGCAATTCAGTGCGGGAAAGCTTTGCTCCGGTCGACATGAAATGCGCGCGATACTGTGCGCCTGCGGCTGCACGCACCGTCAGGTCCTCAACGACGATTGCGCTCGCAGCATTCGACGCCGTACGGATATGATCCAGCCTCGCGCCCTCGTACAGCACGATCTCGATACCGGCGTTAGAGAATGAGTCCGCGCCACCCATCGGAGTCTCAAGCAGCGTGATCGCGGCGCCGGCCTCAACCACGATCAGCAGACGCGCCTGACCGCTGAATTCATATCCGAGCGGCTTGCCGGCCATCGCATTTGAGGGAATGCGCAACGCGATCGTCGATGATGCGAGCGCAAGCGATGCGGCCGGCATCGTGCCGTCGATTCCGATCACGCCGAAACTGTCGACAACCCATTTGGGCGCGTCGCCCTTGAATTCGAAAACTTCGTATCCCTGCTGGACGGCATTGCGCAAGCGCGTTTCAGACGCCACCTTGCCAAGGTCGTTTGCGCCATCCAGCGCACTGCGCAGATCGGTGTATTTCCAGTCCTCGATCCGGCGATGGGGGATGCCTTGCGCCCGCACGAGTTTGATCGCGTCCGCACGACGCGCATCTAGCCACGGCAATCCCGCGCCCGGAAGCTCCGCGGCATGGGCCGCGAAGTCTTCGAGAAAGGGATTGGGTGAGGCGGCCCGCGTGGTCATGCCGCGTCCTTGATGATCTGCTCGTAGCCCTTGGCTTCGAGCTCATGCGCCAGTTCCTTGCCGCCTTCTTTGATGATGCGGCCGGCCGACAGCACATGGACCCGATCCGGCACGATATAATTCAGGAGCCGCTGGTAGTGCGTGATGACGAGCATCGCGCGGTCGGGCGCTCGCAGCGCGTTGACGCCATCGGCGACCAGCTTCAGTGCATCGATGTCGAGACCGGAATCCGTCTCGTCGAGGATGGCCAGCGACGGCTCGAACAGCGCCATCTGTAAAATCTCGAGCCGCTTCTTCTCGCCGCCCGAAAAGCCGACATTGAGCGCCCGCTTGAGCATCTCTTCGGGCACCTTCAAGGTTCCCGCCTTGCCGCGCACGAGCCGGAGCACGCTCACCGCATCAAGATCGCTTTCGCCGCGCGCGCGGCGCTGCGCGTTGAGCGCCGTTTTGAGGAAATTGATCGTGGTGACGCCCGGAATCTCGACCGGATATTGCATCGCGAGGAAAATGCCTTTCGCGGCGCGCGCATCGGTCGGGAGTGCCGTCAGGTCTTCGCCCTTGTAGACGATCGAGCCGCCGGTGACTTCGTATCCCGCGCGCCCCGCCAGCGCGTAGGACAACGTCGATTTGCCGGAACCGTTCGGCCCCATGATCGCATGCACTTCGCCCGCGCCCACGGAGAGGTTCAATCCATTGAGGATTTCCTTGCCGCCGACGGAAACGTGAAGGTCTTTGATTTCAAGCATGCTCATCCCACGCTGCCTTCCAGGCTGATGCCGACCAGTTTCTGCGCCTCGACCGCGAATTCCATCGGCAGCTGCTGCAGCACTTCCTTGCAGAAGCCGTTGACGATCAGCGCCACGGCCTCTTCCTGGTTGATGCCCCGCGAGGTGCAATAGAAAAGTTGGTCTTCGGCAATCTTGGACGTCGTCGCTTCGTGCTCGATGCGGGCCGACGGATTGCGGCTTTCGATATAGGGCACGGTGTGCGCGCCGCAGTGCTTTCCGATCAGGAGCGAGTCGCATTGGGTGTGGTTGCGCGCGTTGTCGGCGCGCAGATGCACGCTCACGAGTCCGCGATAGGTGTTTTGGGCGTGGCCCGCGCTGATGCCTTTCGAGATGATCCGCGAGCGCGTGTTCTTGCCCAGATGGATCATCTTGGTGCCCGTATCGGCCTGCTGGTAATTGTTGGCGATGGCGATGGAATAGAATTCGCCCACGGAATTGTCGCCGCGCAGGATACAGCTGGGATATTTCCAGGTGATTGCGGAACCCGTCTCCACCTGCGTCCAGGAAATCTTGGAATCACGGCCGCGGCAATCGCCCCGCTTGGTGACAAAATTGAAGATGCCGCCCACGCCCTCTTCGTTGCCGGGATACCAGTTCTGCACCGTGGAATATTTGATTTCCGCGTTGTCGAGCGCAACAAGCTCTACCACGGCGGCATGGAGCTGGTTCTCATCGCGCATCGGCGCCGTGCAGCCTTCGAGATAGCTGACATAAGCGCCTTCCTCGGCGATGATCAGCGTGCGCTCGAACTGGCCGGTCTCCGACGCGTTGATGCGGAAATAGGTCGAAAGCTCCATCGGGCAGCGCACGCCCTTGGGCACGTAAACAAACGAGCCGTCGGAGAACACGGCCGAGTTGAGCGTCGCGAAGAAATTATCGCTGACCGGCACAACCGAACCCAGATATTTCTTCACAAGCTCGGGATGCTCCCGGATCGCTTCCGAAATCGGGCAGAAGATCACGCCCGCTTCACCCAGCTTCTTCTTGAAGGTTGTGGCGACGGAGACGGAATCGAACACCGCATCGACCGCCACACCGGCCAGCAGCTTCTGCTCGTGCAGCGGAATGCCCAGCTTCGCATAGGTTTCAAGCAGCTTGGGATCGACTTCGTCCAGACTCTCCAGCTTCGGATTTGCCTTGGGCGCCGCGTAATAAGATGCGTTCTGATAGTCGATCTTGGGATAATGCACCCGCGCCCATTCGGGCTCGGTCATTTCCTTCCAGCGGCGGAACGCGCCGAGGCGCCATTCCAGCATCCATTCGGGCTCGTTTTTCTTGCCCGAGATCAGACGGACCACGTCTTCGTTCAGGCCCTTCGGCGTCACCTCCATCTCGATGTCGGTGACGAAGCCGTATTTGTATTTCTCGCCGAGTGTGGCGACCTGGTCTGCGGTTTCGCGGATAGCGGACATGTTTGCCTCAGGCCGCGGCGCGCGAACGGTTGCGCGAAACGAGTTTGTGGAGCGATACGAGCGCCGCATCGGCGTCCGCATCCGTGGAATTCCAGCCGAAGCTGATGCGCAGTGCCGAACGCGCGAGGTCTTCGGACACACCCATCGCCCGTAGCACATGCGACGGCTTTACCTTGCCGGACGAACAGGCCGCGCCGGAACTCACCATCACATTGTCGAGATCGAGCGCGATGACAGCCGTTTCGGCGGCGATGCCGGGCAGTGCAAAATTCGATGTATTGCCGAGGCGCGTTTCGCCGAACACGATCGCATCGGGTGCGATCTGCTTGAGCCCATGCTCGAAGCGGTCGCGCAGCAATGCAATCCGCGTCACTGAGCCGAGGCCGCGCAAAGACGCTTCGGCCGCAGCACCGAAGCCCGCGATGCCGACGACGTTTTCGGTGCCGGCGCGCTTGCCGCGTTCCTGGCCGCCGCCGAGGATTTGCGCGGTGAACGGCGCACTTTCTTGGACGATCAACGCACCCACGCCTTGCGGGCCGCCCAGCTTGTGTGCCGAAAGCGTCAGGTAATCGGCGCCCAGTACCGCCAAATCGATCTCAAGCTTGCCGGCCGCCTGGATCGCATCGACCAGCAACAACGCGCCAGCTTCTTTCGCCAGCTTCGCTGCCTGCTCAACCGGTTGAATCGCACCGGTCTCGTTATTGGCGAGCATCACGGCGACGATTGATCGGCCTTTGCCTTCCCGCAGCAGCACGCGCAGCGCTTCCGTATCGACCACCCCGGTCTTCGTGACCGGGATCGTCTGCAAACGCACGCCCGGTACCCGCTCGACAATCGCTTCGGCATTGGCGCGCACGGAATCGTGCTCGATGGCAGAGACGAACAGCCGCGTGATCCGCGTTTCGGCATCCAAAGCACCTTGAACCGCGCCCCACAGCGTCAGTGCATTGGCTTCCGTGCCACCGCTGGTGAAGATCACGTCCTGCGCGCGCGCGTGCACCAGGGCAGCAACCTTTTCGCGCGCCTCTTCGACCAGCGAGCGCGCCACGCGACCTGCTCCGTGTACGGATGATGGGTTGCCCCCGATCTCCATCGCGCGCGCCATCGCGGCCCGCGCTTCGGGGCGCAACGGCGACGTCGCATTGTGATCGAGATAAGTCATGTTTACTTACGCAGCTTCGCGCGCGTCGGACTTCGCTTCGCAGGGCCGCGCCCGGCCAAGAACACGCTTCTCGATCACGTCGGCAAGCGAGACGGACGACAGGAACACATGAATCTGCCGGCCCAACTCTTCCCACAGATCGTGCGTGACGCAGCGCGTCGTCGTTCCCGTGCAACCCAAGGGGCTGCCCGTCTTGCAGCGCGTGGCTGCGATCGGCTCGTCCACCGCCAGAATGATGTCGGCGATCCGCAATTCCGCCGCGGGCCGGCTCAGGCGATAACCGCCGCCGGGTCCGCGCACGCTGCGCACGAGCCCGCCCCTCCGCAACTTTGCAAAAAGCTGTTCCAGATAGGACAGCGAAATCTCCTGGCGCTTGGCGATTTCTGCCAGGGATACTGGGCGGGTTCCACCCTCGTTTCCGGCCAAATCCGCCATCGCCATCACCGCATAACGACCCTTTGTACTCAGCCTCACAGCTCGTCACTCCCGAATGCCCGACAATTCCGTGCTTGCTTCTTGGGGGTCGCTTCGGTGTAGAAACGGGGCCCCCGCGGCCGCCGGCGCTGCGGGTGTCATCCTGCCGGATATAGATATTCCGACTAACGTGGTCAAGAATTGCGCGCCGCAACCTTCTGTCCAGCCGAAATTACCCTGAAAACAAGGGATATTCTGTCCAAACGGGCCGTTCCTATACCTGAGTTAAGCGCTCGGGAGAGGCTTGGGCCCGAAATGACAGCCAGAACGAGAACCAGATTTCATGCCTGACATCATTCTCCCTGGCCCGGCCGGACGAATCGAAGCCCGCTATCAGCGCCAGAAGCCGCCCGGCGCCCCCATGGCGCTTGTGTTGCATCCCCATCCGCAGTTCGGCGGCACGATGAACAACCCGCTGGTCTACGACCTGTTTCACATGTTCCACCGGCTCGGCTGCACGACCGTGCGATTCAA
>Ga0302325_10010677_pt1 | contig 19862 bp, 22 predicted proteins | sample Palsa_T0_2_FD_201948 | JGI IMG/M metagenome (GOLD analysis project Ga0302325, IMG submission 201948) | Peat permafrost microbial communities from Stordalen Mire near Abisko, Sweden - Palsa_T0_2 | ecosystem: Environmental > Terrestrial > Soil > Palsa > Peat permafrost | place: Sweden: Abisko...
ATATTTCTCTATATAGCTTCATTTTTTACGAATCGGATCGAATCGAATAGGCTAATTTAAGAATTCGATTCGATACGAATCGAATTTATAGGCCTCAATTCGATTCGATTCTATTCGCGTCGAATCGAATATAATTCGAAGTTCGACGATTCGATCGGAGCTCTATCTTCGCAACCATCCCAGACCCGCAAACAAATCCCCATCAACTTCCGCGCAAGGAACGTCAACATGTCTTCGCGCTCTGTGGTCACATCTAGCAAGCAAAGTACAAATACGATGCTTTTTGGGAAACGAAGCAAAGAAATAGGGGAAGCCTTCTCATCTACCAACTCCCACGAGGCAAGACATGGTCAGAAATGCTCAGATGCTCCGCGCCTGGAACATGCAAGGACTGCAAATTTTCAGCTAGGAAAGTCGATAAGATCTTCTTCTAAGGACTTGACGAGTCGATCAGGTCCTGAACCTCGTCCTTTTCGTGGCCTCATCCTCTGATCGAAAGGCGAATTGATACTCTTCTCGAGACCCTCATTTATCTCCCGGATAGACCAGTCCTCTATATCCTGGGGAAGTTATACAAGCTAGAGCTTTGCTCCAAGCTCTTCGGAGGATAGAAACATGATGGGCTCATAGTATTCCAATAGAATGTCTTTGAGTAGGTCCGAATCGAGTGCAGGTAAATGTTCTTTTGCTTCGTTGCAGCGTTCTTTCCAAATTTCGTGGTTTCTTTCACGCCTGTTCGAAGACTTCGTGAAGATTATCGCACGCTTGTCTTTCTCGTATGAAACATCGTCATTCCAGCGTATTTGACTGCCAAGGTGACTTCGACTTGGTTACCGTACAAGTCAACGACTTTGCCAAGAGAGATTACTCGCTCCTCCTCTTCTTCAATCTTGTTGAACTTTGCCGAGCCATCGTGTCTTTTCTTGTAATAATCATCCTTGTCAAAATAGTCGATCTCTGTTTGACTACTGACAGTTTTTGAGCAGCTGGCAAGATATAGGCAAAACTCAAAATTTTCGCAAACTTGACGTAGTCACGTAGATGTGAAACTGCTTGCTGATCGTGCCCTTTAAACGTGTCTGAGGATAGATTGAGCACCGTGTATTGGTGCTGAAGAATGAAAGTCAGAGGAGCATGAGTAATAGGTCGCTATGAATCTTGTCTTTCCATGCAGAGAGTATCGATCTCAGCTTTTCTATACCTATTTCAGAGGTTGCTGCAAGTTCTCTGGGGCCCAGGCTACCATGCACGAAGTTTTAAATGAGCACAAGCCGATGGCCAGGTGATACGGGGTTGACCTCGTGGACAACGTCGGAGAATCTTTATCCTCTGTAAGCTTTCAAACCTGCCCCACCCAATCCATCAGGGAGACGCACCAAGCCAGACATGAGACACCAAACTCAGAGAACGCAGATGTCTTAATATTTCCGTCTTCCCAGCGTGCGTCAGATGTAACTCGCCCCCTTTATGCTTAGAAGGTAGAGCGAGAACCAAGGTTCCGAATATGCGGGGGAGCTTTTCAGAGCTAAAATATAGAGTTGGCAGCGGCACCACCGGAGGTTTAAGATCAAACCCACTCTTAATAAGGCTTGAACATCGCGCCATTGTTGTACAGCAACAATTTGTATAACTCAGCGGTGGCTCTTTTGTCAGTTGCATCGACGCGTCGAAGGAGAACGAAGTTGTTGAATTCGGGTGTGTGAGCGACCTAAATTCACGTCGGCCTCGTCACATCATTGCACGACCTACCTACCCACCACTCAATATAGGCCACTGGTAAAGAACTCCGTTCATGCAGCACTAGAGAGCAACTCTTGAACTGTCCTCGCGTTTGAGAATCGACTGATTGTGTTCCAATGATGCCACCAATCAATGGAGCCCTGGGCAACCCTCAATGAATCCTGTTGGGGTGGATGAGAATGATTTCCTTGATGCCCATAGATGAACCGCTCCAAGAGAGGAGCATGCATCACGAGGAACGAGTGAGTTCTTGCCCTGTTCAAACGAGCAAGGCGTCATCGGCTATCATCGACCTTGCTCAGATCCTCGAATCCCAGTCAGATCATTGTTGAGGTAGCACGTGTTGAATATTTTCTTTTTCCTGTATTCAGTCCTATATATGAGGTTATCCCCCCTTAGCTAGAACACATTTCATGCAATACATCCTTCACAAAACCTACATTCAACAACACGAATGTGTGCCTTGGCCGGGATGAAGAAGACTAGAATACGGGCGCAGATGAAAAGCACATCAAAGAGATTGGACGATGAGGGTTAATGTCCTCGTTCGTATACAAAAGCCAGCCTTGCTAATTGCTCACTCGTTGACCTTTCTCATCTCCTCCAACTCTTCTTCGTCCCAGCCAGCACTTTTCAGAATCTCCAACATGATTTCGTTCTTCCCTCGGCAGTAGTCATCAACACTCGGAAATTCTTGAGCCGCCAAAGACTTCTTCAGTTGGCCATATTTGTCCCGCAGCGCAGCATCTTTAAGCAACACTCTTTTTAAATCCTGATGATTCTTCAATGAGAGGCTTCCTTCAACAATTACATACACATTCCTCCTCATCTCCTTACTCGCATCATTTTCTTCGGTCACACCGGTCGCTAATTCTTGTGGCCCATATCCGGGTTGGCGACAGACAATACGATCAGATATGCCCTTCTCTCCGAGGTCAGTGTACCCAGCAGATACCATCGCAGCTCTGGCGGCGGCGAGGATGTCCCGCGTAACGACAATGTCTATGTCGAGCACTGGCTTCGCGAGAAGTCCGGGGATGGATGTGCTTCCCACATGCTCGATGGACAAGATTGGGACGTCTTTGAGGATCTTGCCGAGATCATCCCGAACTCTGCGGAATTCAGCTTCCCACTCCGGGTTGTGAGGCTCAACGGCTACTTTCATTACTCAAGACGTGGATGATGGTCGGTTGCATGAAAAACTGGGTTCTGATTGTTCTAAGATGATACGGACGATGGGTTTTTATCTTCGAAGGTGTTCATGTGAGGTTAATATGGGGTGTCATCCGCTAGGCTGTTTTCAGCGGTTCGCTTCACCAGCCAAGTACGCTAGGACTTTACGACTTCGAGGTTTCTCCTTCTCTGAAGCTTCATTCGTCCAACAGCAACTGCGGTCACTCCAGTCACCTTGACGTGATCGAAGAGATGGCAGATGGAGCCAGCCAGGTCCCAATGGCCCCAGAGGAGCATGGCCCCAGCCGGAATTGGCGCTAACCTTGGTTTCCGAAGTCACATCCATCACCTCCGGTGACTCACCGGCGATGCGATTTGGAGAGAAAAATCTTGATCTCGAAATGGAAGGAATGTCCCTTCTGCTACTACGACAGATTATTCCGTTTAACTTTGTTAAATAGACTAAGCATAAAGTAGCGAAAATAATGGAGGTGAGACGCTTGACACGAGAACCTCACATATCTGTAGCTGAGAGCAACCAATGGAGATGATAATTTGCCTTCGCGAAGAATATAGAAAGCCGAAGAGGGTTTGCATCTCAGCGATAATACCGCCACTGTGAGGGAGTCGTGGGCAGATTTTAGAGATTCTCCGTCAAGTGATGTGCAACAAGCCACAGCTTAAGAGAAGGCAAGCAAAATTCTTCAAATTTTTAGGAGAAAATTATCACAGCGATTAGTATCCAGTTACAAATTTCGGCGAGTACGCCTCCTCGAGCTTCGCTACTTCCTCTTTAGTTAAACCCACCTTCACCGCACTCAGGGCCTCATTGATCCGCTCAATGCTATTCAGACCAACAATCGGATTCACTCCTTCCTTGCTCAAACACCAAGCTGTTGCAATAACTGCCATTGGAAGCCCCCTCGCCTTTGCGATTTCCTCAACCGCAGTCACTATTGCCTTGTCAGCCTTGTTGTCTCCCTTCATCAAACCCTTAAGCGTGGCGTCATGAGCGGCTCGTAGCGTTGGTTCACCGTTGCCAGATTGCCAAGGGCGTGCCAGCGTTCCACGGGCAATAGGTGACCAAGGGATGCATCCGACACCCGTTGCCCGACAATATGGCAGCATCTCACGCTCTTCCTCTCGGTAGAGGAGATTGTAGTAGTTCTGCATACTGATGAATTTATGCCAGCCATGCTTTTCGGCTACATTCTGCAGCATTTGGAACTCCCATGCCGGCATCTGTCACGAATCAGTTTTGTCGATATGCCAGAGATGGAGGGGCAATACCCACCGAGCTAGCCCCGATGTATCGGACCCAGCCTCGCTCTACCACATCATTCAACGCCTTCATGATCTCCTCGTATGGCACATCTGGATCCATTCTCTGGATCTGAAGAACATCGATGTATGTCTCCAGACGTTTGACACTGGCTTCCACAGCATCAAAAATATGTTTTCGAGACAACCCAACCCGATTCACCATCCGGCCATCATTGATGGTTGCCGAGTACATGGAAAGCTGGGGTTCACCACTTCGACTTGTGCCAAATCGACATTTAGTCATGAGCACAACATTCTCCCGTGGGATGTTATATACTTTGAGTGCTTTGGCGATGATTTCTTCAGACCGGCCGTTGGAGTAGAGATCTGCCTGTTGGCTATTGTCAGCATCCTCATCTAGACAGAAGTTTCAGAGTAGAATGTACCGTATCCCACGTATTGATTCCAACGTTATATGCATGCTCAAGTATTGGTAAGGCTTCTTCCTCTTCCAAGACCCACTTCTGCCAGTCTTTACTACCGAATGACATGGCGCCCAGAATGATCCTGGATACTTTTAATCCTGATTTTCCGAGCCTGGCGAGTGTCAGAAATTCTTTCAGTAAATACAATTGGAATATGGGAAGAATTACTGACCTCGCGTATTCCATCTCAGCGGATGGAGGTGCCTGGATCAGGTGTTTAACATGAACATGTTGGCCCGACATTGTGGTTCGAAGCAAGATGAAAATTGTTGGCAAGGGACGTCTTAATTTCAGGGTAGTTAAGCCTCCTGATAATATTTCTTCAGTCCGTATTGTGTTTTATATCATCTTTCGTTGACCTGGCGGCGGACATCAGGAACATCCGTTTTTAAGCGGAGACTCGGAGATATGGAGTTTCGGACTTTGCACCCTTAGGAAACTCTCTTGCTCCAAAATTCCGACAGGAAACCGGTGGAGAAGATTTCAATCTCCGTTGGACATCCACGCTCGTTCTTTCATTGTATCAGAATCAGTCGGACTTTCTATTGCGTTTTTCCTGATGCCAACAAGTTTTGGGTCACGTGATAACAGCGACCATCCGAATGTCCGCTTGAGTTCAGAACACTACAAAGGGGAGCAATGGATCGGCATTGCCCAGCTTTTCAACTCCCAAAGCTGTGTTATCCTATTTCGTATATCCAACAATACAAAATTTTCTCCAGGGTCAAAATCTCCTTTTCCCTCCCTGAGCTTTCCTCTTCTCTCTTTCAACAAGGCGCAGATATCTCGAATCTCCCATCCACGCTCATACAAGCTCGGCATTAAACGCTTTGCATCATCAGTTAAACTTAAACATGGGAGGCAGCGTCTCTCTCACAGCTGGCCAGCGAGCTACCATCAGTCCCGAAGCAGTAACCTTCCTGGATAACCTCACAACCCATATCCCGTTTGCCGACCTTCTCGCACCACTCCTTACAAAGCCCAGCCGCATCTCCTCTTTCCGCAAAACTTTGAAGGAAAGAGCAGGCCCGAACGAAGAGCGTCTCATCGAAAAATACAATCTCAAAATCACCCAAACCCTCATCGCCAAAGTCCCCGTGGCCGTCGTCGAACCACCCAACATTAAGCCCTCAAAAGAACACAAAATCTTACTTAACATCTTCGGCGGCGCCTTCATCATGGGCAGCGCCCGAGACCGCACCGCTCTCCTAATGGCCGCCGAATTTGGCATTCGCGTGTACTCCATCTCCTACTCCCTCTCACCAGAAGTTCGCTACCCTGTTGCTCGGGACGAATGTCTCGCCGTCTACCGCCAGCTCGTGCAAGACCATGATCCCAAGAATATTCTAGGCATGAGCAGCTCCGCTGGCTCTCAACTAATGCTTTCTATGCTGTTAATGGCGAAAAAGGAAGGTCTTCCCTTACCAGCAGGACAATATCTCTGCGCACCAGCCGCAGAACTCAGCGGTGACGGGGATAGCATGGTTTCCAACGCATCTAGAGACCTCATGCCAACGAGTTTCCTTATTGGGATGGTGAAGCAAAATTATGCGCATGAGGAGGTGGATTGGAGGGATCCGCTTTATTCACCTGTTTATGCGGATTTCGAGGCAGATTTCCCGTCGACGGTAATTACGGTGGGCACGAGGGATTGTATGCTGAGTAGTGGGGTGATGTTATATTGGAAGTTGAGGGAGAAGGGAGTGAAGGTTGAATTGCTGGTTGGGGAGGGAATGTGGCATGGGTTTGTTTGGGAGGAGGGGTTGCCTGAGGCGGTGAAGGTTAGGGGGGCTGTGAGGGAGTTTCTGGAATCTTGTTGAAGTTGGTCAGGGATCATTTTTCTCTCCCAACAATTCCTTTGGTTATGTAACATAAGCACTGCCGTGTAATCATTTTATTGCTCAAATGTCACGCCCACTATTGCACACTCATTTTGAACCAGATAAACAATGATCCTCGAGGTACAGTACATGTCTGACTTTCAATTTCCTACGAAGCTCGAGTGCTTGGCACTCGGCTCGAGCCATTTGCCAATAAATGCTGACGAGTAACTACCATGTGCCCCTCGAGATATCGTATGATGTCCTGCTCAGCTGCTCCTATCATTTTCTCTACCATGCGCTCGTAATGCTTAGCCCCAACTTTGTTTAGATCTTGATCCAGACCTCGACAACCGATAATGACCTTGTTGTGACTCGCTGGTCTCACAAGACCCTTATAGTGTAGAACAATCCATTTGCAGCAGAAATAGTCGAAGAATTTTGTGGTTTTTGCATACCTACCTAGGTATAAATCAAGGTTGCGTTGCACGTGACTTTTTAGCTGTATTTGAATGGGACTAATATGTTTTAAACCAATTAAAGCGCAAGTATTTTGTCCGGAATAGCCTTAATTTCTCCCAAACGAGGTATGATGTGCAATGATGCTCGAGGGCGAGCAGTACCTAGGTAGGTGGTATGGGTCTAGAGACAGCGCCGGGCACGTGATGCCGCGGTAGCCTGCCGAATTGGAAGGGTATAAATCGACCCTAAAAACCTTAGAACTAGAACATCTATACTACAATCGTCATATCTCACCACAACTCCGAACCTCCTGCTTTTTCTACAGTCTGTTGGTTTGGTCTCTTAGTAGGCCTTTTATTTTGGCAACGGATGAGACTCTAGAGATCGAATGGGTGCGAGGAATACCAAACCGTGTTCCTCGAAAATCGGAGATAGGTATGGGAAGAGTGCTTACTAATGTCCAGGGATTCTCGATATTCCTCGCCTTTGGAGCGATTGGGCTGTTAGTAGGAACTGGTATCATGGCTTCTCTATATAGCGACTAGGCCTTAAGTGCAATTACTAGAAATCTAGCAGGGATACCAAGCGGAGATGTATCGATATTATATTTGTCGTTCTTTGTGGCTAAGAGGGTGCCGTTCTTCTCATTCTGCAAGCTAGGTAATTATTCACGGGGACTAGATCTTCATAATAGGACAAGAGTTCAGACATATCTTGTATTTAACAGACGAAACACAGAAAACTCTACGAGACACCTCCATTCGTAACAAAACGTGACTGCCAATTGATGGGGTATACTTGAAGTGATGCTGTTAATCTCCAAACTCCAAACGCTCAGCCTCCTACCGAACAGGCCACCTCCCCTTAACCTTCTCCGTAAGCCCCGATCTCTTCACAACCTCATGCCCTCTCTTCTCCCCCTCCTTCCACACCTCCTCCTCATTCATCGTCGTCAACTTTCCTCCCTTCACAACAATCTTCCCATCCACAACAACCATATCAACATCCTTGCCTGTCGCACAGTACACCACTGCGCTAACTGGCGAATAGTACGGCTGCAGATGCACATACCGCATATCAATCGCCACAAAGTCAGCCTTCTTGCCAACCTCGAGACTTCCAATCGAGTCCTCCAAGCCCAGGGCTTTCGCGCCATTGATTGTCGCCATCTCCATCACGGTCTCTGCCGGCACGAGAGTTGGATCATAGCTCTTAGCTTTGTGGATAATGCCCGCCAGCTTCATCTCTTGAAGTAGATCATTCGTGTTATTGCATGGTGCGCCATCGGTGCCGAGACCTACATTGACGCCAGAATCTAGCAGGTCAGGGACTCGACAGATGCCAGAAGCGAGCTTAGAGTTCGAGGTCGGGCAGTGAGCGACATGGGTTTTTGTTTCTGCCAATTTGGCAATATCGGAATCGTCCAGGTGGACCATGTGGACGAGTACGGTGCTGGGTCCTAGAAGGCCCACAGAGTCGCAGTAGGACATTGGGGTATGTGAGAGAGTCTTGAAGAAGGCGCGATCGGCGGCTACTTCGGCACAGTGCATAGTTATTGGGATTCCTTGGGTTTTGGAAATCGATGTCATTTCTTTGTAAAGAGCATCCGAGACGCTGCGGTAACTTTGTGAGCAGTTATTTCCCATTGCAGGATTGAAGATGCAACTTACCCTCCAGGTGTTCTGGCTCCGAACCAGACTCGGATGCGATCATTTGCTGCTTTGTCCCATTTCTTGTGCATGTCAAGAGCTCCCAGCAAGGACATTTCACGATTCTCAATCAATCCTGGATGCATCGCCCATTTTGGGTCACCTGCGTACTTCCCACTGTCCATGACGATTTTCCCCAAGCAGCCGCGAATACCACTTTCCTCCACAGCACGACAGAGCCCATCGAATCCATAACGGTCAGCGAACTGAGAAAGCGTTAGTCATCTAACAAGCAAATCGTGTGATAAGGAGGTACCCACCATGCTCTCGAGGAAGCATGTGGTGCCCGTTAAAAGCATTTCCGCAATACTGATTCGAGCAGCTGCATAGCCATCTTCATTTGTGAAGTTCCCTTGAAGCACCCAAATGCGCTCGCATAGCCAGGATACGAGTTCTAGGTCATCGGCAGCGCCTGTCGAACGTCATGTCAGCAACTTGCATCAGAAATATCTTGAAAACAAAAGAAACATCCATCAGAATTATAACTCACCTCGCAAGAGTGTCTGCGCTGTGTGCATATGGGTGCTGATCAAGCCGGGGATTATGATGCGCCCTTCAAGGTCCACAGTTTCCTCGGCGGGGTGCAGTTTGGTCAAAACATCAGTTTTCTCGACGGCGGCAATTAAGTTGCCTTGAACCAAGATAGCTCCATCGAGAATAATCTCCCTGGAGGAGTTTACTGTGATGATTGTTGCGTGTGTGTAGAGCATTGTGCTCAATTGCGTTTATCGAATATAGTGGTGAAGGTATGCGGTATTTGGTGTAGTGACTTGCCTGATTTCCTAATAGAGGTTGCGAACTTGAGTATCAAAGCTCATTGATGGCTAGAGGGAAGAAGAAGTTTTTGAAGATCGAATTGTGCTTTTTAGGCCCAAAGCATCGGGGTCTCCCTCCGCCGCTAAGCCCACGATTATTCGCTGGCCGCGGGGTCCGATAGGCGTTCTCGAGGCGTTTGTGGCTTGATAGCAATGGAAAATTCGCCGGTCTCACTGGCAGGAGGCGGCCGCTGGCGAACACCCGACGAGTTTGATTTTTCCTCGTCACGAGAAGCTTCACAGCTTGGGAATTCCCATCATTGGCAGAGATACAGTAAGATTGCAAGATCAAAAATTCCCGCTCTTGACATGTAAAGTAAGCAAGCGGCTCCCGCGGGCAACTCGGGCGCTTTGATGGAGCGCGATTTATTAATTTCAGTCCTCTTCTTTTCCCTGCGAAAAAGAAAGGGGTCGTCGTCGTCGCTGCTGGCTGCTCGTCGGAGCGCTCCGAACACGACCAGGGCTCGTCTAACCCTGCTCTCTAGGTACCTCGACCTTTAGCTGAGTAACAAAACTACGGCCCCCAAAACATCTTATGATCTTCTGTGTATCCAACTCTGCGATAATCTGTATCTTCGTAAGTTAGTGAGAGCTGGAAATTGGGGTTGATGTGTTACACTACAGTATGAGTTGGCAGCAATATTTGGGATTATAGTAGCGCACGCACGAGCTGAGTAACGATAAGAACACCGTTCCACATCGTGAAAACGACGACAGGTTGCTCTGCGTGCATTTGAACTGATGATCCACAGCACTACCTAAAGACCGTGAACATTGATCAAGACAGCTAAAATAGAAACAGGACTAAAAGGCTATGAGACCTTGGCTAGATTGATGGGTATTTACCCTTATCTGGGCATCTTCCGTCGATTTGGGGCCCCCAGTCTGCAAAACATGATTTATTTGCAGGAGGAAATCGTACAATTGGAGCAGGACTTGTCAAACATGGTTGCTGAAGACAACCACAATCCGGACCCTAAAAGAAATTGTTTTCAAGAGATTGGCACACTTACCACGAGGGGGGGCGATGAAGAACCCGAGAATCCATGGTACCGATTGATTCTGCAGATTCGTAAGGTGCTCCATGATTACAATTGGTAGAACTAGTTCTCTCAAAGTGCTTTTATACCGGGTGAGAATAGACAACGCACTCACGCAGCAAGCAGCTGTGATGGCACTTCAACCACCAGCGGAAGACTTGCGCTTCTTTAAATCGTGACTCAGGGACCACGGGTTAGGGGCGAACGTCCTGATGGGAGCAGAAAGTGATGCATGGCAAGATGAACCCCTTCGTACTGACATGGTAATACTTCTACCTCGATCTGATGGTGAAAAGAAGTTCTCGAAGGTACTGTAATAGGTTTCTTGATCGTACTGTTCCATCGTTTTATTAGCGGACGCCCGCTCGGTGGGCGGGATAGTGGTCTGTTGGACTATTCCTCGTCATACTTGGTGCTCTTCATGCAGGTTCTTACAGCAGTCTTTTCATCTCTTTTCCTGATGATCTCGGTGGTGGTTTTGTATTTGGTGTACCCTGCAGGGGCTCGTCTTGGAATCATTGGCGCGTTCACTGTGATATTCTCGCTGTCTTACGATCTTCTCTGGGGCCAACAGAAATGAGATTTTTTTTTGGAGCTACGGCTGCGCAAGTCCTTGCAGACCCCGAGGACAAATTTCCGTCCTTGATAATGACTGATGCAGTCCTAGATGTATCGCGGTCAAATAGTCTTCATTGGGACTAACTAAAGAAGCGGTCTAAGAACGGGCACATGAAAGGTGATTCAATTCTGAATTTGGCAAGAAGGAAATTGCTGTAAGCTCAAATTCCATACAAATGCAAAGGGTAGTAGTCATGAGTCCTGGTCGGACATAATTCCGCTTAGTTTGCATGCCTGTTTAGAACAGCAACTGATCACTTGACAACGGTGGCAAGAGATTAAGTCAAAACACACCAAATAACTGTTCATGCGAACTAGCACAACATAAAGAAAATAAAATCAAACCAAACAAGTAATCATAAGTATAATATGACAAACCTATGATGGTGGGGGAATCAAATACCTCACGCAATTGAATTCAAGCTAATGTCTTCGAGTCATCACGACCAACATCCCAATTATCTACGAAAATCTCTCAGATGCTTGATACGACGACGATGCGATTTGCCTACAGAAGCTCAAAAATTCTCTGCCCCCCCCCACAAAAGAGTGCAAAGATAGGGGAGGTAGCTTGACTCGCCAGTGGTCCCATGGCTGCTCATCGGAGGAGGCCGAAGACTGCCAACCGGCCCAACGCCGCTCTGCTGCAGGTCCGCATCGCCGAGTCTGGCCACATGTCGTGCACAAAATCTTCCCCAGACCTTGCCACGCCCCTGCCCCCCCACGGCGCGTGCCACCCCATGGCCGAGAGCATCGATAGCTGGACAATCGCGCGGTACCGACCCAGTGGTTGGTAGCGGGATGCAGTGTTTGGCACAGCTTTTATCGCAGCTTTTATCGCGGCTTTTATCAATGGAGCTCCTGGACCCCACGAGATTTCGTATAAAGAGGTGCTGTGCACCAGCTTCCGGAGGGGTGGAATCAGTCATTGGTATCTCTTCGAATCCTTGACCCTTCTCCGTCGCTGAAATCGTCAACTTGTTAGGTTCGCTTTGTAAGGCAAGTTGGAAAGAGCAGCAATCTCTCCCTCCAATCACTTCATTCCAAATCAGGATATCGATCAAGAGCTGGAAACTCTTTCGATAACGTCGACATGTCGCAAGACGGGCTGCCAGATCGCATTGCACCCCTCCCGGGCCGCAAGCAGACCTTCGGAGACCGCGCTGGACAAATCGGGCGCCGCGTCGTGAAGAAGTTCACCACTCGCAATGGACTCCTTGGAGCGTACGACTATACATTCCTCTTCCTGCCCAACATCCCTTTCATGAAGAGGCCGCGCCGCGCTGCACCGTTTTTCGGCCTCAATGACAAGATGCCTGTGGTTCTGGCTCTTATCCTCGGTTTCCAGCACGCTCTTGCCATGTTAGCTGGTGTCATCACCCCTCCATTGATCATGAGCGGACAAGGAGGTGTCAATCTCTCAGCCGCAGAACAGCAATATCTTGTTTCGACCTCTTTGATTGTCTGTGGAATTCTGTCTTCGGTTCAGATTACGAGATTCCATATCCGTGGGACACAGTGAGCTTCCTAAGAGCGATATATTCCAGTTATAGACATGCTCATCATGCTCTAGATACCATATTGGAACTGGACTCATTTCCGTTGTCGGAACATCATTCGCTATCATCCCCGTTGCTCAAGGCGCCTTCAAGCAAATGTACGCCAACGGCTTCTGTCCCACTGCAGCAGACGGCACCCAACTTCCCTGCCCAGACGGATACGGCGCCATCATCGGCACGGCAGCTTGCTGCGCCTTGACCGAAATCCTGATCTCGTTCATGCCTCCGCGCTTCATCCAGAAGATCTTTCCTCCCATTGTCACAGGTCCAACTGTCATGTTGATTGGTGTAACTCTCATCGGCAGCGGTTTCCAGAACTGGGCTGGAGGAAACGGCCTCTGTGCGGCTAGACCAACTGATGGATTCTTTGCTCTGTGCCCGGATATCACCGCTCCGCATGCTCTGCCTTGGGGAAGCGCACAGTACATCGGTCTTGGGTTCTCAGTCTTCGTCACGATCTTGCTCTGTGAGCGATTCGGATCTCCAATCATGAAGTCCACCAGTGTCGTTCTTGGTCTGCTCACCGGCTGCATCATTGCTGGTGCTACTGGATATTTCGACCGCTCTGGTATCGACTCCGCTCCAGCAGCATCGTTCATCTGGGTCTACACTTTCAAGCTCCAGGTCTACGGTCCTCTCGTTCTTCCACTGATGGCAATTTTCATTATCTGTGCTTGCGAAGCCATTGGAGATATCACTGCAACCTGCGATGTTTCCCGCCTCGACGTTGAGGGAGAAATGTTCGATTCTCGCATCCAGGGTGGTATCCTCGCAGACGGTATCAACGGAATCCTCGCCGCACTCATGACAATTACCCCAATGTCGACATTCGCCCAAAACAACGGCGTGATTGCCCTCACTCGCTGCGCAAATCGCTCAGCTGGCTACTGCTGCTGCATGTTCCTCATCATCATGGGCGTCTTCACCAAGTTTGCCGCTGCATTAGTCGCTATTCCCGGGCCGGTCCTCGGTGGAATGACAACTTTCCTCTTCTGCGCTGTTGCGGTGGCTGGTATGAGCATCACATCCAAAGTTCCCTTCGATCGACGAAGTCGATTCATCTTGACTGCTGCTCTCGCTCTTGGGTAAGTCCTCCCCTTTAAACCCCCCTACTTCTTAAACTAACTAGGTAATGCAGATACGGCGCAACGCTCGTCCCAACCTGGTTCAGCTACGTCTTCACCTACGCCGGCAACAACAGATCCCTTCAAGGCTTCCTCGACGCCATTGTCCTTGTCATGGAGACAGGCTTCGCAGTGACAGCCGTCGTGGCTTTGATCCTCAACCTCTCTCTTCCATACGATATCGAGGATGATACTGAGGTTATGGCTGAGACGGATGCGCAAGTCGCTACCGTCAATGGTGATCATGAGGAGATTGCGATGTCCAAGGAGGTCTCTGATGTGGCAGAGAAGAAGGTTGATGGATTAGATGTATAAAAGCTTGTATATTCTCCTTGCAGTTTCGAATGGAAGGAGTTTTGTTGGGATATTATGGAGTATGATACCGTTAAGCGAGAACTGAGATCCGAAAAGGTGGGCATTAGCGTGTAAAATAAAACGAGAATTCTCGGGATCAAGATCATCTCCTCCTCGTACACACCCATAATCTTCTTAAGTTTAATTTTCTTTCTCTGGAGCAACTTCGCCAAGTTGCCAGGATATCCCCCAAAAGATCCGGTGTCAGGTGACGGGATGATATACCTTAGCCGGCAAGCGAAAGGAGGACTCCCTGTCAGTGTTGGATCATACGACCTCAAACAGGTGTTCCCAAAATTTGTTACCAACTGTAACCAACATATGACATATTGGCAGTGAGAATACAGTAGCAGTCGATGCTTTATGTACCTCATTCCGGCCTGAGTAGAGCCAGGAACTTATCCACGTGATCTCAAGCTGGCTGCAACAGCTGACAAGCATTCCATTCCAAACCAAGATTTTGCCTCGAAAGAATCCCTAATATAAGTTGACGATCCCAAAAGGTACTGCGTTGCTCACCTACTAATCTTCACTCACCAATTCTACTCAAGCAATCAGATTCTTCAACTCACCTACAAATCACCATATCCCGCAGGTCTTAGCAACCATGGCCCACGAAAAAGTCGTCACAGATCTCATCACCAAAATCAACGCCTCCCCAAAATGGCTCTCCGCATTCAACACAGCAATAGCCAGCGCCCGCGCGAGCAACATCTCCGAAATGGCCCCCATAAAATACCTCTCAGACTACTACGACTTCCTCGACTCGCTCCTCCTCTGGGTACCGTGTGAAGACTTCACCGGAACAGACGTCTATAACCATTTCTGCCTCTTCTACTTCGTGCTCGACCAACCCTCCATCAAGCCCCTCCAAACGCCCATCCTCCCGGGCCCAAACCCAGAGGAGCTGAGCTGGTTATCGAACTGGATGGTCCAGTACGCCAACGCCATGGGCCGATTCCTTGATACGCCGGAATCCATTACCGAGGAGTCGCTGAAGAGCTTCAGGGAGAGCCCGAATTATAATATGGGCGATTACCTGGAGCCGCGCGGGGGATGGAAGACCTTCAACGAGCTCTTCGCCCGCAACTTCAAGCCGGGATATCGCCCCATTGCAGCCATCTCCGACCCCACCGTCATCACGAGCCCCGCGGATTCCACGTTTGATGGCCTGTGGGAGATTCGCTCAGACTCAGGCGTTACCATCAAATCCATCCACTGGAAGATCAGTGAATTGCTGGAAGGGAGTCCGTACCAGGATAGGTTTAATAACGGGATTTTTACACATGCGTTTTTGAGCCCAAATGATTATCATCGCCAGCATGCTCCCGTGGGGGGTAGGGTGCTGGAGGCGAGGACGGTGAGGGGGCAGGTGTATCTTGAGGTTAATGCGAAGGCGAATGAGGATGGGAAGATGGGCTTAGTGCCACAGAGGAAACTGCACAATCCCAAAACCCACGCGCACCACCACGCGCAAAAATCGGAAGATGAAGTTAACGGCAACGGCAACGGCGAAGCCAGCTTCGACGCACCGGATAATGCTGGCTACCAGTTCTGCCAAGCTCGTGGCTTGGTGGTTCTTGATACGGCGATTGGTCTTGTAGCTGTGCTGCCGATGGGTATGGCGCAGGTGTCGTCGATTATCTTGACGGCGGAGGTAGGGATGACGTTGAGAAAGGGGGAAGAGATTTCGTATTTCCAGTTTGGGGGAAGTGATATTGTTTGTGTTTTTGAGGCGAGGAGTAATGTTAGTGTGACGGCGCAGGTGGGGGTCCATTATAAGATGGGGACAAGGATTGCACAAGCTTTTCCGGCTGGTATGAGGGTTGGGGAGTGAGAGGTGTTGCGCGTTTTCTGTCTGGATGGTGCAAAAATTGTCGGCTTTTTGGAGTTAAATCGTGCCCTTTGTAATGCCAAGTTTTCAACTGAGGTGCTCACCTTGATCATCTCATTCGGGTCCCCGAACACGGAGCGCCTGGGAAGCCTGGAGGGCTGTGCAGAAGAAAAGTATGATAATATATAAAAATGATGGTATACTATGCCATAATCGTAGTGATGCTCCCACCAAGAACACCAACTAAAACCAACGCCGTCAAAATCCCCGCCCCAACCCGATCCGCCGTCGTAACCTCACTCCCATCAACCAGCTTCTGCATCGAGCTCCTAGTCCCCGCGTTCACATCCCCCCGACTCGTCCCCGTTCCCTTCACAGCACTAACCCACCCCGGCACCGTATCCACAAGATGACTCTGCACCACCTCTAACACCGCCATCTGTTCTCCGACCCCCAAACTCTCATCATTCGTCATATTCCACCTCAATCCACATTCAGTCCCTCGATTCCCCGCAGTGCAAGTACTGATCGCGGCTGTGGCTGATGTGCGAAGCTTCTCCATGATGAGGTCGTGGGTGAAGGGTGCGAGTTCTGCGGTGGCGGCGAGCCAGCGGGAGAAGTAGGCTTTGAAGGAGCGTTGGTCGACGTTGCATTGGCCGAATTCGCAGGGTTCATGCATCACTCCCGCATCGTCGAAAAAGAGCATTGAGGCGTTTAGGAGACCTGTTACGCGTTCCTGCCATAGGGCACTCCCATTTGTCTGTGGATTGTGAGCTTGGGATCACGAGGACAGGGCAATGATGTACTCACGTAGTTGTACATGGCCGCACCACCAAGGAGAAAGATTCCAGCGTTGTATGTCCATGTATTCTTATCCTTCTGAGCGCAATTATCGGTGTTATGCGTCCCATCCACAACTTTGTAATCTGGCGACATCAGACCAACTCCATTCATCCAATCCCATGTTTTAATTGCCCAGTCCGCGTATGTTGCGTTGCCGGTATACAGTGCGAGTCTCGCAGCCAGGTTGAACACGCAGCCGTTTGATATGCTGTTCTTGTAATTGTATCCATTGTTGAAGGGGAAGATCTGCCATCGAAAGCCTCCGTTGCAGGTCGTTGTGTCCCACCGTGCAACTTGTGTATTGAGCACTCCCTGAGCCAGTGCCAGCCATCCTGGTTTCCCCGCTGGTGGGTCTTGGAATTTAGTTTCTGCGGCACTCATCGCGGCCATTCCCCAAAAACCTTGATCGTCGTTTCCTTCTGTTTTCGTTTGGTTCAACGGCATATAGTCTCCACCGTTTCCGGCCTGGTGCAGCAGGGCTGCTGTTTTCACCTCGTTGTACGTGGTGTCGCCCGTGTAATACCAATAATTGATCATGGTACCGAACCTGGTGGAAAAGACATCAGCAACGCAAGGCAGAGTTGAAGAGCTAAACCCACATGGCACCGGCTTCCCACCAGTAATATGGATCTGGCAGATTCCCAGGCACGTCTCCGGTATTGTTTCCTGTGTAATAGCTCATCAAATCGAAGGCTATCGTGCTCGCCGCAGCTTTGATCGAATCTTTCGACGCGAGATCGAGAGTAATGGCAGCATCTGCTCCTTGACCGGCAAACACACAAAGAGTCCACACACGGAGAAGCTGTGATATTACCCTCATGATGCGCAATACAAAGTGAAAATAAACAAAAGATTGATCGTGAAAGTCCACTTCTAACGAGCGACAGAACGCCGGAAAAATGCTGTAAGAAACAGTTCGATAATATTACAATAGCGACAGAAGGATAAGAATATACCTACAATCTCAAGAGTAGGTCGTGCGGGGGGTTCGGAGAAAACCCCATACACGCCAAGGTGTTGCTCCAGCACAGCCATGATGAGTTGTCTCCAAGGTGATGCCCAGGCGACGGATTCTAATTATAAGATGGAATATTGCGCGTCGCCAATTTCTCGGGGAAAAATATGATGCTGCCCAGAGCCTTGGGGATGAGTTTCATAGGATGATGGTGGGGTTAAGCTTTATTTGTAAGCTGCCAAGCGGCCGGAAATACACACGAGACGGTGTCTCGTGTTGCAGAAAACATTGGCAGAGTTCGAGAGGACACGGAATTGGGAGTAAGCGGTAGATGAGCCGGAACCATTGGAGGGAAAAAGAGGTCCATTTTTCGTCGAACGAATGTTGATGGAGGTTGGTCATGGAGGCGCGAAGAGCCAAGAAACGAAAATCTTGGACAAACACGCTAAGATCCGCCTTCCACGTGACTGCCCCATGCCCCTTTTCGCCACCTTTTAATTAAATGCTGAAGCGAGCCAGGTCGCTCAACCAAAGCAAAGAAGTTGTTAAAAACACACAGCCATTCAAAAGAGTCGGAATTCGCTTCCCCTCACGTCCCCAAAAACATATCACACGGGAAAGGAAAATTTCAAGAAAGACAATAGAGAAGGTCCGCGCTGGAGGACTATAGCCGGGATCAACTGCCTTTGTAGGGTATCATTTCGATTAAGGAACCGACTACAATGTACACATTACCCCCCCCCCCGCAGACTGAGCCTTCCTTATTATTATGTAGGGAAAGTATACGTGTGTTCAGGGAGTGATTTTTTTGGGGGGGGGGGCTATATGCCCGGTTGAGGAGAGGCGCGAATTTTAAAAATCTTATCCCTGATCGTGACGCGCCAAAATAGGGGACAGGGAGAAATTTCGTCCAGAGTGTCCTTATCCAGAGACGCTCTGATAATATGCTTTTTTATCTGGGTGATGAAAATCAGAGTAAACGCATAATCCGAGCTAGTTCGCTGGAGAAGAGGATACGTCAGTCTCAATCCATGATTCTATCAAAAGTTGATAAAGGTAAGTGAAAATAAGAAACGAGGAAAACGAGATGAAATGAAATGAAAAGGGGGAGCATAATAGTCACGTGAAATGTCGCCAAAATAAGGTTGCACTAAGGCCAATGACGGCCCCAGCGTTACTAAGCGCCCCGCAGCGGGGTAGCCGCCGCCGCCGGAAGCTACGGAGTTAAGTAGCTCGGAGCTCTGGGCCTCCACCTCCCTTATAAAAATTAGGTGAAGACCGAGTGGCGCTAAGCGTGGCATGAATACGAACAAGATCCATCATACCATTCATCAAGGGTTCTATAAGGGGCTCGGAAGTCGATTATCTCTCAGTTCTAGGAACCTTGCGTGCTCAGTTGAGCAACGACAGCTACTATCAGGTCAGCTGTACCATCAAGACCGACGACCCAGACGCCGGCCTATACTTAGTCAATTACAAACCCCTGAGCTGGTAACGAGAGCAAGAATGAGTGGTCGAGTCCCAATTGAGTCTCAGCGTGTCGATGCGCCGCTTACGAGCTCGGCAACCTTCCTGGTGCTTTCGGTCACTGATGCACCGGACACTATCAAGACCGTACGCTCCACTCTCGCTGATATCGACGGTCTAGCCAAGAACGTCGCCATTCGCGATCTCGGCGCCTCATTTGCCTGCACCGTGGGTATTGGAAGTGAGGTTTGGGATCGTGTCACGGGTTTGCCTAAGCCCTCTGAGCTCCACCCCTTCCCAGCCGTCAATGGTGCGAAGCGTAAGTATATTGGACTCTTTACTCTTAAGGTGTCTTATTTTATACGTCATATTTTATATTTTGAAACCTTTTTGAAATACTCTCATTGGTTTCGTGTCCCCTTCAGACGTGACATAACAAGAGAAAACTGACTCCTCTCCTCTCAGACACTGCTCCCTCAACGCCCGGTGACCTACTCTTTCACATTCGCTCCGAGCGCCGGGACCTGTGCTTCGAATTCGAGAAGCAGTTAATAGACCTCCTGGGTAATTCCGTCAAAGTCGTCGATGAGACAGTCGGATT
>Ga0302325_10010678_pt1 | contig 19860 bp, 11 predicted proteins | sample Palsa_T0_2_FD_201948 | JGI IMG/M metagenome (GOLD analysis project Ga0302325, IMG submission 201948) | Peat permafrost microbial communities from Stordalen Mire near Abisko, Sweden - Palsa_T0_2 | ecosystem: Environmental > Terrestrial > Soil > Palsa > Peat permafrost | place: Sweden: Abisko...
GGGACGTGCTGCACAGCATAATGATGGCCGCCGGCGAGAATTCGCCGGAACGCTCCACTTATGCGCAGCAATATGAAAGCTGGCATTTGGCGATGAAGCATCGCTTCGTAGGATATGTCGATGGGGTTCACGGCGGCGAGGTCTCGGGGTGGGCGGTCGATCGGAATCACCCGGAGGTTCCACCGGTGGTCACCATCGCGGTTAACCGCTGTACACCGATCCAGGCGCTGGCATGCCAGTACCGTGCGGACATAGCGGCGGCCTATCGGACGCCCGGACTGCACGGTTTCAAAGTCCGGCTGCCCGCCGCGGAGCCTGCCGATGCGGATGCCGAGATCTCGGTGACCTGCGACGACGGCCGGCCGCTCGCCAACGGGGTGTTTCCGCTGCGGGCCGAAGGGCGGCAGGAGCTCCCACGCGCACCCGGCGACGCACCCTGTGTGCTGTTCATGCACATCCAGAAGACCGCCGGCACCGCGTTCCGCGATGCCATAGTGGCCAACTATTCGAGCGCGGAGACCGCGCTGATTTATCCCAATCCGCCCGGATTTCCTTTCTGGTACCTTCTGCTCATGCCGGAAGAGCAGCGCCGGAATCTGCGCTGCGTGATCGGGCACATCGCGGTCGGGATCCACGAAAAACTGAGCCAGCCTTCGGAGTATGTCACCATTCTGAGAGATCCGGTGAAGCGCGTGATTTCGAATTACCGGCACATGTGCCGGATGCGCACTCCACCGGCGGTCACGCCGGAAGGCAAAGTGGTACCGCTCGAAACGCTCCTCGAAAGCGGAGCATCGGTTGAGTTAGATAACCTGTTCACGCGCTGTTTTAGTGGCTCGCTCGATGGTACCGTGAACCAGGAATGGTACGAGCGCGCGCTTGCCAACCTTCATCGGTTCCGCTTCATCGGACACCAGGAACAGTCCGACGCCAGTTGGACCGAATTGTGCCGTCTCTATGGCTGGAGCCAAGGGACATTAGGGAGGACGAATGTCGGGAGCGAAACGCCAATGCCCGTGAGCGAGCGAACGTTGGCGGCGATCGCCCACTACAACCAGTACGACCTGATGCTGTATCAGACGATCACCAGTGGAGGCTGCGCATATGCGGGCGTAATGCGAGGAACGCCTGGCCGGGGATAGCGCAGAACTGTGGCGGGCGCTCGCGGAATTGCGGGAGCTGCTCGGCCGCAAAGATTCTCCGCCGTCGCGGCAGGAGATCCTGGCCCTGGCAGGCCTCCTCGAAGAGATCATTGCGCGCACCGAAGCCGCCGAAAAGCAGGAGGGCCGGCGTTACGCCGCTTTAGAGCGGCGCTTGCTCGATATCGAGAGTAGCCGCTTTCTGCGTGCCCTGCAGTGGCCTGGCCGCTTTTTTGCCGACTGGAGAGGGCGGCTGGGTCAATCGCTCCTACATTCTCCTTTACACCCGCTCTATTTGAAGCTGGTGAATCCGCGCCAGGCTACGGACCTCTATCGGATCTGGGTCGAAAACGAGCTGCCCCCGGATCCCACAAAGACGCTCGACCGCAAGCCCCTCATCAGTGTCATCCTTCCGGTGCACAATCCGCGTAGAGATTGGCTCGAAGCGGCCGTCGACTCCGTTGTGCGCCAGACCTACGGCCACTGGCAGCTTTGTGTCTGCGACGATGCTTCCCACGAACCCTGGGTAGCCGAGTATTTCAGCGCGCGCACCTTGGCCGACCCTCGCATCCGGTTTGTACGTTCCACGGACCGGCTAGGCATCTCAGGCGCCTCCAATCGGGCCGCCGAATTAGCCGACGGAGAATATGCCGCTTTCCTGGATCAAGACGATCTGTTGGCTCCCTTCGCGCTCGTTTCGATCGCCGCGGCCGTACAGGACCGGCCGGCCGATCTGCTCTACAGCGATCACGATCACCTGGACAGCCAGGGGCGCCGGGTGCAGCCGGTCTTCAAGCCTGCCTTTTCTCCGGATTTGCTGCGCTGCTGCATGTATTTTGGGCACCTTCTGGTGGTTCGGATGGAGAAGTTTCGGGAAGCGGGCGGATTTCGCCCGGCATACGACGGCAGCCAGGATTACGATCTGGCCCTGCGGCTGACCGAGGGGCCCGCCGTGGTGTTTCACATTCCGCGGATGCTCTATCACTGGCGCCAGCATTCGGATTCGACGGCTCTGCATGCAGGGGCGAAGCCTTTCACCCAGGCCGCGGGATGGAAAGCTCTTTCCGCTGCGGTGCACCGCCAGAACCCGCAAGCGGTCGTAGAACCCGGCGCTCTGGCCAACAGTTATCGCGTCCACTGGCCCGTGCCAGCGGATCTCAAGGCCAGCCTGGTCATTTGCTCCAGGAATGCAAAGCTGCTGGAACGTTGTCTGCGCGCGCTCGAGCGGTGCACCTCGTACGTGAATCGCGAAATTGTGGTGGTGCAGCATCGCACCGGAGACATCGCGGCCATGGATCGCGTCCTGGACGTCCACGCCTGCCTGCGCGTGCCGTATAGCGGGCCGTTCAATTTCGCCGCCATGAACAACCTGGGAGCTCGCCAAGCTACCGGCGGCGTTCTGGTTTTTCTCAACGACGATGTCGAGCCGCTGACTCCTCAATGGCTTTACGAAATGCTGGCGCACGCCCACCGGCGCGAAGTCGGCGCAGTCGGAGCCAGGCTGCTGTATCCCTCGGGCGCTATTCAGCATGCGGGCATGGCCATCGGGATCATGCAGGGAGCAGGACATCCGCACCGCCACGCGTTTGCCGCCCAATATTGGAGCTGGCTGACGTTTACACGCAATGTCTCCGCAGTGACGGGGGCCTGCCTCGCCATCCGCAGATGCGTCTTCGAACAACTGCACGGTTTCGACGAAGCTTTCCCGGTGAATTACAACGATGTCGATCTCTGCCTGCGCGCGCGCCAGGCCGGTTACCAGGTGATCGTCGAGCCGGCCGCTGTGCTGCGGCACTATGAGTGCCAGTCCCGCCAGCCTGGTGTGGGGCTCGAAGAAAGCGGGTTGTTCGAGCAGCGCTGGGGTGTTTATCTGAAGAGCGGCGATCCCTTTTATAGCGCCCACCTCACTCGCACCAGTGAAGATGCCGGGCTGGAGCTGGAAGATTGGGGATCGCAGCCGATGTCCGCGCGCGAGGTTATCGTCGGCGCGGCATCACGCGACTGAGCTGGCAACCGCTGGCTGCTCCGGCGCAAAATCCAGACCACTACGAGTCAGATTAGGGTTGTAGCAGGGGTCGTGTTCCATGAAACGCGCCCATCGCGTGACGAATAGGCGCTGCGTATCGGGACAAGCCGCGCTGCGTCTGGCCGTCTGATTTTCGAAATGGTACAGCTCCGCATAGGGGGTATAAACGACGCGGTAACCCCGATCGACGGCGCGCAGGCAATAATCGATGTCATTGTAATCGACCGCGAATTGCAGGTCTAACCCGCCCAACTCTTCGAGAACGGCCTTGCGCGTGGCCAGGCAGGCTCCCGTGACAGCGGAGTAGTTGCGTACAATGTGGGTGAACGCATTGTAGCCGACAAACGATGCCGGGTAATTGTGATACACGTGCGCGGCGCCGTGGTTCACGCCGATGACTACCCCGACGTGCTGAATACGGCCGTTGCCGAATAACAGGCGCGCGCCCACCGCGCCGATGTCCCGCCGCTGGCTGTGTTCCAGCAGGGCGCGCAACCACTCCGGCGCAATGACCTCCATGTCATCGTTCAGCAGCACGATGTGCTCTCCGCGAGCGTGTTGGACCATGAAATTGACTTTGGCGGAGAAGTTGAACGGATTTACCCGGCCGGGATAGCTAATGAGACGGTGCGGTATATCACGAAGTAAGCGGCGCGTGTGTTCCGACAAATTCCGGTCGTCGCAAATCAGGAGTTCGTAGTTGGGGTAATCGGTTTTTTCGGCAATGCTTTGGGCGAAATTCGCAATGAAGTTTACCGGGCCGCGTCCGGGGATCTCGCCGGTCTGGTCGTGCGTGGGAATGCATAGAGATACCAGGGGCTGATTCGCGATCGGATACCGCACGCGGAACAGACCGGTCAATTTGCCCGCCTCTACCGACGCTCCGGGGCTGGTTTGGCGCACGTGATCCTCAAGGGCGCAACGGCCGGCATCGAGAGCCGCTGGCTTGGCATCCACTTCCGCGGCGGCCGAGCCTTCCACCTTGCGCCAGTGGTACAAAATCCTGGGGACATGGGCGATCTTCCGGCTCACTTGCGACGCGCGCAACGCCAGATCATAGTCCTGCGCTCCGGAATACTCGCCACGAAACTCGCCCACGGAGTAGAACAAATCCTTCCGAATGACGAGCAGGTGAAGCATGTACATTACGGAGTGCAAATGTTCCGGAGACCAGTCCGGCTTGAAGTACGGGTCGCAAAAGCCGCCCGTAGCGTCGAGCTTGTCCTCATCCGTGTACAGCAGGTCGATCGTGCCATCGGCGTCGATGGTGCGGGCTACTTCATACAGCGCATCGGGAGTGATCTCGTCGTCGTTGTCCAGCATGGCGAGAAACTCTCCCGTCGAGATCTCCGCGGCCCGATTGGACGCGCTGGAAATGCCCACGTTCTCATCCAGGCGAATGATGCGAATGCGGGCGTCGGTGCCCCGATACTCATCTAACACCGCCAGCGTATCCGGCCGCGTGGACGCGTCGTCGGAAAGGCACATTTCCCAAAACGGATACCATTGCGCCTTCACGCTTTCGATGCAGCGCCGCAGCCACGGTCCGTCTACGTTATATACCGGCGTAATCACGCTAATCACGGGCCGGTGCTTCATCTGCCGGATGGCGCTTTCGACTTCCGCCGGGGCATGGCCGCCAAACAAGGCGCTTGCAGTGGGCGGATGCGGGCCGAAGATGTCCGGCCCAACCTCATGCTGGTGAAGGCCCAAATTCTCCAGCCGCTCCCGAATGGCGTCCGCGCACCGCGCCACACTGCATTGCTCGCGAATCCGGAGAGCCCCGGCGCGCGCTTTGCGCTCGCGTTCCTCGCGGTTCTCGAAAACGCGCCGCAGCAGCGCGGTCAGGTGCTCGATCGAAGGTTCTGCCCAAACGCTGTGAGCCAGGTACGGACCGGTCGACGAGCGGATGGGCGTCAATTTGTAATCGATGAGATAGCTGTTCTCATCGTTCATGAACTCCAGATTGGACGAATACCTGGTGGCGATCACCGGCTTGCCGAGATACATAGCTTCCGCCAGGTTGAACCCGAAGCCCTCGCTCCGGTGCGGCGAAGCCAGGCAGTCCATTACATTGTGGAACGACACAATCTCCTCGTTGGAGAAAAGTGAATCGAACAGGACGATGTTGCGCGCCGCTCTAACCGCGCCTCGCAACTCGGCCATGGCGTGCTTATCGTAGGAGCTGTTGGAGAATTTCAAACAAAGGAGCGCATCCCGGGAGTTTCCAAAAGCATTGCAAAACGCCTTAAGCAGCGCCAGGGGATTCTTCCGCTCAAACTGGCTGCTCACGTCGAAAACATAGCCGAAGAGGAAAGCATCTTCCGGCAACCCAAAGTGTTTCCGATCGAAGATCGCGTCGCGTTCCAGTCCGTCCACCACCAGCGGCATGCGGACCACGGGCAACGAAGTAAGACACTGAACGGACTGCCGGCAGAACTCGCTGGCCACCCAGATCTCATCCACGTAACGATAAGCGGAGAACCATGACGCGCGCAGGGAGGGCAATTCCCAAAACCAGGTGGCGATGTTATAACACCTGTTCAAGCGGTGGGCCCCATAAGCTGCCACGAAGCGTTCCATCATATCGGCGTTCTGCTGGATCAGATTCACGCGATATGGTTCGAACTCGGGCAGTGTCCGGATCTCAGCCGGTCCGGGCTTCCAGGGGGCCACGTCGATCGCATGGTAAGGGATCCCGGAATGTTCGATGGCCCGGGCGAACCCGCGCGTCGCCTGCCCGAGTCCGCTGGCGGTGGAAAGAAAGCCGAAGAGATTGATGCCAAAGGTGCGCGCTACCAGCTCCTGCAAAAATCGCGACCGCTCCGGCAGCGGCTCGAGCGGCCCCCCGGGGCGAAGTTCCGCGCGCCCGCATTTGAGCCAATGCTCCCGCCCCGACTCCACCTGTCCCGCGGCTACAGCCGCCGCCACATCGGGATTCGCATAGAGATACGTATTCTCATCGAAGAAAGCGGGGTCCGCGTCTCGATTTTCAGGCGGCGGGCCAAGCCCGGCTGATGACCTGGGAACCGGATGGGGCGTTAACGCCCGCAGGAGCGCGAGCAGCCGCACGGCTGCCTCCCCGGCGTCACGCGAAGGCTTCAATGGTACCGACGACTGACCACTGCCATTAGCGAGCGCTCCGGCCTGCAACCGAATTTTTCGCGCCAACGCTCTGGTTTGAACTGACTCATCCGGCGACATCGATCCACCCCACTGCCGCAAGCACCACTTCGGGGATCCCCCGCAAGTCCGGTGATGAAAAACGCAACACCTTTAGCCGCTGCTGGGGGCCTCTCTTCTTACTACTGGCGCTGTCCGTCACCGCAAGACCAGACTGGGTCTTAGTTATAGAAGAATACCACGCAAAAAGCACTAAATACTAGGGATACGAAGTAACTGATTGTACCGCATCTGCTTTCCGCAGTTGGTAGAGTAGGGCACAGGCGCGTTGCGCTGCCGTACGTTTCCCGCACCCCCTCATCGGTAGGGATAACGCAACAGCCGCCGGATATCCTTACGATACAGCATTCCCGGAGCTTGCGCGTGAAATGGTAAAGTATGCTCTCAAGGGTCTGTCCAGGCCGCAAACCAGCCGTTTAGCCTTCGTCTTAACCGACTGGCGGTCCCGAGTGAAATCCTGATTATGTCTCTCACGCAGGCCGGTACAACGCCGGCGGACATCGGCGGCGTCTACGATGCGGCCTATTTCCAGTCGCATTGCGGTCCCGTGCCCTACACCCGCTCCGAACCGCAATGGCCGGCTGTTTTTGGAGGCTTCGCGGACCACTTGATCCGGGCCCTCCAACCCGCGCGCGTCCTGGATGTCGGATGCGCACTCGGGTTCCTGGTTGAGGCGTTCTGGGAGCGCGGCGTGGAAGCCTGGGGCGTCGACATATCGCCGTACGCGATCGACCAGGTGCGCGCGGATGTTCGCAAATACTGCCATGTCGGATCGGCCACAGCCCCCATCGATAACGGGCCGTTCGATCTGATCACCTGTATCGAGGTTCTGGAGCACATGCCAGAAGCGGATGCATTAGCGGCCGTCGAACGCATGACCGGCGCCACCGGGACCATTTTGTTCTCGTCGACTCCGTACGATTTCGATGAGCCCACGCATCTCAATGTTCGCCCGCTTCTCTACTGGCTCAATGCATTCCAGGAGCATGAATTTTCGCCGGATATCCTCTTTGACGCCAGCTTCGTAGCCCCGCATGCGATGCTCTTGCGCAAGCGTCAGCCCGGCTTCCCCGCGGACGTGCTGCGGCTCTATGCCGCGCTTTTGCATCTGCGGCATCAAGCGACCGACCGGTGGAACCGGAACAATGAGCTGGCGCGCGATCTGGGGCAGGCAAAAGCCGAAAACGCTCGGGTCGCAGCCCAACTCGAGCAGGCCACGCGCGAGGCTGCGGAGGCCAGCCGGACTGCCGCGGAAAAAGTGGCGGCGGCCCAGAGCGTGGAGGCGGGGTTGCGGCAGGAAATCGACGGTCTTCGTATATCCGCCGGAGAGCTCATACTGGTGAAGCAGCAACTTGAAGCCGCAACTCGCGAGCGGGACGCCGCGCGTAGCGCCCTCGAGAGCGCCCAGATCGCCAATAATGAAATCCGCGAAGATCTGGACGTGGCATCGGAGCAGATCGCCGCCTATTTGGGCGAACGTCACAGCGAAGCAGGCAAGAAGGAAGCTATCGCCCAAAACGTCGACGTTGACGTTCAGGCGCGCTTGCGGACCGTGGAACATCAGCTCGCCGCTGTAAGTGCAACCGTAAATAGTATTATCGACAGTAAGATCTGGCGCACCCTGGTGCGCGGCGGAGGATGGCTCCAGGTGCTGCTCCCGCGGCCGCGGCGGTAACGGCCGGCTCCTCATTTCTCATGGATTTCCGCATATCCTTCGGCACCTTCAGCCAATCAATGACGTCAAGGGTAAAACTCCTTCGGCATTCCTGGCTAACCACGCCGCGCTAAAATGGCATCTCCATGCAGCCGTTCTCCGCTCCCCAAGTAGAGCAGCATAGAGGTAAATCTGATCAGCGCGCGCTCTTCGCACTGGCGACCATCCTGACCTGTGCAGCCGTGCTCGGTGTTTTTTTCAGGGACTTCTTCGCTTCGCATTTCAACCTCATCGCTGGAGACATCGGCGATAATCGCTTCTGCATTGCAATTTTTGAACATTGGCGGGCTGTCGCACAGGGACGCGCGGGCATGACGTCCCCGAACTTCTTTTGGCCGCAGCCGCATGTACTTGGGTACAGCGAAGCGATGTTTCTCTTGGCTCTGCCATATTCAATGGCACGTTCGCTTGGCCTCGACCGCTACATCTCGTTTGAACTCACCCTGCTAGTGATCAAAACTCTTGGATTTGTGGGAATGCTCTGGCTGTTGGTTTCCTTTGTTAAGCTAAGTAAACCCGTAGCACTAATTGGAGCAGTTCTGTTTACCATGTCCAATGCATATTACGTTTCTGTGGGGCATGCTCATCTGATGATAGTTGCTCTCGTGCCTCTGCTATGCGCCTTGGCGCTGGCATATTGGCGCGAACAGAAGATGGATCGAACAGTTCGTGCGCTCCTTTGCGTCTCCGCTGCGGCTATTCTACTGGGCGCGCTCTTCTTTACATCGTTCTACATCGCATGGTTTACAGCGCTTGTTGGCGCCACCCTCACGGTGAGCGTGTTCGCGATCCGGTTCCGCCAGGACCGCCGCTGGCCTACCGGAGCCGAGTTGGCCAAGTCCGTAAGCGTACACTGGATTGGGTTGGTGCTGGGTATAGCCTTCTTTGCCCTCACGATGGTTCCGTTCATAATCACTTATCTACCTACGCTAAAACAGACCGGTGGGCGGTCTTTCCAAGAGTTGTTGGTATTTAGTCCGCAGCCGATCGATGTGATTAACGTCGGCCCATCAAATTGGGTGTGGGGAAAGGTGTTTGCATCGACATTCATCCAGTTGCGCAGGCGTTTTGGAGCCGCAGAAATGGAGAGCGGATGGCCTATACTGACCCTGCTCATATTTGCGGTGGCGACGATCATCGCGTGTTGGCGTTGTACTCGCGGCAAGCGCGAATCCGAAATGGCCGGACGGGTACAAGAGAATCTTCTGGCCGGTATGGGGATCACGGTTGTCATGTTGTGGCTCGTCTCGATAAAAGTCGGCGGGCACTCATTGTGGTGGCTTGTACTCAAGTTTGTACCAGGTGGCTCTGCCATTCGCGTTCCGGCACGGCTTCCGTTAGTGTTGAACATCCTAGTTGTGATTGTCGTCGCTATCGCCCTCGAGCAAATTACAAACCACCGGAATAGTCGTTTACGATACGCGTACATGGCGCTGGGTGCCGTTATGCTCGTGGCTGACCACTTTAACGTCGCGGCGACTCATCAGATTCGGAGAGATCAAGAAAACGCTATCCTGTCGAGGGTAAAAGAGGCTCCACGGGCGTGTAGATCCTTCTTGGCCACCAATCCTGTAAGCATAGCGAGAAGTGGCGTCCTGCAGCTTGACGCCATGCTGGTGGCGCGCGAACTTGATCTACCTACCATCAACGGCTACAGCGGCTGGGTGCCACCGGAATGGCGGTTCGGCCCATTCGACGTTGCGTACTTGGGTCATGCCAGGCGGTGGGTAATATCAAAAGGAATTGAGGTGGGCCTGTGCGGCTGCGATCTAGAGACGGGTGCGTGGTCCCGAATCAATGCCTGGAAAGCAGTGCGATATGAGCTAGGGGAGAAAATAGACTTTCGGTCTGGCGGAAACGCGGGAGACTTTGAAGACCAGGGCTGGTCAGTTGATGAGCCAGGGGGTACTTGGACGCTTGGGAATCGGTCGGCATTGATTTTGGACGTCGAGCCGGTGCCTAGCACGGACCTGGTATTGGAGATCAGCGCGCACGCCTTTGCTCCTCCTCAGAGACCGCAATACACCGAAACACTCGCTGTTAATACGGCCGTCATCGCGGAATGGCAAATCACGGGTCCATTGATCATGACGCAGATCAGAATACCCCGCCGATTGATTTCATCGCGAGTAATGCGGATAGAATTTGGGAACAGCGACCCAAAGTCGCCTGCCGACGTCGGGCTCTCGGGCGATACTCGGAAAATCGGCCTGGCGCTCGAGAGCATGCGTATGCAACTCGCCGGGCAGCCATGAAAGAACGCATGCTGGGTCCCGTTCTGATGCCTGCGTTAAGGTCGGGGTTGGAATGGAAACAGGGGATCTTAGTCTGGATCGTTGGCGGGTCGCTCCAGGCAATTCACCCGTCGTTCTTCACTGCGATACCGATGATGGAAGTCGGCGGCCAGGGCAGGCGTCGGTCAATGCGACGCCACAGCCAAACAAAACGGTCGAAGAGCTTCAGTTGGAGGCGGCTGAGATTAGTTTTTTTTAGCATTCGACCCGTCACGTACCAGGCAGGGCGCGATATGCGGTTGAACTCCAGAATGCGATCGACGCGGAAACCCGCCTGCTCCATTTTGCTCCGGAGTTCTTCGTGAGAGTAGCGCCGGAAATGGCCCAGCGCGGTGTCCAGAGTGCCGAAGATCTCTTGGCCGTGGGGCACTAGTACAATGGCCCGGCCACCCGTCTTCAACGCGGTATAGATATTGCGTAGCCCTGCGAGATCTTGCTCCACATGCTCCAGGACGTTCAGGCACACTACTGAATCCATGGAGCCAGCCAACGCCTCAAAATCGTCCGGGCTGGCTAAGTCGCAGTAGCGCACCTCGAGGTTAGGACGATGCTGGAAACGCGTGCGCAGCCGCGCCAAATGCTCCAGGTCGATGTCTCCCGCGACATACGATTTGCGCCGCGGGACTAGGATCCGGGTCAGGTTGCCAATACCGGCTCCAATTTCGAGTACCCGTGTTCCGACGAAGGGCTGGATAGTTTCCGCCATCCACTGGTTGAAGCGCTCCGCCCCGGAGAGCGCGTCCAGAATGTCCGGTCCGGAGCCTTTGTAGATGTCTTTGGTAAAGGCGTAGCGGAGGATGACGTAGACGGCCTCGAAGGCATCCCTCAGACCGATCTTCTTGCCTTCGTCGTAGGTGCGGCCGCGATAAGAAATGGGAGTCTCGAAAACGCGGACTTGCCGCTTAGCCAATTTGATCGTCAGCTCCGGCTCCAAGCCAAAGCGGTCGCTGCGGATCGGGATGCTTTGCAGAAGCGAGGTGCGAAAGGCTTTGTAACAGGTCTCCATGTCGGTCAGATTCAAGTCCGTCACCACGTTGCACAAGCCGGTCAGAATCTGGTTGGCCACGGAGTGCCAGAAGTAGAGCACCCGCCGTTCGCCTGCGGCCAGGAAGCGCGAGCCGTAGACTGCATCCGCCTCCCCCTCCAGCAGGGGACGCAACACCTGGGCGTATTCGCGGGGGTCGTATTCCAGATCCGCGTCCTGTATTATCGAGAACTCGCCGGTCGCGTGCTCGATGGCGGTGCGAACGGCGGCACCTTTACCTTGGTTACGGACCTGCCGAATTAATCGCACTACGCCTGGGTGCGCTGAGGCGATCTCTTCCACGATCTCTGCGGAACCGTCTGTTGAGGCGTCGTCGACAACGACGACCTCTTTCGCAACGCCATCCGGCAAGGGCGCCGATAGCACCCTCTGGAGCAATGTGCCGACGAATTCTTCCTCGTTGTAGAGTGGTATCAAAATGGAGATGGTGCGGGCTGTCAATGCGGCGGGAAGTACATTATTATAGCGTCGTTTATCAAAATTCACTTTCGTTTCCCCGATTGGGTCGCTGGTATCGAAATTTCGTGCTCGTCACGAACGTTGAGCCATCCAACTCGCCGAGGTCAGTCCGATGGTGCCGCGCCCGACTCCGGCTACTGTCGGGCTGCATCGGGGGCGGGCCGCCACGACGACTGCCGGCTTTTCCTGTCCACGAAGATTAAGATCTGCACGACATGTCCAGCGGAGGGAGGCCCTGCCGCCGATGACTTTTTGCCGTTGATTTGGGTCCGTGCGAGGCGCCTCGGCGGCCGCAGCGTCTTGTTTCGACATCACACAGTCTGGCAAAAGTACGGAACAATGGCGAAAAAGAGAGGCACTGTGTCTGAAGGAGAGTTCCCAACTCATTTGAAGTACATATCAGCTTACTACAGTTCACGATAACCGTTGCCGTGGAAACTAAACCGCCCGCCAGAAATTCACCGAGGTCGGAGCGTAGATCCAGTTCAAGACAAACGGCGTCCGCACATTATTGGAGGTGAACTGGAGCGAAAAAAGGAATGTTTTTGAAATCCTGGGCTACGGCCAGACCCAGGTTGGCGCGCTTCCCCGGGAATTCTGCATTACCGCCGGACGAAGGTACCCCTGGCCGCGGTAGAAGCTGTGATCGAATTCCTGCGGAGAGGCCTAAAACTGTAGTAAGCTGATGTGTGCTTGAAATGAATATGAGATCTCTGCATTCGGCAAAATACGCCGCAGTCCTGGTGTTTCTTGCGGTCCTAGCAGGCTGCGGAACGAAGGGAGGCACCGAGCAGGTCGCCACGGGGGCAGATCCGGTTCTGCACGCCAGCATTGATGCGCCGGCCCCGGGATCCCAGATCAAAGGCAAATTCGTCGTGGGAGGGTGGGCCTTCGCTACCGGCGGCGTCGTGCAGGAGATTTCAGTGTATGTGGACGGCAAGAAAGCAGTTATCGCCGCCACTCACGGGGCGCGCCCCGATGTCGCCCAACAGTTTCCCGAACCCGACGCGGCACAATCGGGATGGTACAGCGAGATCGACGGCTCAACGCTTGCCGCTGGAAAACACGAAATTTCCGTACGGGCGACTCTGGCGGGGGGGGGCGAGAAGTCCCTGGGAACGGTCTCGGTTACCAAATAGGCAGGCATTACCCAGGATGCAAGACACCTGATACGGCCATTCGGAGATCAACGTTAACCCAGAATGTACACGCAAATTTCCAAGTGTCGCATTTGCGGAAACCATGATTTATTACCGGTGTTGGACCTGGGGCAGCAGGCGCTGACCGGGGTATTTCCGAAGCCGGGACAGCACGTCGAGGCCGGTCCGCTCGAACTGGTCAAATGCAGGGAAACCGGAACGGAAACCTGCGGCTTGGTCCAATTGCGGCACGCCTTCACATCGGAAACGATGTACGGCGATAATTACGGCTACCGGTCCGGTCTGAACGCGTCCATGGTTGCGCATCTTGGCGCCCTGGCCGCACTGGCCAAGAGCAGGGTCGCACTCCAACCGGGCGACGTGGTTCTCGATATCGGCAGCAACGACAGCACACTGCTGCGGGCGCTGCACGAGCCTGGGCTGACGCTGGTCGGCATGGATCCGACCGGCGCGAAATTCCGGCAATTTTACCCGCCGTATGTTCGGCTGATCCCGGATTTCTTCAGCGCCGATCGGTTCTTGCAAGAAGCGGGGAATAAGCCTGTCAAGCTCATTACGTCGATAGCGATGTTCTACGATCTCGCGTCGCCCCTGGATTTCATGCGCGAGATCCATCGGTTGCTGGCCGACGACGGCATCTGGGTCTTCGAACAAAGCTACCTGCCGATGATGCTCGAGACCACTTCCTACGACACCATCTGTCATGAGCACGTATCCTACTATGCGTTCCGCCAGATCTTGTGGATGACGGAGAGAGTTGGGTTCAACGTCGTGGATGTAGAGTTCAACCAAACTAACGGCGGAAGCTTCGCGGTGACGGTCGCGAAAAAAGGCGGCAGGCACGTTGCAAATCAGCCCAGGATCGATGCTATCCTTGAGCGGGAACGCGAGTCGGGGCTCGGCGGCGAAGCGATTTACGATGACTTTCGCACCCGCGTATATGATCACCGCGAACATTTACGAGGCGTACTGGCGAGTTTCGCCGGAGAGCGCAAAACGGTATTCGGCTACGGCGCCTCTACCAAGGGAAACGTCATGCTGCAGTTCTGCGGCATCACCCGCGATCAGCTGCCATTTATCGCGGACGTGAACCCGGACAAACTCGGCTGCTTCACTCCGGGGACGCTGATTCCCATCATTTCGGAATCCGAGGCGCGCGCCATGAATCCCGACTGTTTCATGGTTCTGCCGTGGCATTTCCGGGATAACATCGTCGAACGCGAAGGCGCATTTCTGGATAGGGGCGGCCGGCTGCTGTTTCCGCTCCCGCATTTTGAGGTGGTCAGCGCGCCTGAGCATGTTCTCCGCGCGGAACTGGGGTAAGCTTTTGCCGAAGGTGGTAGAACGCATATGAGCGAGTCGTCCAGCACACTGGTCTTCATCCCGACTTACAACGAAGCCGCAAACGTGCGGCCGCTAGCCGCCGGGATCCTCGGGCTGGGGCTCGATGCGGACATTCTTTTCATCGATGACAATTCCCCGGACGGAACCGGAACCATACTTGACCAGATGGCGGCGGAAAACCCACTCGTTCACGTCGTGCATCGCAGTGGGAAGTTAGGCATAGGCAGCGCTCATCAGGATGGGATCAAATGGGCTTACGACCATGGCTACCGCCTTCTGGTCACCATGGATTGCGACTTTACGCATTCACCTACTCTCATCCCTGAGTTTATAAGCTACACTTCGCAGTATGATGTGGTGGTCGGGTCGCGCTATATGAAGGAGGGCAGCCTTCGGGACTGGAATCTTCTGCGCCGAACGCTCACGCGCACTGGACACTTCCTGACCACACGCCTGTTGCGCATGCCGCACGATGCTACGGGCGCCTTTCGTGTATATCGTATCGATAAAATTCCATCGGGACTGTTCAGCCTGGTCCATTCAATCGGATATTCGTTTTTATTCGAGAGCCTGTACATTCTGAATTTGAACGGTTTCAGCATTAAGGAATTGCCCATCGATCTCCCCTCGCGAACCTATGGTCATTCCAAGATGCGCATGCGCGATGCGTATCACAGCCTGATGTTGCTGGCCTATCTATGGCTAAGGGCGCTGTTCGACTCCCAGGCTTTGCTGTATGCCGAGCCGTTCCAAGGCGAAGCGGATCTTCCACAAAGCGACATGCGGCGGGATTGGGACGAGTATTGGAGCGCCAAGAGCAACGCCGGAAACCTGGTTTATGACCTGATCGCCACAGTATACCGCAGAGCCATCATAAAACCGAGCCTCACGCATTTCATCACCCGGCACTTTCCGGCGCGCAGCCGCCTTCTGCACGCCGGTTGCGGCAGCGGCCAGGTGGATGTCGATATCGCTGGACGCGTTAGTATTTCCGGCCTGGATATCTCGGCGCCTGCGCTGCGCATCTATCGCAGATCCAATCCGAAGGCGGAACAGTTGATCCACGGGAGTATATTCGATATCCCCGTTCCGGACGAGTCGTTCGATGGAGTTTATAACCTCGGCGTCATGGAGCACTTCACGGAAGCGGAGATTCATAGCATCCTTAAAGAGTTCCACCGGGTCGTGCGGCCCGGGGGGAAGATCGTGCTGTTCTGGCCCCCCGCTTTTGGGTTGACCGTGCGTGTGCTGGCCGCCGTCCATTGGTTCGCGAATAAGGTGTTGTCGAAATCGCTGAAACTGCATCCCGACGAGATTACTCATGTACGCTCCAAACGGCAGGTGCGAACCTATTTGTGTGATACTGGTTTCCAATTGGTCGATTACTATTTCGGCGTGCGCGACGCCTTCACGCAGGCTGTGGTGGTAGGCCTGAAGCCGCAGCGGGCCGCAGCGGCGAGCGCTTCGGAGACTGCTGCACCGGTTCGGGCCGCTCAATACTGATGCCGGAACTTCTCGCGTCTCCTCTTCTATGAAAAGAGCTTTGATAACAGGGATCACCGGCCAGGACGGATCGTACCTCACCGAATTTTTGCTGAATAAGGGATATGAGGTACATGGGATCAAGAGACGGTCCAGCAGCTTCAACACGGGCCGTCTGGACGGTGTCTATTCGGACTGGCACGAGTCGACCAGTAAACTGTTTCTGCATTTCGCCGATCTCACCGACTCCAGCAGTCTCGCGAGCCTGCTGGGGGAAGTTCGGCCCGACGAGGTGTATAACCTCGCGGCTCAGAGCCACGTGCGTGTGAGTTTTGAGATTCCGGAATACACCTGCGACGTGACGGCAACGGGTGCCCTGCGAATGCTTGAAGCCTTGCGGCGGGTGGGGGTTGGCGCGCGCTACTACCAGGCTTCGTCGAGCGAAATGTTCGGTTCCGCCGCGCCTCCGCAGAACGAGGTGACACCGTTTCATCCGCGCAGTCCGTACGCCTGCGCAAAGCTGTTCGGACATGCGATCACGGTGAACTACCGGGAGAGTTACGGCATGTTTGCGTGCAGCGGCATTCTGTTCAACCACGAGTCGCCGCGCCGGGGAGAGACATTCGTAACCCGGAAGATTGCGCGGGCCGTGGCTCTCATCAAGGCGGGAATCGAGCAGCGCCTGTTTCTCGGCAATTTGGACGCGCGTCGCGATTGGGGCTATGCGCCAGAGTATGTGGAAGCCATGTGGATCATGCTTCAGCAGGAACAGCCCTGCGATTACGTGATCGGAACCGGGGAAACCCACTCGGTGAAGGAATTCGTGGAGGCCGCGTTCGAGCATGTAGGGCTGGACTGGCGCCAGTATGTGCAGATCGATCCGCGGTACTACCGCCCTGCCGATGTGGACGCCTTGCTCGCCGATCCGCAGAAGGCGCGCAGGGAGCTTGGTTGGACCTCCAAGACCGGTTTTCGCGATTTGGTGAAGCTGATGGTGGACGCGGAAGTGGCGGCTGTGTCGGCTCCGGAGAGGTCGCATGGCCGCGCCGGAGCGGTCTAGCTTTGGCCTCCGCCGCATCGCTGCCGTGGTGGCAGCCGCGGCACTGGCTGGCAGCGCGGGCGCGATTCACTCCTACCACACCGACACCACGGTGCTGCTGGAGATGCAGGTCAAGTCTTCGGTACCTTCGATCGCGCAAGTTTTTTTTGATGTCGGGCGGGGGTTCAACGAGCAGGACTCAAGGGTTTTACCAGTCGCCGGCACGGATGTCTTCCAAACGCTCGATTTCCCGCTGCCGCACGTACCCATCTTCCATCTGCGGTTCGATCCCTTAACCGTCTCTGGAACAATGGTGGTGCGCCGGATGGCGGTATGGGACGGGGAGCACCGGCTGATTGCGTCTTTTAGACCCGAGCGGCTTATCCCGGCCAACGACACTCAGGTTCAGCCGTTGCCGGAAGGCGCCCTGATCGTAGCGGTCCCCAATACGCACGACCCCATCACGATTGTTCCCCTGGACCGGCCGGTAGCATCGACCATAAATGCCCGCGCGCGCGCGGTCTGGTGGGGCCTGATCTGGCTGGCAGCCGCATTTTTTGTCACCCTGATCCTGACTACCCGTTCCGTCGGCGCGTGGTGGTCGGCGGCCGCGCACCGCCTGGTGGAGTTCTTGTCTACCGATCCAGCCGTGCCATGCAGCCCGCTTTCCCTCGTTCGCCGTTCAATCCCAGTTATTTTTCTAGGCCTTTTGGTTGCGGCTCATATCGTGCGCGCTCCCGGCCTGTTCGTGGATCCGCGCTTTTGGGCGGAGGAAGGCACCGTTTGGTTTCAACACGCCGTCACACATTCGGCGCCTTCCAACTTGCTGTTTATCTTTCGTGACTCCGGCTATTTGAACCTTTTCGTTAACCTGAGTGCTGAGCTCGCCTCCCTTTGGGCTTCGTTTTTTGGCTTGCAATACGCACCAGCGGTTACTATCGTCTGCGCTCTTGCTGTGCAGTTGTTGTGTTTTGTGTTGATTCTTTGGGGACGTTCACGGCTAACGGATGCGTGGTGGAAGCGGATCCTGGCCTGCTGTATCGTCCTTTTCAGCCCCGTAGCGGTTGGTGAGATCTGGCTGAACACCATCAATTCCATGACTTACCTCGGGCTGATCGCCTTCTTACTCTTGTTCCAGGATCCGGACGGCTGGTCGGCTCGGAAGCGTTGGACCGTCAGGGGTGTTCTCGTTGTGTGCGGCCTCACCGGCGTATACTCGGCTGTGCTGTTTCCTCTGTTTCTAATGGCCTTCGTGCTGTACCGGACTCGTGAACAGCTTTACCAGGCGGGGGTTCTGGGATTGTGCTTCGCGGTCCAGGTCGGTAGTATGCTCATGGTCCACACAAGCAAGGGGCTGGAGCAATCCAGGTTTTCACAAGTCACGCTCGATTCGGCGCTCGTCAATGTGTTTTACGATCACGTGGCGATACCCTGCCTGGGAACGCGCGGAGCGCAGTTGCTGTTCCACTGGTTCGGTATGGACGGCGCTCTGGCAGCCGCGTCCGCAGTACCCAGAGGCCCCGGATTGGTGCTCGCCGGATGGTTCTCGTTTCTGGTTCTCGTACTCGTGTTCGCATTAGTGTGCAGGCCGCCTACAAGGGTCAAGGTGTTGCTGCTGTTCTGTTTTGTCCTGTACTCGGTCCTCACGTCGGTAGCTTCTCTCAACAGCCTTCCTTATAGCCGTTATGCGTACTTGCCCGGCACGATCATGCTGCTGCTGGTGTTGGTAGCAATTGCCACCGCGCCCGCGCGATGGATTCGTATCGCCTGCGCGGCCGTTCTGGCCATTTCACTGTGGTACGGAATAGTAGTGTTTCGGCAAGATCCCACCTTAACTTCGGACGGGTGGGGTGCGCCATCCTGGTCGCACGAGGTCGCGGCGTGGCGACGTAATCCGGATCACCTGCTTAGAGTGTGGCCGTCCTGGTGGGCCGCCACGATCCGTTATGGCCCCGATCTGCAGAGGGTATCCCACTGAACGGCGCTACCACGCCTTGAAACGCGGCAATGATTCTACCTGCCGATCGCTGGTTCTTCATCACGGGCTGTCAACGCTCGGGCACGACGCTGCTCAGGCTGGTGCTCGAATGCCACCCGAAAGTCTTTTGTTTCGACGAACTCGATTCGTATCGCGTGCTATCCTCGGGTCAGTTCGACGAAACGATCTCAAAACAGTGGATAGGCTTCAAAGTTCCTCGATGGACTGAGCAACTGGATTATGAACTGCTGCGAGACTTCGGTTTGGCCGAGGAGGCCCGGCGAATTTATCGGGGCCAGAAGATTCTGTTCTTGGTTCGTGATTACCGGGACGTAATTACGTCGATGTTGAAGCTTCGGGGCAGAACGAAATCCTGGCTCGAGGAGTGGGGCGTACCGATCCTCGAGGCGCATGTCCAGTACGAGTACGGCTTTGCGGAAAGATGGGCGCGGGAATTGGAAATGTGCCGCGCCGCGCCGAATCGCCTAGTGGCTATTGGCGCGCTGTACTGGAAGTTCAAGAACGCCAGCCTGCTGCGATATGCGGAGCGAGGGTACCCAGTGCTGGCCATCTGCTATGAGCGCCTGGTAACGCACCCGGAAGAGCAACTCAGGCGGATGTGTACGTTTATGGGGATCGACTTCACGGACGAACTGCTGCGTCACCCGACCCACCCGCACCGGGAGATTCTCGAGAACGGCCTTACCGTTGGAAATTCAGATCCCGCGCGGCTGATCGAAACAACATCCGTAGGCCAGTGGCGGGGCTATATTGGGCCCGACGACGTAGCGTTCGCCCATGAAATGGTGGGAACGCTACCGGGTTTAATCACAAAATACTTCGGGTAGTGGATCTCTCTCGGACCCGCGCTCATCTGGACCTCGGCACAACTACGCTCGCGCCTGTGCTTCCCGGCACGCTCAACTCATTCCAGTCCAGCAAAATGGCGGCGGCAGGCACCGCCGTAATAGGCTGGCAGCCATCCACCCCCCGGGGA
>Ga0302325_10010680_pt1 | contig 19859 bp, 17 predicted proteins | sample Palsa_T0_2_FD_201948 | JGI IMG/M metagenome (GOLD analysis project Ga0302325, IMG submission 201948) | Peat permafrost microbial communities from Stordalen Mire near Abisko, Sweden - Palsa_T0_2 | ecosystem: Environmental > Terrestrial > Soil > Palsa > Peat permafrost | place: Sweden: Abisko...
CGCCGCCAGGCTGACGTCGGTGTCGGGCCGGGACAACCGGACCAACGCCACCTCCAGCGTGATCCTGGGGTCGACCGAGTCACGCATGTCAGCCAAGGCTTGGCCGATCACCTCCATGGCGCGCACCAGCGCGGCCAGGCCCAACCGTCGGGCTTGCTCAGCCACCTCGTTGAGGGCGTCGTCGGGCAGCATGACCAACCCCCGGGCCATCGTGGCCAGGAAGCCGTTGCGCAGGTGCTCGATCAGATCGGCGGCCAAGCGGCGGGCGTCGCGGCCCGCTGCCATGCCCTCGGCCACGGCGGTGAGCACCAACCCGGCGTCGCGCTCGGCCAGGCCGTCGACGATCTGGCTCACGACCTGGGTGACATCCTCGCCCCCGCCCCCCGCCGCCACCTGATCGAGCACGGTGAGGGCATCGCGGGCCGACCCATGGCCCCGTCGCACCACCAGATCGATGGCTTCAGGTGGAACCCCGAGCTTCGCCCGATCGTTGATGTCGCGCAATAGGTCGCCCAGCACCTCGGTCGGGATCAGGTGGAAGTCGAACGGGATGGTGCGGCTGCGGATGGTGGGCAGCACCTTCTGCGGGTCGGTGGTGGCGAGGACGAACACCACATGCGCGGGCGGCTCCTCCAGCGTCTTGAGCAACGCGCTGGCGGCATCGGGGGTGAGCTGATGCACCTCGTCGATGATGTAGACCTTCCACCGACCCCGCGTCCCCAAAGCGACCCGGGACAGCAGGTCGCGCATCTCGTCGATGCGCCGGTTGGACGCTGCATCCAGCTCCTGGACATCGACCGATGCCCCCCGGCGGATGTCGACGCACGACGCGCAGGTGCCGTCCGGCTCGCCCTCGACCGGGTGCTCGCAGTTGAGGGCCATGGCGAGGATGCGGGCGGTCGAGGTCTTGCCCGTGCCTCGGGGTCCGCTGAACAGGTAGGCGTGGGAGATGCGCCCATCGCGCACCGAGTTGATCAAGGCTCGGGTGACGTGATCCTGACCTCGAACATCGGCAAAGCGCTGGGGGCGGAAACGCCGGTACAGCGACTGGTACGGCAGGTCGTTGGACGGGCCGACCGCGACTCCAACGGCCGGGGTCTCGTCACCGTCGTCGTCGGGAGCTTCGGGCATCGGTTCGGAGCCTACGGCAAGGGTGTGACGGTCTCACCGGCTGGGGGAGGCCCTTGCAGTTCCGATGCTCGGTGCGGCGGTCAGGCTGTCTGCGGCACACAACACGATCCGCTGAGAGCTGCTGCCGTCAGGCCCTGACCCGGTTCACGGTGTGTCGTTGCGCAGGACCCGACCGTCGCACAGAACATCGGACTGCTCGATCATGCTACCGGGCGGGAGGGCCGGCGCGGGCGGTAGCGTAGCGATCCGACACCTGGAGGGGTGCGAGAGCGGCCGAATCGGCACGATTGGAAATCGTGTGTGGGGAAACTCACCGTGGGTTCAAATCCCACCCTCTCCGCCGCCAGTACGCTGGCCGGGTCCCCCGACACCCGGTAGCGTCATGGCCATGCTCCGGGGCCGCCGTCTCACACTGGGCGGGGTGATCTGGCTCGTCGTCGGCGTGATCGTTGCCTCAGGCCACCACTTCCTGGCCCAACTTCACACGACGTCGCAAATCGGATCAGCCATCTTGGCCGTCTTGCTTTGGCCCTTGGTGTTGTTACACATCCATATCGGCATTTAAGTCGAACCAAACGCGACGAAGGCGCGACCGGTCGTCCGGTCGCGCCTTTCGCCGATTACAGAACTGCTATCCGACCACCTTGCGGGGACGCCCCCTGCGGGCCGGGACCTTGGCCGCCGCGGGCGCCGCGGTTGCCGCCTGGTAAGCCGCCATAACCGGGCCAGGAATTCTTCCGCGCTCGTTCACCGTATGGCCGTTGGCGCGAGCCCACGCACGTATCTCACTCACACCGCCCGCTTTGGTCGCGGCCGGCGCCGCCTCCGGTGGGGACACCGCCAGAGCCTCCGCCGCCACACGAGGCGCCCGAGGTGCCGATGTCGTCGCCTTGGCTACACCGGGCCGCCGTCCCCGACGCCCCAATGAGCGGTGACCGGCGTCAGCGAAACCCTTCAACTTTGACAGAACATCGCTCAACTCTGAGCCATGCGTGGCACAGACATCTATCGCGAAGTCGGCCCCCTCCAAGCTGAGCTTGCGACTTGCGGACCCACCATCTGATTCAGGGATCGCGTCCCCGCACACATCACATGTGTAGCTGTAGCTCACAACCTGGCGTTTGGCCATCGGACTCCTCACATGACAATGACGACTGGCACACAATAGGTCATGGTGCCGTTATTTGCACAAGCAAGCATGGGTTTCGCTTGAATCCTCTGCGCGGCCGCGAAAGACACTACCGCTCATTCCCCGTACCCCCTTCGCAGTGTACACCGTACGTGCAGCGTTACAAGCGGGCGTGCCATCCAAATTTCTCACCCGAGTCGGACGATTAACACACCAGGAAACACGATGGCACCTCCGCGATATCTTAAGACTAGGTTAAGTCCAAACGGAGCGGAGGGCAAACCCAAATCATTACCATTTTGGTCCGATATTCGCCGCCCTCGGTAACAACCCATCCGGGCATTCTGGGCACCATCGGGTTCCGTCCGCGCCCGGACAGCCACGGTTCGGCCGGTATCGTAGCGACAGCGTGACAACGTTGACCCGGCGCCAGGTGATGATCGGGCTTGGTGCGGGCGCCGCCGTGGTTGCGGCGGGCGGGGCGATCGCCGCCACCACCATGGGAAGCCCGCACCGCCAACGACTTCTGCACGAGATGGGTCTCGACCCCGGCCCAAATGGCCACGTGGCACCGTCGGGCGCGACCGTCGTAAGCGGGCAGTTCGCCAGTTCGTACATGCACCGCAGCGTTGGTTGGTCGATCTCGACGCCGACCCGTCCCGCCCGGGCGGTGATCTATTGCCTGCACGGGCTCAACGGGGATCATCGTTTCGCGTTCGACCAGATCCACCTGCCCGATGTCGTGGAGTCGGTTAAGGCCCCGATGATCGTGGCCGCGGTGGATGGCGGTGCCGACTCCTATTGGCACAGGCGGGCGGACGGGACCGACGCCCTGTCGATGTTGCTGGACGAGTTCATCCCTTTCGTCGAGCAACGCACCACCATCTCGCACTGCTCAGTGCTCGGCTGGTCGATGGGCGGGTACGGCGCGCTCCTGGCGGCCGAAACGGCGCCCCGGAGTTTCTTCGCTGTGGCCGCGGCCAGTCCCGCCTTGTGGACCGCACCCGGCTCTACCGCCCCCGGCGCCTTCGACAGCCCGCAGGACTACTACCGGTTTGACGTATTCAGCGGGGAGCAGCGCCTTTCCGGGCTCACGGTGCGAGTCGATTGCGGTACCAGCGACTCCTTCTATCCCGCCGCCCACCGCTTCGTGGCCGGCCTGCCTCCGGGCCACCAAGGCTCGTTTGGTCCCGGCTTTCACGACGCCGGCTACTGGCGCAGCGTGGCATCGGCCCAGATCACGACCATCGCCCAGGCCCTGCCCATCTGACAGGGCCTGCCCATCTGACAGGCCCTGCCCATCTGAACCGGCGCTCGGTTGGTGGCCAGGGACCATGATGGAGGGGACGGCGCACCCGGCGTAACCGAAAGGAAGCAACATTCATGGCTTGGGTCACTCTGTGGCATAAACACCCCGGCGTACGGTCAGGTGACCAGTTGACACTGGGCGAGCGGGCGGCGGACAAGGTTCGCAACGGCATGGGCTCGTGGCCGTTCGTGATCACCTTTCTCGCCACCATGGGGGTGTGGGCCATTGCCAACAGCCTGTTCTACCTGGGTGGCTCCCATGGCCGGCACGGCTTCGACCCTTACCCCTACATCCTGCTCAACCTGATGCTGTCGATGGTGGCCGGACTCCAGGGCGCCATCTTGCTGATCGCAGCCAAGCGAGCGGACCAGGTCTCCTCCGAGCTGGCGGTGCACACCTACGACAACACCCAGGGAATAAAGGAGTTGCTGCAACAGAACACCGACTTGACCAAGGCGGTCGACGACTTGACCACCCAGATCCACAACACGATCTGCAAGGTCTAGACCCACCGAGCCCCGTTAGGGTGCCCGGGTGACCGAGGACGAGGCCATCACCGACGACGAGGCCATGTTGCTGGCGCTGGACGAGGCGAGGAGTGCGGCCGGTTCAGGCGACGCCCCGGTGGGCGCCGTCGTGGTGGTGGCGGGCCGGGTGGTGGCGCGGGCGCACAACGAACGAGAACAGCGCAACGACCCCACCGCCCACGCCGAGATCCTGGCCCTCCAGGCGGCGGCCGCAGTGACCGGCAGCTGGCGGTTGTCCGGCGCCACCATGGTGGTCACCTTGGAGCCGTGCGCCATGTGCGCCGGCGCGCTGGTAGCGGCGCGGGTCGATCGGCTGGTGTTCGGGGCGGCCGACCTGAAGGGGGGCGCCTGCGGGTCGTTGTACAACCTGTGCGCCGACCCCCGGCTCAACCACGAGCTGGCGGTGATCCGGGGCGTCCTGGCCGAACCGGCGGGCCAGCTACTGACCGAGTTCTTCGCCCAGCGCCGGGCTGTCACGGAGTAGAGGAGTCACGGAGTAGCGCCGGTGGTGGCGGAGTAACCTGAACGAGCCGCCGCGCTTAGGCAGCCGAGGAGGGATGCGAGAGCGGCCGAATCGGACGGTCTCGAAAACCGTTGTGGGCATCGCCCACCGTGGGTTCAAATCCCACTCCCTCCGCCGGAGAAGTTCGAGAGGTCCAACATCGCCCCAAGCAATGTTGGACCCCTCGCACGGCCCCTGGCGGCGGCCCCACCACGGGGTCAGACGGAGACGACGGGTGATTTCTCCGGTTGGTCGGCGACCGCGCTACCCGAGAGCACCCGCACGTCCAAACCAAGCTCGATGGCCACGGCGGCGCATATGGCGGCCTTGCCCTTGAGCTCGGCCAGGAAGCCGTCGAGCACCGCTCGCTTGGCCCGCACCTGCTCCTGCATGCGGGCGTTGATGGCGATGGCCTCGACCAGGATCTCCCGGCGACGGTCATCCGAGATGCCGCGCTGCGCTTCCGCCTTCAACTGGGCCAAGCGGTCCTCGGACTGCAGGATCTCCCGGATGCGCTCCAGGTCGAAGCCCATCACGTCACGCAACTCGATGATCCGGCGCAGGCGAGCCGCGTCGGCATCGGTGTAGCGGCGGCTCCCGCCCGGGCTGTGCCCCGGGTCGAGCAGGCCCAGCTCCTGGTAGTACCGCAGCGTTCTCGTGGTCACGCCGGCCTGCGTCGCCACCTCGCCAATGCGGCGGCGCCCGGCCGGCTCGGTGGTCATACCGGTACCGACTCCTCGGGCTCAGACTCTTGATCGGGCCCAGACTCCTGATCGGACCCCGAGGCGCCAGAGGCAACCGCCGCCGCCACCCCGTTGCCCCCCGTGGCCACGGCGGCCAGCTGGGCCTCGACCGAGGCGCCGTCAGAAGCATCGTCGGTGCCAACCAGGCCCGGGGCCTCGTCGTGCACGTACTTCCCGCCCCGCAACCACGACGCCGCGGCCGCGATCAGCATCATGATGAACGATGCCACCAGCGTGATGCGCAGGCCCTTGATGAACGGCTTCGAGATCAGGTTGGGGAAGAATTTCTTCCCCGTAATGACCGCCCATTGCGCCGCGCTCACATGGGCGGCCGAGGCGCTCCCAAGCAGCTTCTCCATCGGGTTGTAACCGAGGAAGGCGCTGAACAGGCTCCCGACGGGCGGGACCTTGGCCGTCTTGGTGGCGAGACTGGCGGACACGCCGTTGGCCTGCAGCTGCGTTGCCATGGCATGGGGCAGCGACGCCGCCAGCCCCAGGATCATGAGGGTGAAGAACAGCCCGATGGACAGCACCATGCCCGAGTTCATGAATGTCGCCCGCATCCCCGATCCGGCGCCGCGCTGGTCCGCCGGGACGCTGTTCATGATCCCGGTGGTGTTGGGAGCAGCGAACAACCCCATTCCGATGCCGTTCAGCAGCAACAGCGATCCGAAGATGGGGAATGAGAAGTTGGCGGGCAGGAACGTCAGCAACAGGAACGACAGGGCGGCCACCAACATGCCACCGGTGGCGAAGGGCCGGGCGCCGTAGCGGTCCGACAGATAACCCGATATCGGCCCAGCCACCAGGAACCCGGCGGTCAGGGGCAGCATGTAGATGCCGGCCCACAGCGGCGTGCGCTCGAAGCTGTAGCCGTGCAGAGGCAACCAGATCCCTTGCAGCCAGATGATCAGCAGAAACTGCAGGCCACCTCGGCCGATGGACGACAGCAGGCTGGCAATGTTGCCCATGGCGAAGGCCCGGATCTTGAACAGGTCCAGGTGGAACATGGGGTTGGGGACCTTGGTCTCGATCCACCCGAACAGCAGCAGCATCGCCACGCCGCCACCCAGCTCCAGGATGACCCAGGGACCGGTCCAGCCCATGTTGTGATGGCCGTGGGGCAGCAGGCCGTAGGTCAGGCCGATCAGGATGGCGACCAGCCCGGCGCCGAAGGTGACGTTGCCCCACCAGTCGATCTTGGCCTTCGTGGTCGTGCCCGTCTCACGCAGCTTCATGTAGGCCCAGACGGTCCCGAAGATGCCGATGGGCACGTTGATCCAGAACACGGCGCGCCAGTCGATGGCCGACAGGATGCCGCCCGCTACCAGGCCGATGAACGAACCGGCGATGGCAGCCACCATGTTGATACCCATGGCCATGCCCCGCTCCTCCACCGGGAAGGCGTCGGTCAGGATGGCGGTGGAGTTGGCCATGAGCAAGGCGCCGCCCACGCCCTGGACGACCCGCCAGCCGATCAGCCACAACGCCCCGCTCGATCCAATGAACGGGCATAAGGAGAGGGCCAGCGAGGCGCCGCTGAATACGGCAAAGCCGGCGTTGTACATGCGCACCCGGCCGTAGATGTCACCCAGGCGGCCGAAGGTGACAACCAAGACGGCGGTGACCACCAGGTAGCCCATGAGCATCCAGAGCAGGTAGCTGATGTTGGCCGGCTGCAGCGGGTCGAGCTTGATCCCTCGGAAGATGGCAGGAAGCGAGATCAGGACGATGGAGGCGTCCAACGCCGCCATGAAGATCCCGAGCGTCGTGTTGGACAACGCCGTCCACTTGTAGCGATCGTCCTCGGCCGCGGGTGCCGGGGGCGCCGATCCATTGGTGTCAACCGTCAGTCCATTGCTGTCAACCGGCACAGAGCCTCCCATCAAGGATGTTCGACCGTTACTGTAGCTCCATACCTTGACGTTAACGTCAACTTTTCCAAAGATGAACGGCGGGAGCAGTAGCGTGCATGGGCATCATGTTCGAGCGCTTCGCCGAAGGGGCCCGACGTGAGATCGCCCTGGCCTCACAGGAGGCCAAGGAACTGGGCCACGATTTCATCGGCACCGAGCACCTGCTCCTCGGACTGCTGGTGGCGGGCACGGGAACCGCCTTCGAGGTGCTCACCGAACTCGACGTGACCCTGGACGACGCCCGGCGCAAGGTTTCGGAGCGGGTGCATCCCCATGGCAGTGGCAGCGTCGACAGTCCGCCGTTCACCCCGCTCGCCAAGAAGGTGCTCGAGCGGGCGCTGCGTGAGTCGATGCGGCTCAGCGCAAAGTCCGTCGAGTCCGAGCACCTCCTCCTCGGCTTGGTCGAGGTTCCCGACGGCGGCGGGGCGCGCATCCTGGCCGAACTGGCAGGCAGCCTGGGACAGGTACGCCAGGGTGTCCTGGCCCGGGTCGGCCTCCAACCGGCCCCGACCGGTGACGCCGGCGCGGCGGGCGCGACAGGCGCGACAGGCGGGGCACTGGAGCAGACCAAGGCGCCGCTGACCGGGCGGGCAATACGGAGGTGGGCGACGCAGACCCGGGAGGTGTTCCGCCCGCCGATCGACATCGACGAGGAGCCGGGCGACGTTGAGCCCTCAGCGGACGAGGGTCCGCCTCCCCGCTGCCCGGTGTGTCGGGCATCGCTCGCTGCCAACGCCCGCTACTGCCGGATGACCGTGCCACTCGATCTGGGCGACCAGACCGAGATGGCGGGCGGCGAGGGTGGCCTGGTCGTCACCGTGGTGTTCTGCGAGAACTGCGGCGTGACCCTGGGTGTCGTCTGAGCGACCGCCGGTGGTCCTGGGAAGCAAAGTGCCCCGCCAGTTGTTGGCGATGATTACAAGATTTCACCGGGGACGGAGGGGCGTGAGTGGGTTACCGAGGCTACGGCCGTATCGATCCTGAGGAACTGAAGAGGGCGTCAGTGGACCGTGCGTCGCTCCGACGCGTCTGGCGATTCATTTCCCCCTACAAGCTTCTCCTCGGGCTCTACCTGCTGGCGATCGTGGCCTCCACGGTGATCGGGGTCCTGCCTCCGCTGTTGATCCGGAACCTGATCGACACCGCCATCCCCTTCGCCCGCAAGCACCACGGCGACCTGGCCCACATCGACATCCTGGCGGCCGCCCTGGTCGGCCTGGCGCTGGCCAACACCGCCATCAGCCTGGTCAACCGGTGGTTCGCGTCGCGCATCGGTGAGGGGCTCATCTACGACCTGCGCACCGCCCTGTACGACCACGTGCAGCGCATGCCCATCGCCTTTTTCACCCGGACCCAGACGGGCTCGCTCATGAGCCGCCTGACCAACGACGTGCTGGACGCCCAGAACGCCGTGGGCACCGTGGCCAGCGTCCTGTCGGATGTCTTCACCCTCGTCGCCACGCTGATCGCCATGGCCTACCTGAGCTGGCAGATCACCTTGCTGGCACTGCTGGTGCTGCCCGGCTTCCTGGTGCTCGACCGGTTGATGTCGGCCCGCATCAGCGGCCTGTCCCGGCGGCGCATGGGGCTCAACGCCCAGATGAGCACGACCATGAGCGAGCGGTTCAACGTGGCCGGGGCGCTCTTGGTCAAGCTGTTCGGGCGCCCCGACGCCGAGCAGCGTGAGTTCGCCCTCCGGGCCGGCGCGGTGCGCGACACCGGGGTGCAACTGGCCCTCATGAGCCGCATCCTGTACGCCGCCCTCGCCCTGGTGGGTGCGGTGGGAACGGCAGCGGTCTACTGGTTGGGCTCACGCGAAGTGGTCAACGGCACCCTGGCGCTGGGCTCGGTCATCGCCCTGGCCACCTACGTGACCCAGCTGTACTCGCCCCTCACCGACCTGGCCTCGACCCGGGTGGACATTCTCACCACCCTGGTGTCGTTCGACCGGGTGTTCGAGGTGCTCGACGCACCCCTGGTGATCAGTGACAAGCCGGGCGCCATGGCCCTGCCGGCGCCGACGCCGGGTCGCATCGAGGTCGCCGACGTGACCTTCCGCTACCCCGCGGGGGCCGACGTCTCGATCGCCTCGCTCGAGGCGGAGGGGTCGAAGTTGTCACCGGACCCGTCCGCGACGGTCCTGAAAGGCGTCTCGTTCGTGGCTCGGCCGGGCACCATGACCGCCCTGGTCGGGCCGTCCGGGGCGGGCAAGACCACGCTGTCGGCCATCCTGTCCCGGCTGTACGACGTGACGACGGGGTCGGTGTCGATCGACGGCCACGACGTGCGCGACGTGACGCTGGCCAGCCTGAGCGGGGCCATCGGGGTGGTGAGCCAGGACGCGCACCTGTTCCACGACAGCATCGGGGCAAACCTCCGTTACGCCCGGCCCGAGGCAACCGACGAGCAGATTGAGGAAGCGTGCCGGCTGGCCCGGATCCACGACGTGATCGCCGCTCTGCCCGAGGGCTACGACACGCTGGTGGGCGAGCGCGGCTACCGGCTTTCGGGTGGGGAAAAACAACGCCTGGCCATTGCTCGGGTCCTGTTGAAGGATCCGGCCATCGTGATCCTGGACGAGGCCACGGCGCATTTGGACTCGGAAACGGAACTTATGATCCAACAGGCGTTGGCGACGGCGTTGGCCGGGCGCACCTCGGTGGTGATCGCCCACCGTTTGTCGACCATCGCGGCGGCCGACCAGATCCTGGTTATAGACGACGGCCGCATCGTGGAACGAGGCCGTCACGACGAGCTGATCACCCACGGCGGCCTGTACGCCGAGTTGTACGAGACGCAATACGCGCGCGCCGCCGCCTCGCCCGCGGCGACGTTGGTGCCCACAGCACCGCTGCCCTAGCCACCGAAGTACCCGCACCGGCCAATCTAGGGCGCAGCCCCTGGTTCGCCGGTGACCGAAACCGGCGAAGCTAGGCCGGATTGTTTAGGCGGGGGTGACCACCACGGTGCCGTCCATGCCGCTGTGGATGGTGCACGAGTAGGGGTACCTGCCGGGCGTAGTGAAGGTGTGGGTGTAGTAGCCGCTGTCCTGGTCGGGGCTGCGCCAACCGGTCCCCGTCACGTTGTGCACGATCGACCCGTCGTCGAAATGCCACACCACGGTCTGTCCCGCCTTGATTGTGACCGTGACCGGGTTGAAGGCGATATTGCGCAGCGTGACGGTCACCGCGCCCTCCGGCGCTGCCGGCTGCGAGGCGGTCGACGAGGTGCTGCCCCCGCATGCCGCCAGGATCGTCATGGCCAGTACCAACCCGGCCACTCGCAGGCCCTTCACGCCCACCCCTGGATCAGGTCGAGCAATTCCGGCAGCCGGCCGATCACGGCGTCGGGTTGCACGTCGTAACCCGGCACGTAGGGATGGGGACGCAACACGCCCCGCATGCCCGCCTGTTGGGCGCCGAAGATGTCGTCGTACGCTCGGTCGCCCACGAACACCGCTCGGGCCGGGTCGGCCACACCAACCGCGTCGAGGGCGGCCCGGAAGGCACTGGCGTGAGGCTTGCTATAGGTCATTTCGCTGGTATACAGCCTGGCATCGATGTGCTCCACTAGCCCGTCACGGGCCAGGAAATGTTCGTGGAACTCCCGGGGCCAGTGGGTGTTGGACAGCAGCCCGATCTTCAGGCCCCGCCCCTTCAACGCGGCCAACACCTCGGCTGCCTCCGGGTCGTGCCTGATGTGCCGCGTCCACGCTTCGAGGTGGCCTTGGCGCGCCTGTTCGACCACGGCGGCGGTCACATCGAGCTGCAGCGCGTCCGATGCCGTGGCCAACAATTGGGCCAAGGTGAAGCTCCGCTGGTCGATCGGGATGCGGGCCCACGCCTCGGCCTCCACCTTGACCAGGCAGTTGCGGATCTCGTCCTCCCGGTCGGGATCGGTGGCCGCCGCCAGGTGTTGGGCCGCCATACCCCACATGTCTTCCATCTCGATGTCGACATAGACCGACAGCGTCCCGCCCCAGTCGAAGATCACCGCCTCGATCACGATGCCCCGCCCGCGGCCGCCTCGCCGGCGGTTGTGCCCCGGGTGTCCAGCCAGCGGCGGAACCCGGCGGCGTTGGAATGGATGCCGTTCAACGTCTCCATCTTTTCCCGGGCCGCGGGATCGGTGCCGCTCAGGTCGTCGCCGAACGCCGCCTGCAGGGCCTCGGCGATGTCGCGGCCGTCCTGCCACGCCGCCTCGGCCACCCCGGCCCACTGGCGCAAGATCTCCTCCGCCTCCTCCAGCATGGCCAACGGATCGGGCAACAACCCATAGTGCGCCAATGCCACCCCGGCAGGCGAGCGGTCGCGGAAGCGGTGCAGCGAGTTGACCGCCAGGTCCAGGTCGAAGTCGGGGGGCGGGGCGGCGGGGCGGATAATCCCGGCGTCGGGCAGCCGCACCCCGACCGCATCGCCCGCGAACAGGATCCCGCTCTCGGTGTCGTGCAGGGCCAGATGGTGCTTGGCATGGCCGGGCGAATCCACCGTCACCAGCTGCCGCCCCGGTCCGATGTCGATGGTGTCGCCGTCTTCCAACACCTTGATGCGCTCGGCCGGCGTCGGGTCCAAGCGCCCGTACAGGCTGTCGAGCAACGAGCCGTAGACCCGCGACGCCGAGTCGACCAAGCGGCTGGGGTCCACCAGGTGGCGCGCCCCCTTGGGATGCACGTAGATCGTCGCCTTGGGGAAGGCCCGGGCCACGTCGCCCACCCCGCCCGCATGATCCAGGTGGATGTGGGTCACGGCCACTCCGGCCAGATCGCCGGCCGCCACGCCGTGGGCCTCGAGCGCTTGCAGCAAGGCAGGCACCGACGACTGGCTGCCCGTCTCGACCAGCACGGGGGACGGTCCCTCCACCAGATAGCCGGCCGTGACCTGCTGCCAGCCGCCCAGGAGCGTATCGATCTGCCATACGCCGGGGCCGATGAACTGGTCCATTGACGCGACCCTACAAGCCTGTGGCATGGTGGCAACATGGCACCCCCACCCCCGGTTTTCGATGCCCGCGGTGTCTCGGCACCTGACGCCGTGGTCGCCATCCGCTCGCTGCGGCGTCGATTCGCCGAGGCGTTCGACCAGGTCGAGGACCCGGCAGACCTGACCCGCCAGGCGGCCGGTGCCCGCTCCCCGGTCGACCACGCGGTGTGGACGGCGGACGCTCTGGCGATGATCGCGACGGCGTTGCGCCAGGTTCTGGTGGCCGACCACCCTGAGGTGGCGCTCCCCTCGCTCGATCCCTCGGGCGCCTTGAGCAAGGCGACAGACTCAACTGCGGCCCTGGCCCAACTGGGAGACAGCGCCCGAGCGCTGGCCGACACCATGGCCGAGGTGCCGGGCAATGACTGGTCGCGGACGGGCCACGGTCCGACCGGGGAGGTGTCCGCCCTCGACATCGTTCGCCTGGGTGTGCAGATCGGAATTGAGCACCTTCGCGCCGCCGAAGCGGATGTCGCCGGGCACTAGCGGGTTTCGCCCCCGACGGCTTTGGGAATCTTTATTTCTAACGGCGGGACCTGGAGGTCTGATATGCGAACGAGCCGAACCGTTGAGTCCAGGCGAGATCGTAAGGCACTGGCCAAGGATGCGGGACTGGGAAAGATTTCCCTGCTCAGCGTCCTGGCCGGTGCATTCTGCGCCCTGGCAGTATTCGAAGCACTGATCACGATTGCCGGTGCGTTGGTGGTCGGAATACACGGCAGCACCAATTTCGCCGGTTGGCGGGCGGCCCAGGTCAAGACTCTGGCCGGCACCGTCGTAGTGCTGTCGATATTCGTGGCATTCACGTTCGGGGGTTATGTCAGCGGGCGAATGTCGCGGCGAGGCGGCGCCACGAATGGCATGGTGGCCGGTATTGCCGGCGTGGTGGCCGTTGCCGTGGTCGCCGCCGTGGTGACGGCCACGGGAACAGACAACGGATTGAGCCGGGTGGCGGCCCATCTGCAGGTGGCCGACACATGGGCGCAGTGGCGTTCGGTTGCCCTGGTGGGGGTTGTGGTGGTGATCGCCGCCATGGTGCTGGGTGGGCTGGCCGGAGGAATCGAGGGCGAGCGGTGGCACGGCAGGCTGCTGGCCCGGGCCATCGACCCGTCGTACGGGCCCCAGGCGAGCGAGCAGATCGAGGCCCGCAAGCACATCCGTGAGGCCGAGGTAGCACGGCTGGCGGCGGCCGACCATGTCAGCCGCGTCACCGCCGTGACTCGCGACTCGGTGGACGACGACCAGAGTGAGAGCGAACCTACGGCGCTGCTGCACCGCTAGGGCGGTTACGCCAGGGAAACCAGGTCCAGGAAGTCCTCGCTCCAGGCGTCGACCGTTCCGTCGGGCATGAGCAACACCTCGTCGGGGTCCAACTCGGCCACGAAGGCGCTGTCGTGGCTGACCACCACCATGGCCCCGGGCCAGGCGGCCAGGGCTTGGCCGATCGCCTGGCGCGACGGCGGGTCGAGGTTGTTGGTTGGCTCGTCCAGCAGCAGCAGGTTGTGCTTGCCCGCCACCAGCTGGGCCAGGGCCAACTTGGTCTTTTCCCCGCCTGAGAGGGTGGCCGCGTCCTGGAACGCCATCTCCCCGCTCAGCCCGAACATGCCCAGCAGCGCCCGCATGGCGCTGTCCGCCATCGGCCCGTCGGCCGACTCTCGCATGTGCTCCAGAACGGTGACGCCGGCTCGAATCCCCTCATGTTCCTGGGCGTAGTAACCCAACGAAACATCGAGGCCCAGGCGCATCTCCCCCGCCGACGCCGTCGACTCGCCCGCCAGGATGCGCAACAGGCTGGTTTTGCCCGCCCCGTTGAGCCCCATGACAAGGAGCCGCCGGCCCCGCTCCACCGCGAAATCGACGTCCTCGAACACCGGTGGCCCGCCGTATGCCTTGGCCAGCCCGGTGACCTCCAGCACGACCCGCCCGGAATGGGGCGGCTCGGGCAGGCGCACCTTGTACTTGCGCTCCTTGACCGGGCCGGTCACCGCGTCGTTCTGCAACCGGCCCACCCGCTTGTCCAGCGTCTTGGCGGTGCGGGCCCGTTTGGCCGTCTGGTGGCGCATGGAGTCAGCCAGCGTCCCCAGCCGTTGGATCTCCGCCTTCTGCCGCTCAGCCAAGCGAGCCAGGCGCATCTCATCGGCCGCCCGGGCAGTGCGGTACTGGGAGTACGTGCCCTTGTATTCGACCATGTCGCCCTCGTCCAGGTGCAGCACCCGGGTGATGGCGGCGTCCAGCAGGTGCAGGTCGTGGCTTACCACCAACAGGGCGCCGCGGTAGGTGCGCAGGAAACCCATGAGCCAGTTCTTGGCGTCGCTGTCCAGGTGGTTGGTCGGTTCGTCCAGCAGTAGGACGTCGCTGCCCGCGAACAGGATCCGCGCCAGCTCGATGCGGCGGCGCTCACCGCCCGACAGCACGGTGATGGGCAGGTCCACTCGGTCGGGCGACAGGCCCAAGCCGTGGGCCAGGCGCCGTACCTCGGACTCGGCGGCGTAGCCCCCGTCGGACCGAAACGCCTCCTCAGCCCGGGCAAAACGCGCCACGTTGCGCTCGGAGTGGTCCTCTTCGATGGCCAGGCGCAGCTTCTCCAGCCGCACCGCCGCCTCGTCCAATCCCCGCCCCGACAGCACGTGGCACAGCCCGGTGGCGTCGATCCCCGACCCTCGGGGCCGCGGGTCCTGGGGCAGGAAACCCAAGGCGCCGGGATGGACACACGTCCCCCCAGCCGGGGGCGCCTCGCCCGCCAGCACTTTGAGCAGGCTGGTCTTGCCCGTCCCGTTGCGCCCGACCAGGCCGACCTTTTCACCGGCGCGCACGGTGAAGGACGCCTTCACCAAGGTGAGCCGCCCTCCGACCTCCACGCTGAGATCGCGGGCCTGGAGCACACCACCATCATGACGTGCCGGGGAGCGGTTCCGGAACGCATTACCCCAAGCGGTCGTAACGTGGCCCCTGGTGGCCCGACACGACCACGACGCGGGGGGCGATCCCGGGCTGCTGGCGGCCAAGGCGGCGCGACGGGAAGAGGTTTGGGCCGCCATGAGCGCGACGGGCGTGGGCCGATTTCCTCGCCCCTATGGCCGTATTCCCAACTTTGTGGGCGCCGAGGCGGCCGCTCGGCGCCTGGCCGAAACAGCCGAATGGCAGGCCGCGGCCACGGTGAAGGCCAACCCTGACTCGCCCCAATGGCCCGTGCGCCAACGGGCGCTGGAAGATGGCAAGACGGTCTATATGGCGGTGCCCCGCCTGGCCGAAGAGCGGCCCTTTTTTCTGCTCGACCCGGCGCAGCTGGCTGACTCGCCCCGCGCCGCCTCCTCCATCAAAGGGGCGTCGCGCTCGGCTCGCACCGTCGATCTGGACCAACTCCAACCGGTCGACCTGGTGGTGGCGGGGTGCGTCGCGGTGGGCGAAGACGGGGCCCGACTGGGAAAGGGCGGCGGGTTCAGCGACCTGGAGTTCGCCGTGGCTTCGGCCGCCGGCCTGATCGGCCCGGCCACGGTGATCGCCACCACGGTGCACGAACGCCAGGTTCTACCGGCGGAGCGCATCCCGACCACGGCCCATGACGCCTGGGTCGACCTGATCGTGACCCCAGAACGCGTCATCCGCGCCCCGGCTCACCGCCACGCCGGCCAGATCGACTGGGACGAACTCACGGATGAGAAAATCCTCGCCATCCCCCTCCTAGTCCGCCTGCGGGAATCCCGCTGAATGATCTAGGCCGATCGGCCGTCAGCCGGCCTCGTCGCCCGGGCCGTCGTCTTCGGGCGGGTGGGCACTCGGGTGTTCGGCCCGCTCGTCTTGGCGTCGGGCCGCGGCCTCGGCTCGCCACGTGATCTCCCGGATGGGACTACCGACCCGGCGGGCCACCCGGGCCACGTCGTCGTACTCCGCCTTGATCCGTCCCGGGCTGACCTTGACGCGAACGGGAAAACCCGCCACCTCGACCTCTTCGGTCTGGCGGCGGGCCAACCAACGGGTCAGCGTCTGGCCCCGCACGCCCAACGACCCGGTCTCGGACATGAGCACCCGGACGACCTGGTCGGCCAGCGCCGGGTCGCACAGCGCGCTCAGGGTGTGGGCCGGGCGACCCTTCTTCATGATCATGGGCGTGATCCACGCGTCCTTGGCGCCCGCGGCCAACAACTCCGTCACGGTGTGCGCCAGCACTTCGCCCGTGGCGTCGTCCAGGTTCGCTTCCAGCAGGACGGTCGGGTAGCCGGTGCTGACCAGCGAATCCACCGCCGCACCCTCGGCCAGGGTCGACTGGCCAATCACCACCTGGGTAGCGTTGGGCAGGCCGTCGATGTCCCGGCTGCCCGCCCCGAAGCCGCTCACCTCGATGCGCATGGGGGGCATAGGCCCCCACCCCACGGCCAGAGCAGACAACAACGCGGCCCCGGTGGGCGTGGTCAGCTCCACTTGCAAATCCCGCCCATAGGTGGGGGCGCCCCGCAGCAGGTCGACCACAGCGGGGGCAGGATTGGGGAGGGCGCCATGGCTGCTGCGGATCATTCCCGTACCCGTGGCCACGGGGCTGGCATGGACCTCGTCGACGCCCAGCAACTCCAACGCGGTGCACGTCCCCACGATGTCGACGATGGCGTCGATCCCACCCAACTCGTGAAAGTGGACCTGGGAGGGCGGCCGGCGGTGCAGCCGGCCCTCGACCTCAGCCAGAGCGCTGAAGGTGGCCAGCGCCCGCTGGCGGACCCGCTCGGGCAGCCGGGCCTCGGTCAGGACCCCGGCGATGTGGGCATAGGTCCGCACCACCCCCGTCTCGGCCGCCTCGACGTTGACGTAGGTGGCGGCGATCCCGCAGCGCAGCACGGGCTCGGCGCTGACGTGCCAGCCCTCAATGGGCAGGCCCCGCAGCACCTCGACCACCTCGCCCAGGTCGGCCCCGGCGTCGACCAGGCTGGCCAGCGCCATATCCCCCGCGATCCCGGCAAAGCAATGCCACCACGCAACGGTCGTCATCGCGAACTGCCCGCCCCCATCCGATTTAAGGAGCCAACTTGCTGCCAGGACAACATGTTGGCTCCCAAAAACGACCTGCCCGGACCGCTCTGACCCGATTTAAGGAGCCAACTTGCTGCCAGGACAACATGTTGGCTCCTTAAATCGAACGGCTCGGCCCGGACCGTGGTCACGCCGGTTCCTGCGAACCGGGGCCGAGGATTCGGGCTACCGCGCAGGCGGCGCCAAAGCCGTTGTCGATCCCGACGACCACCAGGCCGGCGGCGCACGAGGCCAGCATGGACAGCAGCGCCGTGACACCCTCCAACGCCGCGCCGTAACCCACGCTGGTGGGCACGGCGATCAGTGGTGCCCCGGTGAGGCCGCCGATCACGCTGGCCAGAGCCCCTTCCATCCCCGCCACCGCAACTACGGCATCGGCGCTGGCCAGATCGTCCAGCAGGTCGACCAGGCGGTGGAGGCCAGCCACGCCGCAGTCGGCCACCAGCGCCGCCTTGAAGCCGAAGGCGGCCAGCGTGGCTTGGCACTGGGTGGCCACGGGCAGGTCCGCCGTGCCCGCGGTGATGATCAGGACGTGCTCGGGCCGGCGGGAGGCGGGGCGCCACACCACGGTGGAGCCGCTTCGCTGCCCGCCTGGGTTGGCCGCCAGGGCGGCACCGGCCTGTTCGTCATTGACCAGCGTCAGCACGACCGGCCCCCCATGGGGCACGGACAACATCTCGGCGACGATTCCGGCGCACTGGGCGGGTGTTTTTCCCCTCCCATAGACCGCTTCGGGCAGACCCTGGCGAAGGGAACGGTGGTGATCGACGCGGGCGTAGCCCAGATCGGCGAACGGCATGCGCTGCAACTCCCGCACCGCCTCGTCCGGGCTGCGGGCGCCCGAGCGCACCTGGTCGAGCAGAATTCGAAGGGCAGCCTCGTCCATGACCGCTCTATCCTGCCCGCACCATGAGCGATCGCGCCTCCCGGCCCCTGCGCATCGGCTTCCTCGGGCCCCCCGGCACCTTCTCGGAGGAGGCGCTGCTGTCCGAGCCCGACCTGGCGGCAAGCGTGGTCGTCGGGCTGGCCACGTTCTCCGACGTGGTGGCGGCGGTCGAGAGCGGGGACACCGACCTGGGCTTTCTGGCCATCGAGAACTCGATCGAGGGGACGGTCAACACCAACCTCGACGCCCTGGTGTTCGAGCGTGACCTGCTCATCGTGCGCGAGGTGGTGCTGGTCATCCAGCAGAACCTGCTGGCGCCACCCGGGACCGCTTTGGCGGACATCAAGCGGGTGGTTTCCTACCCCCACGCCACGGCCCAGTGCCGGGGTTGGCTGCGCCGACACCTGCCGGGGGTGGAGGAGGTGGCGGCGGCATCCACGGCCGAGGGCGTGCGCATGGTGGGCCAGGACCGCCCGGCCGCTACGGCGGCCATCGGGACCCAGTTGGCCGCCTCCCACTACGGGCTCGACGTGTTGGCTACCGACATCGAGGACCACGACGACAACGCCACCCGTTTCGTGCTGGTGGCCCGCCCCGAGTACGGGATCCCCGCCCCCAGTGGCCATGACAAAACCAGCATCGTGTGCTTCCAGTTCGACGACAAGCCGGGCAGCCTGCACGGCATCCTGGGCCAGTTCTCCGCCCGCAACCTGAACTTGACCAAGTTGGAGTCCCGCCCGACCAAGAAGGGGCTGGGGGACTACTGCTTCATCATCGACCTGGAGGGCCACGTGGACGACGAAATCGTGGCGGATTGCCTGCGCGACCTGCACGCCACGTTGCCCCGGTTGAAGTTTCTGGGGTCGTATCCCGCGGCGGGGGCCAGCGGGCCGCAACGGCGGCGCGACGCGGAAGCGGCGTGGTACGCGGCCGACCAATGGATCACCGGCTTGCGGGGCCGGATCCGGGGAGGTAGTTAGGGTCTTACTCGGGAGGGATGGCAGAGCGGCCGAATGCGAAGCTCTTGAAAAGCTTTGGGATGCAAGTCCCCGTGGGTTCAAATCCCACTCCCTCCGCCCTTTCTTAACCTAGTCGTCGAGTGTCAGCACCATGCCCGGACGGATGGCAAGCCCGCCGTCGCGGAATCGGACCACAGCGGTGCCGATGGTGAAGAACTCAATGGCGTGGTGGCCCCAGATGTGGTTTTTCTCCGTAATTTGCACGCCGACCACGCCTTCGGAGCCCACCTGGCGGGCTTCGTATTGCATGCGCTCCATAGCCAATTCCCGGGCGGTGTACAGCGCCTGGGTGAAATTGGGCAACTCCAGGTTCTGGTACGCCTGCCCCATGGCGCTGAGCATGTGGCGATGGGCCACGTGGTATACGCAGTTGCCCATTACCAGGGCCACGGGCCGGCGCCCGGTCTGCAACAAGGTCCAGAAATCTTGGCCTGACAGGTCCGAGGTGAACGGCTTGCCGGCCGGGGTACGCCACGAGCCGCCCACCTTGTGGCGCACCGCCGTGCCGATGGCCACGAACTCGGCCAGGTTCTGGCCCCATTCGTAGAAGCGGATGTCGAGCCGCACCCCGACCACGCCGTCGGCGCCCAGCTCCTCCGCCTCTGCCTCCATCCGGGCCATGGCCAGCTCACGGGCGTGGTACATGGCCCGGGACAGAATGTCGAGTTCCTGGCTGGTGGTCCAGCGGACCACCTGAAT